>Ga0208279_1000068_pt1 | contig 95957 bp, 81 predicted proteins | sample AntAceMetag02UKM_FD_184766 | JGI IMG/M metagenome (GOLD analysis project Ga0208279, IMG submission 184766) | Saline lake microbial communities from Ace Lake, Antarctica - Antarctic Ace Lake Metagenome 02UKM (SPAdes) (version 2) | ecosystem: Environmental > Aquatic > Non-marine Saline and... | reverse complement strand
CCTGCCAATGGCTCAGTAACCGCCGCAAAACCGCGACGCTGGCCCTGCAACGGCCGTTGCCTCAGGGCCCCCACCGCACCCTCGCCGCCTGAGCAAAACTTTTGACGCTGGCATCTTGTTTGGCGCGTTTCGTCTCTTTAGATGATTCGATTTTCGAGTTTGCTTCGGATTTCGAGCTTCGGGTTTCGGATTTGCCAGGCTTGAAGAAACCCGGCCGGATTGGCTTTGTTTCGCACGTTTGCCTCCACGAACCAGGGCAACACCCGTCGCTCGTATCGCCCGGCGCGACCAGAGTTCGCGCGGAAGACGAGAAGACCCCATGGCAACCTCCGGTCTCCCGCCTTCAACCTGCCCACAAATTGGCTTTGTTTGGCGCATCCGGCCCGGTGATGGTCCGTATCTCGCCCCCGGAACCCACAATCCGAAATTCCTAATCGCCAATGATGCCGAATTGGCTTTGTTTGGTGCCAATGATGACACCGGGCCCCGCCGCGGGCGCGCAAAGCATTCGCGACGTTCGAGTGCGTGAAGACAATTTACGGCTCGCTGAGCATGGACGCCCTGAATTGGTCCGTGACTACCGACTATATGATAAGATCGACATTTGTTTGTTCCTCAATCATATAACATCAACCACCCCGGCGTCAAGGAAAATCCCAGGATCAAGCGCAATATTCACCGGTTCCCGCAAGACTTCATGTTCCAACTATCCGAGAACGAGGTGGCGTCTTTGAAGTCGCAAATTGCGACCTCAAACACGGGGCGAGGTGGCAGGCGCCATCGTCCCTACGCCTTCACCGAGCATGGCGCCATCATGGCCGCCAGCGTCCTGAATTCGCAGCGGGCCGTGCAAGCCAGCGTCTTCGTCGTCCGCGCCTTCGTTCGACTCAAGCAGATGCTCACGCCATACAAGGAGCTAATGGCCAAGCTGGACCGATTGGAGAGCAAGGTGCAGGACCACGACAAGGACATCGTCGCCATCGTCGAAGCCATCCGCTACCCCGTGCGCGTGTTGGCTTTCGCGGTGGCGGACCGTGCGGCCTGAATCGCGTGCATGGCCTCGTCATCGAAGAACCGTCCGCCGCACGCCTGGCACTTGTAGTGCCCCAGACGCTTGACCGTCACACCGTCTTCCAAGCGGCAGGTCTCCACAACGCGAGCCATTTGCGTCCGCCCGCACGTCGGACAGGGCAGAGATTCAGAGGTCGGTGCTCGTTTTGGACGAGATGAGGACATAGAAGATATCCACGCCTTCCTTCTTCAGGATCTTACCCTTCGTATAGATAGCGGCGCCATCGAAGGTCAGACCCTTAATCACATACAGTTTTTCGGCCCGGTGCGTCTCCGGATTCCGCGAACGCAGGACCTTGAAGATCGCCGGAGCATTCAGGATGGCCTCATACACAAGCTCCGGCGTCAGCACGTCCCGGGCCATCTCGACTTCTGCCTTCTCCGTGAAGAGAACCCGCCGCAAAATCACCAAGACGCTTTATCGTGATCAGGGCATCCATACATTCTCTTCCTCCATACTAGCCTCTCCGACTCGCTGAAACAAAGGAAAAACCCCGCCAAGAGAGACCCCCAAGCCGCAATGCTCAAGCCCCAGGTCCGCACAAACTCAAGACTAACCACTCAACGCTCAGGACTCAGCGGCCACAGGCCGCACCCGCCCCCCGCCTTCCGCCGAGCCAAAAAGCACTAAGCGGAGAAATCACCGAACACCTTCGATTTCCTCCCCCCCTAGAAAATGTACCGTAGAAAATGTACCGCACTCCGTTTCGTTCCCTGCCGCCCTTCGAGCAACCTCGATCACTGCCCTCGCTACATCGAGACACACTTGGTCTCGATCGTCCCACTGTGAAACGGCTCTCCCGTCTCGTGGCAATGCCTGCAGTTTACTAAAGGGAGCTTCCTCCCACGCGCATGGTCGCAAGATGATTGGTATCACGTGCGCCTCGTTTGACTCATGGCGCCTAAGCGCCTCAGTTACCTCAATATCGTAACAGTACTTCGACTCTAAGAATGAGGGGCTTACGAAGAGCAGGATGATTCGTGCCGTCCTGATTCTCCTATCAATGTGGCCCTCCCACTCTTCACCTGCCGGAATCATTCGATCATGCCATTTTCTAATCTGTCCCTCTCGCTCGTAAATGACGAGTTGCCGGCGCACGTCGTTCATCAAATCTTCGTCCTCGTGGGCGTACGAAAAAAACACTTCTATTGCCATATTCAAACCTCCTTCACTTTGCCATGAGCCATTATTTCCACTTGTCTAGGGTCGGATCGAAAGTGGCTATCTAATTCCATTTATCTCTTGTACTATAACTATGTATACATGGTTTCCTTATAACACGCTGACTTGGTGGGTGCGCCCCTATAAGACCCCAGCCCTCGATGCGCGTGACACCCGCATAACAAGAGACTTGACAATGACCTGCGTGCCATCAGAGATCTTATATGGTTTCCGCCTAACACTCCCGTCCTATCCTGGCGGGGCCTGCGGTCGAAACGGATCAAGTGCCATTGATTCCGTGGTGTCTCATCAAGGTTGCTTGCCGCTATTGGGATTATCGACGGGATTGCGGTGGGGTATAACGAAAAAGGCGGTCAATCGTGTCATTTCGAGCGGCGTCGAGAAATCTGGCTGCGAACCGGAGGCGCGTCTGGTTCTGGGCCAGACCCATTCGACTGCGCTACGCTCCGCTCAGGGTGACAAAGAGGGCGGGAGGCGCGTCTGGTTCTGGGCTGGACCCCCGTTCGGCTTCGCTCAGGGCAGGCTGTTCGACGGCGCTGGGCTCGGCTCAGAGCCTGCCCTGAACATCGTTGAAGGGGTGACAGAGGGGTTGGACGGGTGGGCGTTCGGCGGCGGTCACGGCAGACTCTGGGTAGGGGTGGTGATCTGGCGCCGGAGCGGGCGGATCAGCGGGTTTTTGTGAACGCCTCCCGAACCATTGCCGATATAGCTTTCAGATACTCTAGTGACACCTGGGCAATCAGTACCGTTATGGGACTGTCCTGCAAGCACGGGGTAATCGATGCGAAGAACCATCGTCAGTGCCGTTGTCATCATCGCCGTATTGGGCGTCACGGTGACTGTCTTCATGTCGCAACGCACGGGCGATCTCTGCATCGATGATATCCTTGCCGCCTATCAAGAGGATGCGGAATACGACGGCATCGCGATCACCTACCCTGGCGATGGAACTCTGTTTCCACCGGAGATGGTCCCGCCGATCTTCGAATGGAAGGACAGCCGACCCCGGTGCAACGTGTGGCTGGTTCGGGTTGAGTTTGGCGGGCCCGAACCGCCCGTCCACGCGCTGAGCCGCAGGCCGCAGTGGACCCCCACACCGCCGGCGTGGGAAACGATCAAGAAGGGGTCTGCCGACCATGAAGCCCGAGTGGTGGTCCTGGGTGTCCGGGATTCCGATCCGCAGGAGATCTGCTCCGGCGCGCACGTCACCATCCAGACCTCCAAAGACGCGGTCGGCGCCCCCTTGTTCTATCGGGAGGTGAATCTACCCTTCATCGACGCCGTCCGGGACCCCTCGCGCATCCGCTGGCGGTTTGGCTCGATCGCCTCGGCAACCATGCCACCGGTTGTCCTGGAGAATCTGCCCGTCTGCGGGAACTGTCACTCCTTCTGCCGCGACGGACGGACCCTGGCGATGGATGTCGACTACGCCAACAGCAAGGGCTCTTACGTCATCACGTCCGTCAGAAAAGAGATGGTGCTCGCGACCAGTGACGTCATCACCTGGAACGATTACCAGAGAGAGGACGGCGAGCAGACGTTCGGCCTGCTCTCGCAGATGTCCCCGGATGGAAGATACATCGTCAGCACAGTCAAGGACAAATCCGTCTTCGTGCCCAGGCCGGACCTCGCCTTCTCGCAACTCTTCTTCCCCATCAAGGGCATCCTGTGCATCTACGATCGGGACAAGGGGATATTCAACGCCCTGCCCGGTGCGGACGATCCCGCCTTCGTGCAGAGCAATCCGACGTGGAGTCCCGACGGTCAACATATCGTCTTTGCCAGAAGCCGCGCCTACGACCTCAAACACACCAAAGGCCAGGGCAAGCTGCTCCTAACCCGCGATGAGTGCAAAGAATTCACCGAAGACGGCAAGCCCTTCCTGTTCGACCTGTATCGGATTCCGTTCAACGAAGGTCGGGGCGGCACGCCCGAACCGATTGAAGGTGCCTCGCACAATGGGATGAGCAACTTCTTCGCCCGGTACTCGCCCGATGGCAAATGGATTGTCTTCTGCAAAGCGAAGAGCTACATGCTGCTCCAGCCGGACAGTGAATTGTACATCATCCCGGCGGCCGGCGGCCCAGCGCGGCGTCTGCGTTGCAACACATCCCGCATGAATTCATGGCACAGTTGGTCCCCCAATGGCAAGTGGCTGGTCTTCGCCTCCAAGGCCTATTCAGACTATACCCAACTGTGCCTGACCCATATCGACGAACAGGGGCTCAGCACACCGGCGGTACTGCTCTCGCATCTGACCGCCCCCGACCGGGCCGCCAACATCCCGGAATTCGTCAACATCCCCGCCAACGCCATTACCCGCATCCACGAACAGTTCCTCAACGACTATTCGTTCGTTCGGGCGGGCAATCAGTTCTTTCGCCAGCGCGACCCCGACGGAGCGATTGGCGAGTACAGGAAAGCGCTCGAGTTGAACGCCGACAACGCCGAAGCCCATCACAAGCTCGGGTTCCTGCTCTACAACGTCAAAGGCGTTCCTGAGCAGGGATTGGCCCACCTGTCCAGGGCCGTGGCCCTGGCGCCTCGAAACGCTTGCGTGCAGTACGATCTGGGCATGGCGCTGCTGCACCAAGCCCAATTCGACCAGGCCGTCGGACACCTCTCTGAGGCCCTGCATCTCGAACCCGATGGCATCGACAAACAGTACAGCGCCGCTCAGATGCGCTTCCAACTCGGCCGCGCTCATCTGCTATCGGGTCGATCCGAATCCGCCATCGGCCCTCTGTCCGAAGCGCTCGATCTCGACCCCAACCACGCCCGCGCCCATTATCAACTGGCCCTGGCCCAGGCCGACCAAGGGCCCACCAACGAGGCGCTGCAGCACTACGCTCAGGCGATTGAGCTGGCGCCGGAGGTCGACACCTCTCCCGTCCTGCACCACCTCCTGGCAACGCGATACCAGGAACGCCGACAGTTTGCCGATGCCCTGCAACACGAGGAGAAAGCCCTGGAACTGGCGCAATCGCAAGGCAATCCCCGTCTGATCACCGAGATCCGCAAACGTATCGAACTATACCGGCGACTCACGCAGAACCCAACGAACTGACCCCCGGCGGGCCCTCATCCAATTTGCCTCCGAGAAATTGGCGTTGCCCCCCTTCCCGCGCGGCGGTATGCTGCCCTGCGATGGATAATTGACGTATGTTCGCGTGGAATATTGGCCCTGGTCCATGACAAGGAGGACATCATGAAGCGCCTGTCGTTACTAGCCTGCCTACTGGCACTGACCCTCGCCACCGCCGCACCGGCCCAGCGAAAAAAACTGCTTGAGATTCCTGACGTTCCCCGGGACAAGGTCATCTGCTTTGCTCTTTACACCGTCCAGGACAACATCATGAAGATGACCGCTCAGCTCTACCCTCTCCAGGACGGAGAAGACCGAACGGTGCGTCTGGAGATCAGGAAGAATGGCCAGTGGAAACAGATCGCCAAGTCTCCCGTCATCGAACGGGGCTGGACCGCCCTGTTCCGTATCGAGAACTGGGATTCGACCCGGGACATCGACTATCGCCTGCGTCATGGTCAGGCCGCGACGTACGGGGGAATCATCCGCAAGGACCCGATCGACAAGAAGACTATCATCGTCGCCGCCTTCACGGGCAACTCCATCTATCCCGGCCATGGCGGTGACATCCCCAAAACGGACATCATCGAGAATCTCAAGAAGGTCAAGCCCGACCTGCTGTTCTTCTCGGGCGATCAGGTCTATGACCACAATCGCCACTACGCCTACTGGCTGCGCTTCGGTCGCGACTTTGGCGAACTCATCCGCAACACCCCAACCGTCACCATCCCGGACGATCATGACGTCGGCCACGCCAATCTGTGGGGTCAGGGAGGGAAAAAGGGGCTCCGCGGCAGTGGCGATGACGGCGGCTATTTCAAACCGGTCGCGTACGTCCAGGAAGTCGAGCGAGCCCAGACCAGCCATCTGCCCGACCCGTTCGACCCCACACCGATCCAGCGCGGCATCGGAGTCTATTACACAAACCTGACGCTGGGCCGGATCAGTTTCGCCATTATCGAGGACCGCAAGTTCAAGACCGGTCCCGACAGCATCCTGCCCAAGATGGGCTGGCGTGCCCCACGGCCCGATCACATCGCGATCCCCAACTACGATCCTCAGAAACTCGACGTACCCGAAGCGAAACTCCTGGGGGATCGCCAACTCCGCTTCCTCAAACACTGGGCGGCCGATTGGCGCGATTGCGACATGAAAGCGGTGCTCTCGCAGACGATCTTCGCCGGCGGCGCGCACCTGCACGGCGGGCGCAACAATCGGCTCTACGTCGACCTCGATTCCAACGGCTGGCCGCAAACGGGCCGCAACAAGGCCCTCATCGAGATGCGCAAGGCCTTCGCATTCCACTTGGCCGGGGATCAGCATCTGGCGACGATCATTCGGCACGGGGTCAACGACTGGAACGATTCGTGCTATTCCTTCTGCGTGCCGTCCATCGCCAACCTCTACCTCCGCTGGTGGGCCCCGCTCGAGGCCGGCCAGAACCGCGCCCCGGGCATGCCCGAGCATCTTGGGCAATTCAAGGATGGCCTCGGTAACCGCGTCACTATGCTGGCGGTCGCCAATCCCACCCCCCAGGAGAACCGCGACAAACTGACCACGCGGGCCGCCGGGTTCGGGATCGTCAAGTTCGACCGGGCGTCGCGTCGCATCACCATGGAGTGCTGGCCTCGCAATACCGACATCACGGCCCCCCAGTCGAAGCCCTATCCAGGCTGGCCAATGACCATCGACCAGGTGGACAACTACGGTCGGCAAGCCGTCGCGTATCTGCCCACCATCAGAGTGACGGGGATGACCGACCCCGTCGTTCAGGTGATCGACGAGGAAACCGATGAGATCGTCTACACGCTCCGCATCAGAGGGACCGAGTTCCGTCCCAAGGTCTTCAAGAAGACCCCACACACGATCAAGGTGGGCGAACCAGGCACGGCGAAGTTCAAGACCGTGACGGGGATTGAAACGCTGGGTTTGGAGGAATCGGGGACACTCGACGTGTCACTCTGACCGAGGGAGTCGTTCCGCTGAAAAACACCGTGGGCCGCGGGGTCGTTCAGACCCGCAGCCCACTCATGTTTGTTCCCCCTACCCTGTCTACCCCGGTTAGTCCCCCCCCGGACACCGGAGTTGCGTGCAGCTCCTCGGCGAGATTTCTATGCTGCGCGGTTATCCTTCGGATTTTGATTGGGCCTCCTCGATCTTCTCACGGATCTTCTTGGCGGCCCGTTGTGCGGCCTCTTTGCTCAGGTCGATCGCCTTGTGCAATCCCGAGTTGACGGACCGGGCGAAGTCCTCCGATTTGAGCGTTTTGAAAGCCAAGCGATGCTCACCGGAAGCCCCCGGCGTCTGTTCCGGCGCCGGTGCCAAACAATAGATCGCTGTCACAAAACCTGCCGCATACACAACCAGCAAAAAGACGAACTTCGCTCTCCAACCCATGCTTTAGACGTCCCCCCCTTCTTGCGCGGGATTCTTCCGGCCTGCCCCAGCCATTCACTACATCCGTCTCTAGTGAAAGTCTAGGATAGAAAAGAGGATATGCAAACGGCGAAACGGCGACAGGCCCCCTCGAAGTGGTCGTGCAGCCCCTGGTCCAACTCAGGCCAAACCGGCGTCGAGAATGCCCTTGAGGGCGCCGCACACGAACGCCACGTCATCCTCGGTCAGATGGGCGTGGAACGGCAAGGCAATCGTCCGGGCACTGGCCCCCTCGGCGATCGGGAAGTCACCGGGCCGGCATCCGTACTGCTGGGCGATGAAGGGCTGCAGATGCACGGGAACAAAATAATTGCGGACCTGGATCTTCTGTTGAAACATCGCCTCCAAAAGGCGATCACGCTGCTGACGCGTGTACGATTCCGTCAAGCGAACGACAAAGACGAACCAACTCATGTGAGATTCCGCCGGTTCCGTCGGTACGATGAGCCGATCCTCATCGGCCAGCATCTCCTGATACCAGCCGGCAACTTCACGCCGCTTGGACATGATCTCCTCGATCCGCGCGAGTTGAGCCAAACCCAGGGCACAGTTGATGTCACTGAGTCGAAAGTTGTAGCCCAGCCTTTCATGAGCCAGCCAACCGCCTCCCACACCGCGACCCTGATTGCGCAGAGACATGCAGAGATCGGCCAAGGCATCATCATCGGTCACAATCATGCCGCCTTCACCCGTGGTAATCTGCTTGTTCGGATAGAACCCAAAGACACTGAGAGCGCCGAATGTCCCCGCCTTCTTGCCGCGCAACGTAGAGCCCAGAGCCTCGCAACTGTCCTCCAGGACAGACAGACGATGTCGCTGGGCAATCTCGCAGACTTCGTCCAACCCGACAGGATTCCCAAACACCTCGACCGGAAGAATCGCCTTGGTCCGACTGGTGATCGCCCCCTCGATGCAGGCCGGATCTATATTGAGACTGACGGGGTCGATATCGACAAAAACCGGCTTGGCCCCCGTCATCATGATCGATGTCGCCGAGGCGATGAACGTGAAGGGCGTCGTAATGACTTCATCACCGGCGCCGATCCCCAGAGCCGAAAGACTGAGGAATAACCCGCTCGTGCCGCTGTTGACCGCGATGGCCCGTCTGCGTCCGAGATAGTGGGCGAAGGCCTCTTCAAACTCCGTCAACTTCGGTCCCAACGACAGATTCGAGCTACGCAGCACTGCCACTACGCTCTCGATCTCTCGATCCGTGATATCGGGCCGAGATAGGTATATTTGCATTAATGGGCTCCTCGTTCTGTTCGATAGCTCTACCGTGATGAGGACATTCTAAGGTTCATCTCCTACAAAGGAAATACAAATATCCCCATGCAACCCACCACCCACCAGTGTCTGTGCAAGTTTTATGGCAATAGGGTCTTTGTGCGGCAAACGTTCTGGGCATCCGCTCTCGCTGTCATTCCCGCGCAGGGGTCTGTTGCCAAACTCGGTGTTTGTCGTATAGTGGGTTTCTGGGGGCGGCATGTACGGGATAGCAATGGCAGAGCGGATTTGACGATGCAGGGACGCAAGCACATCGAACCACGGCTGTTTTATCAGGTCTCGCTGGAGCAGTTCGTGCCCCAGGACCATCTGGTGCGACGGCTGGCCGCGGTGTTGGATCTGGGCTGGGTCCGTTCGGCGACGGCCGCCTCGGAGGATGACACGGCGGTCGTGCCGGAACTGTTCGAGAAGCATGAGCAGCATTGCGGCCGACCGCAGCAGGCGGTGGCCGATCGGTTATATGGGTCTCAGGATTGCCTGGGATACTTGCAGGGCAAAGGGATCGAGACGGTGATTCGCCCGCGTCAGGGCGGCAATAAACATGGGGGTCTGAGCAAGCGTCAGTTCACCTACGACGCTCGGCACGATGTGTATCATTGCCCGGGCGGAGAGGTTCTGTATCGCCGGCGTCGGCAACGCAAAGACGGCAAAGCGTTCTACAGCGCCGATCCGGATGTTTGCCGGTCCTGTCCTCTACGTCCGCAATGTGTCACTTCGAAATCCCCCGACGCCGTTCGGCAAGTGACGCGGTTCGATAATGGTTATCTCGAGCGCGCCCAGGCCGCTTGCCGCAGTCCCCATGGCCAGCGGCTGCTCAAGCACCGACAAACCTGTATCGAGGGGTTGTTCGGCCAGGCCAAGAATTGGCACGGTCTCGGTCGCGCTCGGTGGCGTGGACGGATCAAGATGGGAGTCCAGACGTTGTTAACCGCGGCCGTCTTGAACCTCAAGAAACTTCTCAAGGCAGCGTCGCGCCGGCCGGCCCTGGCCCGCCAAGCCGCTGTTCTATCGGCAAATCCCCTGCATGTTGGCGTCTTCTGTCTTTTTCTCACCCGCCAACTCCGACCCGTTCTCGCAGGGGCCACCTACCGAAGCACCCCGTCAGAATCGATCTCAAAAACACACTTTAGCAACAGACCCCTGACGCAGGGGTGACAAAGTCGGCCTCGTGAGCCGTAATTCGAGGTCGCCAGGATATCTTCACACACCCACCCACCAGCGTCACGCGCCATCGAGACGGACCGCCCGGCTCTTTATGGGACCGTAGAGTCTGAAAATCTTTCCTGGCGGCCTCCAAAGTGACAATTCCACCCTCCGGACTAAACAGATCCCGCCAGCCAGCCGAAGAGAGTAACAGCATAACTACCTTGATACAGGAATCCAGCGATGGCTAAAGGCAAAAACGTGCTCACAACCGGCGACGTCGCCAAGATCTGCAACGTCGCCCCCAGAACGGTTTCTAAATGGTTCGACTCCGGCCAACTCAAGGGATATCGCATCCCGGGGAGCAAGGACCGTCGTATACCGCTGAACGAACTCATTCGCTTCATGAAGGCCCACAATATGCCGACCGAAGCGTTGTCCGTCGGCAAACTCAGATTACTGCTCGTGGGCAACGGCGATCCCGCCAACGCCAACCTGTTCGACAGCCTGACGGCGCGGGGGAGTTACGAAGTCGAAGCGGCCGACACCAGTTTCGAGACCGGTGCGGCCATTCAGAGGTTTTCCCCCCATGTGGTGCTGATCAATCTCATGGCCCAGGGAATCGATGCCAACGGCATCTGCCGGAGTATCCGCGGAAGCGAAGAGTTTGGCACGATCAAGATTCTGGCCTTGGCCAATCATCTCAGCGACCAGGAAGCCGGCGCCCTGATGCAACGCGGTTTCGACGGCTATGTATCCGACCCCTCCGATGCCGCTGAGGTCATCCGGAAGATCGAGGAAGCCACCGCCATCATCTACTAGGAACGGCCCGCCCATATCGCCCTGAGCAACACGTGTGGTCCAGACGTAGCGAGAATAGGCATCTCCGTCTCGCCACAGGCGCCCGCCATCGTCCATCGAAAAGGGCTGCGGGTAGACACCCACAGCCCACGATCCATCTGAGTGCGCTTGGCTTCGCGCTGCCACCGGAGTGGCAAGGCGTACGGGACAGGCACACGCCCATCCTGCCTCATAAACCAGTGTAGTAACCTGGCTCACGGCACGCAATTGTGGAAACTACGTATTTTTCGGAGATAGACACTCACTACCGTCGCGGGAAATACCGGCTCCCTCAGGCCCGCATCTTGCCCTAGACGGCGGGGTCGCAAACCAACGCCGAGAAACCAGGGGCATCAGCCTAGGCATTTAACAACTCTACCCCATATCCATCCAACAGTTCAGGCTCCTCCCAATACCTCGGAATCATGGCGCGGTGATAGTCGACGAAGTATTTCGATTGAGGGGAGTTGCCAGATGTCTGGCAGGCATAGAGTGCCGTGAAAATGGCATTTCTCATGACCGGATTGAGTTCCTTCATCTGTTCGTCCGAAAGGTGTTTGACGTGAAAATCGTCCATCGCCATCCGGACCACCATAGCAACGTACTTGGCGTACTCCTGCGTAATTCTGGGATTGACCATCTCACACCTCCCTCACGTAGTTCAACTATTCCTGCTGCATGAGAGCAGCAACTCGGCGACAACGGACCGCCCTCTTTGAAGAAGGTGTCCTTCCTGCACCAGAACCGAGTGGGAAATGCTCCTCCGTGAGACAGTGACAGATTAGCGATGATATCCGAGGCCGTCAATTGTGGTGACTACGTATTTTGCCCCCCCCTTCGTGTTGCGGTCGGGATTCTGAACCGCTCAAAAGCCGGTCGGGCCCATCGATCAAACCCACTTGAGAGTGGCGAGTATAGGCCGCCATCAACCACCCGTTGATCACGTGCTCTGAATAGGTCCCCTGTCAACCGGGCGTTCACCCAAGAACAGTGACGATCCCGGCCGCTTTTCCATTGACAAATCGCCCCTGAAGTGCTAACGATAATTTACGGCTAAGGTGTGCCCACAGTCCAGGAGGCAGGGTGTGTTCCCGGTTGATCGCCCCGCGTGCTGAAAGCCCCCGGGCTGCAGTTACGGCCGGCGGTGACAACGGATGTTGCCATGCCGAGATGGCGTAAGGAGACGCGGCAAATGGAGGACAGGTGTATTTCGGAAGAGTTTATCCGCAATCTCTCTCCGCATGATACGGAAGCGTGGGGACAGATTCTGGAGATGCTGCGCGCCGTCCCGCTCGACCGAGACTCCTATCCCCACCTATACGGATTCCTGCTTTCCTTCGCCGGCGCACGGGGACTGCCCGTCGAGGTGCCCTACCCCACATTTGAACCGGAACACGATCTGCTGCAATTGGCAGATATGATCTGCGCACTGGAAGAGCACCTGGGCCCCACGCTAAACAGACAGAGGATAGAGAACGCATTCGAGCAATCTCGAGACTTCTATCAAGCCAGAATCGCCGGCGCGTTTGTCTACGCCTTCCCCGATGGCGACTACCGTCGCCTGGTCACTCTTGTCGCTAGAATCGGCGGGCTCGCTCGTGAGAATCAACACATCGACGCCAATCATAAGCAGCGTCTCCTGCAGAAGATCGAGGGACTGCAGCGAAGACTGCTCCATCGCATGTCCAGTCTGGACATGCTCTGGAGCCTGGTGGGGGAAGCCGGTGTCGTGCTGGGCAAACTCGGCGTCGAGGCCATGCCTCTGGCGGAGGGAATGTGTGAAATCATACGAATCACCATGCGGGTCCACGCCCGAGCAGAGGGGTTGACGCCGGCGACGGAAAACCCTCTGCTCTCCGAGGCCGCCCAGGGAAACAATGCCCACGGGAGGCTGAAACTCATCGATACGTCCGGCAAGATGGCATCCCCCGCCTAGCCTTCTCGCGTCGCGCCTCTGCCGTGACATGCTGTCGGGACTCAAACGGGGCAGGCGAGGCGCTGCTTGAGGGATTTCTTGGCGCGGTGGAAGCGAACGCGGGCCTTCTCCGGTGTCGTATCCGTTCGTGAGGCGATCTCGGTATAGGGCAACTGTTCATAGCAGCGCAGTTCGACCACGTCACGATGCTGGTCGTTAAGCCGCTTGACCTCGGCGGTGACCTGCTGGAGCGTCTCGTCGCGAATCTTCGCATCCAGCAGATTGCTGCATTGGCCGTGCGTATCATCGGCGTGTCGCAACGCCTGAAGCAGTGAGTTCTCGGCCAACGACTGAAGACGACGACGACGGAACGCGTCCTGAGTCTTGTTCCAGGCGATACGATACATCCACGGCCAGAACCGTGTGTGCTCGCGCAGCGAACTCATGCCGCGAATCATGGCCAGCAGCGTTTCCTGGAGAATGTCCTCCGTCGCGTCCTGATTCAGAGTGGTTCGCAGGACGAAAGGAAACAATCGATCCCAGACCAGGGTGGCCAGGCGCCCCATTCCGGCCTGACTGCCCGACTGTGCCTCGGCGAGTATTCGGATGTAATTGCTCTCTTCGCTCATGGTTTCGGTCCTCACCCTTAAGAGGCCGTCCGTGTGCCGAGGGTAACGAAAAAGCTGCATTCGCCGGAAGACTCCTATTCGGCTTGGCTCTCCTCCAGCGTCGCTGGCGGTTCATCGAGATCCTTACGCCCTCCATCCAGGACGCGCCAGGCGGGCGGATTGAGTTCGGGCACGCACCAGGGGCCGTTACAACGATGGCATCGGTCCATATCGGGCCGGCGCGGCAGACCGCAGTTGGCGCAAGTGACCAGCGCCGCCTTGGGTCGTGTCAGGCGATACGTGATATATGCGGGCAGGCCAAACCCCAGGGTCCCGAGCATCCACAGTAAGCGGGCATTGCTCGATAGACCGACGATCTTCGCATCGCGCAGGACCCGCCAGGCCAGGAAGACGACCAGCAGTACCGCCGGCAACATCATGGTCGCTAGCGCCTTGAAGAACTCCGTAAAGACGTCGTCTCCGACCATATCGCGATGCAGCGCCACAAAAGAATTCGGCATCAGGAACAGCGTTCGGTGGCTGGCGCCCGCCTCGATGGAGTTGGTCAAACAGAACGAGGCCATCGTCAATACGGGCGGATGCAGATTCTCCAACACGAACTGGAACGTCGTCAGCGATGGTCCCCAGGGGACCGCAGTCAGAACCGCCAGCGCCGATCTCCTGGAAGGCGACGGAAGATGGAGCGTCCCGATCTTCCCCTCCCGCGACAACTCGTCCAGCGCCACTCTGATGGCCTCCGCCTTCTGCCCATAGGGAATAGCCCTGCTATCGACGGACCGAATCAACTTGCCATTCTGGTCAAAGACAGCCAGTGCTATTGAGGTCCCTTGCCTGGAAGCACTGGCGGCCACCATGCCGGCGTGTTCCCATTCTATGCCGCGCGGCGTCCTCGCAGTGCTCAAGCGAACAGGGGTCACTTGATAGTCCAGCAACTGCCTGGGCCTGCCCACCCCTTGCCCATAAAGCGTCTTGGGCGCCGGCAAATGGGCCTTCCCCGCGACTAGTTCCAGCGTCTGGCGGTCCAATCTATCGATGCGTCCCGAGGCATCGATGACCGATATATACTGCTCCCCGTCCCAGAGACTCCAGTAGATGTTGAACTGCCAATCATACTCCCGCCGCAAGTCTTCCTTGCGCGGCACCCGTCGCATCGTCGGTTCGAAATCCAGGTGCACACCCTCGCGCGTCCACGACGAACCGATTCGGACAGGCTCGTACGGAACCGCCGTATCCAGTTCGGGACCGGTCCGCACCGTCATCACCTCCCGGTCGAGGGCGAAGAAACGACGGAGTTTCCTGTCATAGATGATGCGTTGTCGCCCCAACGGAGCGACAACGGGATCGACGAATCGCCCCAGGTCGTCGCCGGGAGATTTGGACATGCCCTCCGGGCCGGCATAATGCGGCGCCGTCACGCGGGTAACGCTTCCGCCATTCCTCTGTTCCGAATACGTATCGCAGAAGACGAGTTGGCCCGTAGGACGGTCGAAATACATCCACGCCTTGTCCTCCTCGTAGTAGAGGACGTCTGAACGACGCCCGCCGGGCGATTTCGAGAGAACATAGTCGAACAGACCGAGCGAGGCAACAAGGATGTCATCATCGAGACGGGCGCTGGCTTCGGATTTCCGGTGCGCATTGGGGTCGTTCTCGACGGCCTCAGGCAAGAGCCCCGAGGGCGAGATTTCCACGCGTTGGGCTTCGCGCGGCAGGCCGACCCGCAGCGCAAAGGCACAGAAGTAGCGACCCCAGAACATCGGGACAGCGAAGAACACCAGGACCATGAAGCCCGTGGTCAGGACCTTCAGCGAATAGTTGCTCGATGTTGTCATGGTCGTGTGCTCCTAAAGCGGCGAAGATGAGAATCGGCACCACGTGGCGGCCAGGCACGCGGCGATGAAGACCAGCAGAATGCCGGCCACCTCCAGGCCGAACCCCTTGATGATTACCAGCAACGGGATCAGCATGACGACCGGCAGCACGCCCAATGTCGGCGTCAGCGAGCGTCGATCCCAACCGGCGTAGAGACCGACAGCATAGCAAGCAAAACAGACCAGGAAGACGCTGCGCAAGACGTCGCCCAGCACGCCGGCATAGAGAGGCACCTCTCCGGCGTGCATGTCGATGAGAATAGTGCCGGCGATAGCCAGAGGAATCACCAGGATCAAAATCGCCAGGAGCCCGGCCGCAACCCGCGCCACGAATATCTGCCAACGCGTGGTGGGCAACACGATGAGCAGAGCTGAAATTTTTCGTGTTCGGTCCGTATACATCTGCGCGACACCCAAACCGCACAGACCAACGACAGCAACAAGAACTAAGGGAATGGAACCGCCAACGGCAACGTTCTCCAATTCCCTTCCTTCCATGCCCAAGATCGCCGAGGCCATCACGAGGATCATGAGTCCGGAGAAAGCCGCCGCCCCCACGAAGTAGGCAACGTGATCGATGATCTCCCGCTTCATCAGCGTCAGAAGGGTACGCATATCAAACCTCGCTTTTCTGCCAGACGGGAGCCACGGTGGGTTTCGTACACTCAATGAAGATATCCTCCAGCGTCATGGGTAATTCCGTGACGCTCTCAGGTTTGAAGGTCTCCAGGATGGCCCTTTTCTGGGGATTCCAGTTCGCCACGGTGAGCACCATCTCGCGTCCCTCGCTCTGCTGCTGGATAATCTCGGTGATATAGAGAGACTCCGGCGCCCGCGTGGGAAACAGGACCTGGAACTTCTTGACGCGGCTCTTGAGGTCCTCCAATTCGCAGTCGACAACGAGCCGGCCCGCCACCAGGACGCCGATGCGATCGGCGATGCGTTCGACGTCGCCAAGGATGTGGGAGCTGAAGAGGATCGTGCGGTTCTGCTTTTGGATCAAGTCGATGGCGAGCTCCAAGAACTGCCGCCGGGCCACAGTGTCGAGACCCAGCGTCGGGTCGTCGAGAATGAGTAGCTCAGGATCGGTCGCCATCGCCAGAGCGAGGTTGAGTTCCGCCCGCATGCCGGCTGAGAGTTCCTTGACCTTGCGATCCATAGGCAATCGGAACGTCTCGATGAGGTGCCCGAAGAACGCCTCGTTCCAGTGCGCCGCCAGTCCTTTGCAGAGGCCAACGAGGCGCCGGACCTTGTAGTTCTGGATCAGGTGATGGCCCTCCGCCACATACCCAATCCGGCTGCGCGTCTGCGCCGTAAGCTGCGCCGAGTCCTGTCCCAACAGCGTCGTACGGCCCCGCGTAGCCGGCTCCAGGCCCAGCAGGATGCGGATGATGGTGGTTTTGCCGCCTCCGTTGCGGCCGAGCAGGCCGTAGATACACCCGCGCGGCACCTTCAGATCGATCCCGTCAAGCACGCAGCGACCGTCGTAGTACTTGACCAGGTTTTCCATTACAATCGGACTGTCACCCATAGCTAACCTCGCGTCTCTCTGACCGATCCGTTAAAAACACACTCATCGCTAGTCCCCTGTACGCTTGTACTCACGCCTACCCAGCAGAATAATCCCAAGAACACCGTAGAAAACCGTCAGCATCGCGCTGTGCCCCACGTCGCCAAGACTCTCCCATAGACTCTGTTCTGTCCTCGCCAGCTCCACGAGAAGTTCCACCGGCGGGCACGCCCATCGAACGAATCCCTCAAACACCTTTGTACCGCCGCTCTCGGGAAAGAAGCCCACGAGAAGGCTGAGCGCCAAAGCAACAATCCCGGCGCCAAGAACCAGCAGCATGGCGTTGTGCTCGCGTTTGACCACCACCGACAAAGAGGTGGACAAGGCAACCCACGTGTTGAAGACCAACCAGGAGGCCAGGAGCCAGATGGCCAGGTGTTCTGTGTTGCCCCGACCGGTAAAACGATGCAGACCGAAAATCAGCGCACCAGCCACACTCAAATGAACGGCCCCCTGCAACGACAACCCCAGCCAGCGGTACAGGTAGAGATGCCCCGGCCTGATCGGCTTGGTAACGAGCAGACTGATTCGCCCCGAGGCGATGTCATCACCGAAAATCCCAGCACTGAGCAGCAGAGGCAGCAGGCAACCGCTCCAGCCGAACAGGAAGGCGCCCCAGTTCCACAATTCGGGCGGCCAGGGAATCAGGAAGATCGCCGCGTAGGTTCCGAGCCAGGCCATGTGGATGACACGAATGAATGTCTTCCTCAGCAGCGTCTCCATGATGAGTTCGTAGGCCTTCATTTACGACGCCCTCTCCTGACACAGACGAACGAACGCCTGCTCCATATCTTCAGTTTCGAGCGCAACAGAGGTGATGCGCGTTCCGGCTTCCACCACGCGGCGAACCACCTCGGGAACATCCTCAATGCCATGAACGGCAATTCTTATCCGCGTTTCCGAGGTCTCCAGCAAGCGATGCGGCGTGACCAATTCTTCGGTGATGGCCACCTCGCCAGGCAGACACTCTACTCGCAAACACCGGCCCTGCTCCGAAGCGGTCTCCTCGCCGAACCGCACAATACGCCCCTTGTCGAGGAAGATGTAGTCCGAGGTCATTTTCTCCAATTCGCCCAGGCGATGCGAGCTAACAACCACCGTCGCCCCGGATTGCCCCAACTCGGTCAGCACCCGACGCAATTCAATGACGCCGATGGGATCGAGCCCGTTGCTCGGCTCATCCAGCAACAGCAATTTGGGCTTGTTGATCAGCGCCACCGCCAAGGCGAGACGCTGTCTCATGCCCTGCGAGAAACCGCCAACGGTGCGGCGTGCGTATTCCTCCAGTTTCACCTGCTGTAACAATCGCTCCGTTTCGGCCCCAATCTCCCGGCGTGACAATCCGTGCAGGGCGGCATGATAACGCAGCACCGCCCGCGCCGAATACCGCGCCAGGAACACGGGCGATTCGGGCACGTACGCCAGAAGCCGGCGCGCCTGGACGGACCGGGCCGGATGGCCACCGACACGAATATGACCTTCGCTTGGATGAATCAACCCAGAAATGAGACTCAGAAATGTGGTCTTGCCGGCCCCATTGGGACCGATCAGCCCCACGATCGTCCCTGTGCCAACTTCCAGCGAGACATCCCTCAATGCACAGACTGCCTGTGATCGACCGGTCCACACGCTTCGATAGGTCTTCGTGACCTTTCGGCATTCGATCAAAGGCGTCATCGTATTGCTGGCACAATCCATTTTCCGCTCACTTACTGCACCGAGGTCAGACTTTCCGCGCCGAGAGATTGAACTTCTCAATCGCGTTGTTGAACCAATCCACAAGCACTGTTCGGTCGACCTGCATGTGGAAGGCATCGACGACGATGTGCTCGATCTGCTCGCAGATAAGGCGCTTCCGCACCGCCTTGCTGAGGTGGCTGTCCAGGCTGGCGACGAAAGCTCCGGCACCCGCTTTCGTGACGATGATCCCCTCTTGCTCGAGTTGGCGGTAGGCCTTGGCGATCGTGTTGGGGTTGATCGCCAACTGCTGAGCGAGTTGGCGAACCGTCGGGAGTCGCTCCTCTTTGACGAGCCGACCGAGGGCGATGTCCCGCTTGACCTGGTCGATGATCTGCAGGTACACGGGCCTCTCCGATGCATTGTCGATACGAAACTGCATGAGCCACCTCGTAGTTGTACTACTATGACTATTACAACTATACCACCCCGTCAGTTCAGGTTCAAGCCCATTTTTTACATTTTTTCTGGTGGTTGTGCAGAATGGCCCATCAACAGTTGGCCTTGACGGCAACAGGCCACCGATCTATCCTCGCCGTTGAACGGTGTTGTTTTGCGAGGAACCGCCATGGCAAAGAAGTACAAGAGTTGGCGGGAGAAACTGGAGAATCCCCCCGTTGAGTTGCCGAAGGTGGTGGAGGTCCCCGAAAAGTGGCGGAAATCGCCCCGTGTCGAAGGTTTCGAGCGAGCTCTGGTAAAAGACTGATCCGAAGCCATCAAAAAGAGAAGACAGGCCGGACAGGCACTCAGGCCTTCCTGGCGAGAATCACGGAGTTCATCCAGTCGTCCTTGTGTATCAGCTCGACATCCGCAAAGCCGGCTTGGATCAGGTCGTCACGGAATTCATCAAGCGTATAGGAATTGCCCCCCTCGGTCGCCACCAGCATGTTGACGGCAAAGAGGGCTCCAGCAGCCGGGACTGTGCGGGAATCGTCCATCACAATATCCCGAATCACCAGGGTCCCGCCGGCCGCCAGGGCGGCGTGAATCCGCGCGTACAATGCCTGGTTTTGATCTCGGGAGTTCTGGTGGGCCACGGCGCTGAGCCAGGCGAAATCGGCTCCGCCCGGCAGTTCATCGACGTTGTAATCTCCACCCACGAGCGTGACGCGATCGATCAGACCGGCCGCCGTAAGTCGTTTTCTGGCCAGCGGGATCACCTCGGGCAGATCGAACAACACCGCCGTCGCTTCCGGAGCGGCCAAAAGGAAGGCACGCGTCCACGTGCCCGAGGCGCCGCCAACATCTAACAACCGCTGGAACTGCAGCGATTCCAGTCGAGCCACGGTATCGGGCGCAGCCGAGGCAGTGAAATCGTTCATAGCGCCGATGAAGGCCTCGCAATCGGCGACTTGGCCCCGAATGCTGGGCGCGCGTTCGGCCGGGCCTCCATGACGGATGACCCGGGCCAATTGCACCCAACGGCGCAGGCAGTTCGCCTGGTGACGCACGGCGGCCAAGACATTAATCGGTGAACCCTCCGTCAGCAGCGCAGCGACGCCGGGTGCAATGCTGTAGAGATCCGCCTGCTTCTCGAGCAAGTCGAGAGCCACCAGAGCATCCAGCAGAATCGTAAGCGCCCGCCAGTCGGCCTGCACGGCCTCCGCCAGGGCGGTCGCCCTCATCGGTCGATCGCTCAGAGGGGTAAAGACATCCAGATCCGCAGCAGCCAGGAGAATACAGGCCGGTTGGAATGCGCGAGCCACGTCCAAGAGTTCCGATGCAATCCATCGCTTCGCCATTCTCAAACCTCCCATTGGCCAATTCGGCCCGTTGATGCAACCATGCAACCTCTGAGCGGCTCGCATCGCCACCTACAACCAGTATAGGAATGATGGCGAAGCAGGCCCAGCAGAATTCCGGCACGAGCAACACAGGTAATATGGGGCATTTCCTCGGACTCTCCTGCAGACCTCTGGGGACTCAAGGCGGCCCGACACGCGAATTAGTGACACTGAGCCATAGAGAAGAGGATTTAAGATGTGAGGAGAGCCAGATTTTCCGCGTTGGGACTTGACGCGCCTTGGAAGTTTGGCTTTATTATGCTCAGGGCGCACGATGGCGCTGCAACCATGGGGCTCCCCTGGAGTCGCCCGAGCAATGTCGGATGCTCCCAGGACCAGCAGATACGCGATCTTATAGCTTAAAGGAGGCTATACAATGACAAGGACCGTTACCACGATAGCAATCATTTCACTGCTGGTCATGACCGTTGGATGTCCGCCTTCTGACCGGGGCTTGGGACAACGATTGCCCCAGAGGACCATCTATGCGTCCCCGTCAACCGACACGAAGGCCATCAGTTCTACTGACGAAATAGACCTTGTCGAACAGGTCTCCACGTTCCGCCGAGACTATCGCCAGAGCCTCACGCTGCTCGTCCAGCACTATAACGTCGTCGGCGACAACAAGAAGCTCAGGTGGGCCAAGGAAGAGCTTAGGGCCCTCGATCGGATGCCTCAGTACCGCTACATCATCGATGCCGAGGTCCTGCCGGCCAGCCTGGTGGCGGGCACGCGTATCCCAGCCGCCGACGAATTGTATCTGGACGCCGTGGAGACGCAAAGACAGGCCGAGCCGCTCGGTGTCCTCAAAGATGACGAGCAGATGCGCGTGGCACTGGAGAAGTACAGCCAGCTAATCAAGCGGTATCCCAGCAGCGACAAGATCGATGACGCCGCCTATAGGGCCGCCGACATCTACGAGTATTTCAAGGACTACGAGATTGCTCTGCTCTACTACAAGAGAGCCTACCAGTGGGAACCGGACACGCCCTACCCGGCCCGCTTCCACGCGGCCTCGCTGCTGGACAAAAAACTCCATCGCCGAGGCGAAGCCCTGGAACTCTACCAGGAGGCTCTGCTGCGCGAAGGCGAGCGTTATAGCGAATGGAAAATGTACGGCGAGAAACGCGTCAAGGACTTGAGCAGTTCCGATGACGGGCGTTAGAAGAACACCGTCGCCATAGAATCGCACATCCAGGGCCTGACGTTACGTCAGGCCCTTTTTTTGTCAACCTTGGCGCATGGACGAACGAGTCGAAAGAGACCGCATTGAAACCGCTTGAAGAAAAGGTGGGATGCTTCATTCGGACCCATCGTCTGCTGATAGGGGCCAAACGCATCTTGCTGGCAATCTCGGGAGGCGCCGATTCGATCGCCCTGCTGCACGTGATGCAGGCACTCGCGTCACAAGGAGTCATTACAGCCGAACTCCTCTGCGCCCACGTCAACCATCAGTTGCGCGGAGCGGCCAGCGACGGCGACGAGGCCTTCGTCGCCCGGGAGGCGGCGAAACTGGGTCTGCCCGTGATGACAACGGCCGTTGACGTGAAGGCGTATTCCAAATCGCACAAGCTCTCGATCGAAACGGCGGGCCGACAGGTACGCCTGACCTGGCTTGGCGCGATGGCCCGGGAGCATCGTTGCGCGTGGATCGCCACAGGCCACCAGAAAGATGACAACGCCGAGACCGTTCTGCACCGGCTACATCGGGGCACCGGCTTTCGAGGGCTCGGGGGGATAAGGCCCTCCCGATCGTTGGGAACTGACGCACGTCTGGCCCGCCCGTTGCTCGGCTGTCGGCGATCCGAGATCGTAGCCTACCTTCAGAGCAAGAGCCTGCCATGGCGCGAAGATCGGACCAACACGGACTGCGCCTACACACGGAATTACATGCGCCACCGACTGCTCCCGGCCCTTCAAAGCAAATCGATCGATCCGCTGGTCGAAACACTGGCGGCACTGGCGACCTCCGCATCGAGACTGGCCCAGCAAGTCGGAGAACACGCGGCGCTGGCGGCATCACGGCATGTCAAGTTCGTCGATGGCGAAGTTGTGATCGACGCTAAGGCCATGGCCGCCCTGCCTGAGATGGTCGCGGTGGAGCTGATCCGGCTCCAGTTGCAGGCATTGGGTAGTGGAGAGAGGAATCTGACGCAACATCATTACAGGAACATTCTCGATCTGGCCCAACCACGCACCGTCCGAAGGAGACTCGCCCTGCCGGGCGGTTTCCTCGCCTCCCGTGAGTACGAGAAGCTCATCCTGCGAAGCCAAGTCTTGCCAGGCCTATCCGCGGTGCCCATCGCGAGCGCAACGCTCGACATCCCGGGCGCAATCGATTACGCCGGATATCGAATTGAAGCCCGGATTCTCGATCACGATGAGATCGAGAACACCCGCATCAAAGGCAACCGGAACCCCTTCGTGGAGTATCTCGACATGGACCGGCTGGAACAACCCCTGATGGTACGTCCCCGCCGGAGAGGAGATCGCTTTCACCCCCTCGGCCTGGCGGGCGAAAAGAAGGTCGGCAAGTTTCTCACCGCCGCCAGGGTGCCCGAGAGGCAGCGCGGGAATGTCCTGGTTCTTGAGGACAGGACTCAAATCGTTTGGGTCTGCCCCATCCGCATCAGCGATCCAGTGAAAGTCACCGAGCAAACGCGCCACATCCTTGCCCTTTGCATCACCGACTCAGCAGCGCGTCAACAGCCTCATTAACCTCGCCACGAACGATGGGATACTGTTGGCTTCTCGCGGTTTTCAAGCGTACAATCGTGTATGGCAACGCCGGATCTGTTAAGTATTCCTGGATTGTCGACTGGCACTCTTTGGCCTGGCGCCACTGACACGTGGCGACCTTGGCAGTTGGGACGCCAATAACTGGAGGCAGGACAACCTCAATGCGGAGGGAGACCATGATTAGCCGAAAGCATTTGCTGGAACACGCCAAGGCCCAGGGAGCCACCGATATCCACATCTGCGCCGAGGCGCCCATTCTCTTTCGGGTCGGCGGCAGGCTCGTACCTGTGACGAAGGAGAAGCTCACCAGCCAGCAGAGTCGCGACATCACCTTCGAGTTGCTCACCGAGGAGCAGCAGAAACTCCTCGAGGAACGGCTGGACTACGACCTGATGCTGGCCACCGAAGGCGGACGGTATCGCATCAACGTGGGGTATTTCGACGGCACCGTGGGCGCAACGATTCGCGTCCTTCCCAGCAATGCGCGGAGTATTGAGGAGTTGTTCCTACCCGACGTGGTCAAGGACCTGACGGGCCGGCGCAAAGGGCTGGTCCTGATTACCGGGGCCACCAGCCAGGGTAAGACGACGACCATGACCGCCATGATCGACAAGATCAACGCCACATGCGAAAAACACGTGATCACCATCGAAGACCCGATCGAATACACGCACGTGAACAAGATGGGCGTCGTCAGACAGAGAGAGATCGGGCGGGACACCCAGTCCTTCCAGACAGGCTTACGCGCGGCCCTGCGACAGGATCCCGACGTGATCGCAATCGGCGAAATGCGCGATTACGAGACGATCAAGATCGCCTTGACGGCCGCCGAGACGGGCGTTCTCGTGCTCTCAACCCTGCACGTCATCTCCATCGACAAGATCCTCGAGCGTCTGCTCAGTTACGCGCCGGCGCACGATGAAGGGCAACTGCGCTTCCTGCTGGCCGAGTCCCTCCAAGGGGTCATCCACCAGGAACTGGTCCCCACAGCCGACGGTCGACAACGCGTTGCCTGCGAAGCCCTCGTCGTCACGACCGCTGCCAAGAACATCATTCGAAGAAAGGGCGGCTACTTCCTGCGCAGCGTCATCGAGACGGGCAAGAAACACGGCATGGTCACGATGGAGGAATCGATTGGCAATCTGCTAACACAGAAGATCATCACCGAGGGCGTTGCGGAAAGTATCCTGGCCAATTATAAATGACACGGGTCGGATAGAGGTGTCAACCTATATAGTCAGGCCGACAGAGAGAAGTGCTGGAACGGAGACAGACACATGAATCGCAACCAGTGGACACGTCGTGGATTTGTGAAAGCGGCCGGCATCGGAACCGTTGCCCTAGCAACGCGCGGTTTCCTCAGCGTACGACGAGCCCTCGGACAGGAAGAACCCAGCCGCAAACCCAACGTCGTGATCATCTTCATGGACGACCAGGGCTATCAAGACGTCGGCTGCTTCGGCTCTCCGCATATCAGAACACCCAGCCTGGATCGGATGGCGGCCGAAGGCATGAAGTTTACGGATTTCTACGCGGCCGCATCGGTCTGCTCTCCCTCTCGTGCCGCCCTGCTGACCGGGTGTTATCCGCCTCGCGTCGGCATCACAAAAGTACTGTTTCCCCGAGACACCATCGGGCTCAATCCCGAAGAAGCCACCATCGCCGATATCCTAAAGACACGGGGCTATGCGACGGCCTGCATCGGCAAGTGGCACCTTGGCCATCTTCCCGAGTTTCTGCCGACCAGCAACGGATTCGACTCCTATTTCGGGGTGCCCTATTCGAACGATATGGACGGAATCAAGGGCAAAAACAGAAGCCTCGACCGGACATGGCAAGAGAGGGACTACTCACCCTGGAACGTCCCCCTAATGCGTAACGAGAAAGTCGTGGAGCGTCCGGCGAAACAAACAACGTTGATCGAGCGATACACAGAGGAGGCCGTCGGCTTCATCCGCAAGCATACGAGCGACCCGTTCTTCCTCTATCTGCCCCACACCATGCCGCATATCCCTCTGTTCGTCTCCGACGCGTTCCACACCAATGACCCCCAAAAGGCCTACCAGGCGACCATCGAACAGATCGACTGGTCGGTCGGACAGGTGCTCAAGACGCTGAAAGAAACGGGTGTCGATGATCATACGCTGGTGGTCTTCACCAGTGACAACGGGCCCTGGCTCTCAAAGAAGCACCACGCCGGATCGGCCCTGCCGCTGCGAGACGGCAAGTTCTCCACCTATGAGGGCGGGATGCGCGAGCCCTGTATCATGCGCTGGCCGAACCGTATCCCAGCCGGCGCGGTCTGCAGCGAAGTCTGCGGCACGATCGACCTGCTGCCGACCATCGCCGCTCTGGCCGGCGGGCGAACCCCTAAGGGGCGAGTCATTGACGGCAAGAACATCTGGCCCCTCATGGCGGGCCGACCCGCGAATCGCCTGGAGCGTGTTGCCTTCTTCTATTACCAAGGCAACACGCTCCAGGCGATTCGCGAGGGCAGGTGGAAACTGCGAAAGGCCAAGCAAACAGAACTGTACGATCTTCACGCCGACATTGGCGAGAGACGGAATCTCGCCCAGGCGCACCCCGACATAGTCCAACGGTTGACCGACATGATGGAAACCTTTGACAAAAACCTGAAGACCAATGCTCGTCCACCCGGTCGTGCGGTCACCGTTCGGAATGCGTAACAGATATCAGAGGGAAGACATCGCCCGAGGAAAGGAAGTGCAAATGAACACCACACAGAGAACTCGCCGAGATTTCTTGAAAACGGCGGGGCTGGGAGCGATATGGGCGGTACTGTCCGGCTGCGCCGGCACCTCATCACACCCGGGCGGCAAGACGCCTGGAGGACGACCAAACATCCTGTTCTGCATTGCCGACGACTGGTCCAGGCCTCATGCGAGCATCGCAGGCGACAGGGTGGTCAAGACCCCAACGTTCGACCGCGTGGCGCGCGAGGGCGTATTGTTTGAGAACGCGTTCGTCACCGCCCCGTCGTGCACGCCATCCCGGGGCTCGATCGTCACCGGGCAGTGGCACTGGCGACTGGAGGAAGGCGGAAACCTCTGGAGCACCTTGCCGGCCAAGTTCGACGTATACCCCGACCTGCTGGAAACAGCGGGATATCATGTCGGCTGTACGCGCAAAGGATGGGGCCCGGGGCGTCACGAACCGGGGGGCAGGACGCGGAATCCCGCCGGGACACAGTACAAGGATTTCGCTGCATTCCTGGAAGCGCGTCCCCAAGAGAGCCCCTTCTGCTTCTGGTTCGGGAGTCACGACCCACACCGCGGCTACCAGTGGGAATCGGGCGTGCAGAGCGGAATGAACGCCCGCGATGTCGAGATCCCCGCCTGCCTACCCGACAGCGACGTCGTACGCAAAGACCTCTGCGACTATTACTGGGAGGTCCAACGGTTCGATCGGGAAGTCGGAGAATTGCTGGCCATGCTCGCTGAAAACGACGAACTGGATAACACACTGGTCGTCGTCACAGGTGACAACGGGATGCCTTTCCCACGCTGCAAGAGTAATCTGTATGATCTTGGCACGAACGTCCCACTAGCTATTCGGTGGCCCGCCAGGGTCAAAGGCCGACGGGAAATAGAAGACTTCGTCAGCCTGCAAGATCTGGCGCCGACCTTCTTGGAGGCGGCGAATATCAAGCCCACCGACGACATGACCGGGCGCAGCCTCTTGCGAATCCTCACTTCGGGAAAATCCGGACGCGTGGACCGCCGGCGCGATCACGTCTTGACGGGGAAGGAGCGCCATGCCTGGGTCCGCAAAGACGGATTGGGCTATCCCTGTCGGGCCATCCGAACGCACGAGTTTCTTTACATTCGCAATTTCGCTCCGGACCGTTGGCCCGCCGGCCATCCCGTCGACGGCGGTGGACCCTACTACAGCAAGCGCGCCTACGGTGATATCGACAATACGCCGTCGAAAACCTATATGATGGATCATCGCGATGATCCGCAGGTGGAGCGTCTCTTCCAACTAGCCTTTGAGAAGCGACCGACCGAGGAGCTTTACGATCTACAAAAAGATCCTGACCAAATAGACAACATCTCCCACAAGCCCGAATACGCGTCCGTCAAGAGCAAACTCGCCTCGCGCTTGATGGCAGAGCTCCGCGCCACGGAAGACCCTCGAAGCCTTAACCAGGGAGACGTATTCGACCACTATCCCTACTACGGCGGTCGGCAGACCAGGAAGAAGTGAACCAGTATTCGCATGGTGGCCGTGCGCCCAGCGAGAGCATCGTTGCCCAGCGCCGGACCGGCTCAAATCAAACAACCGCGTCATCCTTAGCCCGATAACTTCGTCCGTTCCTAAGCGATGACGGGCCAGCGTCTTCTGGACAAACCGTTCCCAGGTGACGCAGATGCAATGCCCTGCACCGAATCGTGGGCGGCCCAATCGCGAGGCCCGCGACTTTCTTCCGGCCATATTCCATAACTCGGGATTTCTGTTAAGAATTTCGTCCTAACGTACGATGTATAGTATAAGCTTTCTGCGCAAGGGTTCTACTTGACGCCGCTGAGACGGTGTCGACCCGAGCGCCTAGTCCTATAAGCCTAAGCTAAAGGAGAATCATAGTGAATCGGTTAAGAACCATGGCGTTTGTCGCTGTTCTGCTCGCGATTGGCCTGATGGCGGGGTGTTTCTCCTCCAACCCCGATGATATCCGTGCATTCGTCAAACCCTACGAGGTCGACGTCACTGCCGAGAACTACGTGATGCAGCCGCCCGACGAGATCGAAATTCACTGCACAGAGGTTCAGGAAGTCCACCTGCAGCGTCAGCGAATTCGCCCCGACGGAAAGATCAGCTTCGAGACCCTGGGGGAAGTCGAGGTAGCCGGAAAGACGCCGGACGAGGTAGCCGCCATTGTCAAAGAGAAGATCGACGCGATCTATATCTTGCCCGGCGATAATCTCGTGGACGTACGAATCGCCGCTTATGCCAGCAAGTCATATTACGTTCTCGGGCAGGTGTCGAGCCCGGGCCCCAGGGTCTACACCGGCCGCGACAGTCTGTTGGCCGCACTGGCAATAGCCCAACCCAACCAAATGGCCTGGGAGCAGCGCGTACAGGTCATTCGACCATCCGCCATCGAAAGCGAAAGACCGATGATCTTCGAAGTCAACTATGCGAAGATGATCGCGCATGGCGATATCACTTTGGATGTGCTTCTGGAAGAGGGTGACGTCGTCTACGTACCACCGACCATTCTTGCCAGCATCGCCATGACCATAGAGGAGTTCATCAGACCGGTGGCCAGAGCCTTCCACGGCTACTACTTGGTCAGCAATCCACCGACCTCGAATCAAGGCTATAATACACAAAGCGCCGGCCGTTACTGATGCAATCTGAAGGCTGAAGGCTTGAACCGTCATGGGAATAAGGATATGACCGCACGGCGTGCGCTGAAACTGACCCATCTGGCCAGCACGATCTGGTTCATGTTGTGCGTGGGCAGCATCGTTGTGACCGCCCTGCACCAGGCTGGATTCCACTGGTGGCTGATTTTCTCCCTCTCGGGGCACTCGGCGCTCGTGATCTTCCTCCTGATCAGCCTCTATCTGTTCGCCCTGTTTCGGGGCGTCAGAGGCGGCCAACATATCGTAGTCGAGCATCCTCTTACAAGTACGCACTATTATATGGGCCTCTACGTGGCAGCGCCCCTCCTGGGCGGGCTGGCCGGCATCGTCGGAATGCTCGGCGCCGAGGACATCAGTGAATTTCTGCTCGGCGTTGCCTTGGGTACCCTGGGAACAACGTTTCTGGTATGGGTTATTGTCGATCCTGTCACCGGCCTGGTCGAAATGTTCCTACCGGCCAGTCGAAAACACCGCACCGAGCGACTCGCCCGAATCGAGGCCGAACGACGGGCTCGACACGAACGACGCGAGCAATTGCTTACCGAGGCTTTCGCCCGAGAGGCCCAAGAGCGTCAACGGTGGGAAAAACGCCTCAAACCGCATGCCGAGCATCTTGCGACCCTGCTTATGACTGACGTATCCGGCCTTCAGCGTGCAGAAAAGGAAGCGCTCGACCTCGGAGCCACCGCATGGCGTCTGGGCGGCTTAACCTGTATGCGGCAGCTTCGTGACATGGCCATTGCCCTAAGCAAAGAAAAGCAACGCGAGCCAGAAGTGGTCGACTACATTTCTTACTGGTGGGACGGCATTGGGGACTGGCGAAGACCCTCACTCGGGTAGCCCCCCGCGCCTAACCACTCTGGACGACACAAACGGACGCAGGAAGGAGTTCACCTCCGTGCGAGACCCCTTCCTTGCGACCGAGAACAGGCGTTCAATCGCCAATAGCGTTCATCTTTCACCTTCGAACACGCGCCGCCCCCCGCCTGCGCAGCGTCCCCAGAAGTCCGAGGCCCAGTCCCCCCAGTACGATCGCTCCCGGCGCAGGCACCGTGAGCCCAAGCATATCCTGCCGATCAAGGCGCGTCCCCTGGTCGACCGAATAAAGGTTCAAAGCGCGCACACGTCCAATCGACGTCCAACCCGAGTTCAGCGCCGCACTAACAAACTGCCGCGCCAATATGGTCTCGTCAGAATCGTACATCAACTCGCCCCAAGCGGGATTTGCATTGATTAAGGCCAAATCCACATCCAACAAACCGCTGCCGCTCTGAAGGTGCCAGACGGCCGCTTGCAACGCTCGCGCCGAACGCTGACGACCGGCCCCAGGCGTAAACTCATACCCCGGCAATGTCTCATTACGAAACGCAGTGTATAGGTACGCCACTTCAGGCGTCAGTCGAACGCTGCTGTCCATTGCCGTGTCGTTAACAACAACTCCATAAGTCCTCTGCGAGACAGGGACATGCCCGTCAGCAGCTACAAATGCGTCCATCTGCACACAAAACGACTGAAAGACACCGTCTGAACCCAGCAGCGATCCAAGTTCGGAGTTGGGCGTGAGCCGATACTCACCGGCCCAAGCGGGTTCTGGGTAAGTACCCTCAGCCCGCCCAACGGTAACCGTCGGGCTTCCGGCGGCCAAGCCTGCCAAAAGAAGGCAGACCCCAACCGCCCCAAGAAACCGTTTCATCTTTTTCTCCTTACGTCCTTGTAAGTACCTCTACCACTAAATGGAAACCATCTCCCTTCCCAGCACCCTCTCGCTCATTCCGGCCCTGGGCCGGCTACCCTTCATCGCAACACCGGACCTCCAGCCCCAGCCCTGCGTCAGTGACCGTTACGAATCCACCTCCAGTTGCCCGCCGAGGCGCGCGCAATGCGCCACCGCAACTCGATCGATCATGCCCCCAGTCCGCGGCAAAACATCCTCCATCCCCGGCGCAGCACGAACCGCGTCGCCAGGGTGGAATGGAATGCTGGACAGCGCTCCTGCCGTCTTGTTAGGCCACGACATGCGCTCCCGCCGGGACAAGACAGGACGCCATGCCAAACCACGAGACGAACAGAGACCAGAGAAGTGATCATACCCAGCAGAAGAACGCCTCGGAATGGAAAGAAAATGGAGATCACAAGTCCGGGCAGAACCCACGTCGGGAAGGGTGTGCCTTCCCCACCTGCCTGACACTACTGGCTTGTCCTTGCCCTGCTGCATCTCCCCGTCTCCTTACGGTTGCACCCTCCAGCGATCCTCGCCAGACCCGGTCGGCTGCCCCGCCATGACACCCTGGCGGCAGCACGCTCCGACCCCATTCACATATATCCGTGCGCGACAGAAGCGTCAAGAAAAAACGCCGAAAAAGCCTCGCCTTGTGCGATCTACGCCCACTTCTTTTCGGGCGTTCCGGATAGAGCGAGCAACGCCTCCTGCCTGTGCCTGGCCGCGAGTTTCGTCTCTCTTGCGGCGCCGAACGAACGTCCCTGTTCATTATCGGTCCATCGTCGCAACGCACGTAGGCTCCCCGCTCGCGCCGAACCGAACAGCCGGCACAAACCAGGCCAGAGACGAACAAGGCCCGGGCTCAGATTGACGCCGCTAATCAATCAGATTTTGCGCCGCCGCCGCTTCAACATCACGAGGCCGCCAAGGCCCAGCAGCCCAAGCGTGGCCGGTTCCGGGATGGCATTGACAAAGTAGCTTACTGTCAGGACGGAGTTGTCCAGGGCAACACGATGGCCGCCACTGCCTGTGTCAATATCCATGTAGACATACAATTCGCCGTCCTGCCATAGATCGTCCAACAGACTGGGAGGCAACGTAAAGCGTGACGTCACCCAGTTACGCCCGTTAGTATCGGCCAGGATGCCCATGGGAACATCGTTGATGTAGATGGCGTCGATCTCCCCATCGACCAGATCGACATCCCAGGCATCAATCCACAGCGTCGCCCACTCGACTCCCGTCGCGCCCGCCGGCACCAGAGACGACATGTCATGGGTCCAACCCCAGTCTTCCCACATGCCTCGATAATGGGGTTGATGATCATCAACCGCGCCGGGGACATAGAAGTTCTCGCTGTACGTATAATCAAGGGTCTGACTGACAATCTCGACCTCGGCCTGCGCTACACAGCCGAACAGCAAGACACAAACAACCACTCCCACCACTCTTGTTCCGCTCATGCTCCTTCCTCCAAATTCGTCTGACTCTTCTTTCCCTGCCACTGTCTCGTGTGAATGCGGACCCCATCAAGGCGCGCACCGCCACCACAACCAGACATCGTCACGGCAACCGTCAGATCGCCATAGACAACGTCCCTTTGTCCATGACACATCGATAGTCTCCCCACGATATGCCATGGAAACCAGTTTGAAATCGTCCCCCTTGGACCTGTTACATACTCGACCCAGCGCCACCGGCGCTGCGTTCGAGCGTTGTACCGCATGCCCCCAAGTCCACCCCAATGGTTGTGATGTGTTCTCGACGCCACGGCGCCAAAGGCACATCGGATCACGTCGGTGTCGCGCCAACGCATGCCTCCGGCATACGAGAGCAGGCGCCTACACGCATCGTGCTCCAGAAAGAAAAACCCCGGACGGAACCACGGTTCCGTCCGGGGACTTAACTACACAAAAACCATAACACTTCTATGCTCATGTCCAGGGACGCGTCACGGGACCATCCCACGGACACCTGTCACCGACAGGTTGTGCTTACAGCGACCGACGTCGACGCAGCCAGCCGACAAGGCCCGCTCCGAGACTGCTGAGCAGAACCGCACCGGGCGCGGGAACCACAGGATTCGGATCGGGATCGGGATCGGGATCCGGATCCGGGTCCGGCACAATGACCTCAGCCTTGAAGGCCTCGCCCGAAACCGAGACGGCGAGCGTCAACGTCCCGCCCTTGGTGGCAACCGGCGGGAACGGCGTCTCCAGCGTGAGGCTGAAAGTCTCCGTAGCGTCCAACGCATCCGCGTCAACAGTCGCAAGGTTGACCGTTTTCGATACGCTCTTGGTGGCATCGCCTGTGAGGGCCAACGACATGGTGACCTCTGCATTGGCATAATCGCCAGGATCCACGGTTGACAAGAGCTCAGTCACGTTGAACGTGGCCGTGTAAATCGGCGCATTCGGGGTGAAGGCGCTGGACCCAATCCAACCGACGTTCCAAGATGCAGAATCCGAATTTGGCCCGTCTGTGACGGGGAGCGCATCCGCACCGTCGAGGTCTGTCGCGTCCACGCTAGCAGCCACGGCCAGGTCACCCGGCCCAAGCACAGCCAGCCAATCACTGCCATCGACAGTCACCGCACTCAGCGAGCCCGTGACGCCCACTTTCGAGTACGCCGCGTGCGCCGCGCCGGCCATCAACAAAACACACAATACTACTCCCACTTTTCTCATCTTCATCATCCTGTCTCCTCCAAACTCTCCCGTTTTCCTGTCCATCCCCGCTCGGAACGAACACGTTTTTGGCCATCCCCACTTTACTCAGATCGCTCCGACCGTGAGGTACCACTAACTGCACCTATCCTCTACTTCCGTTTCCCGAACACCCCACCTCCTTCCGTTCGACGCTCACACAGAACTCTCTGTCCTGCGGAACCATGCCAACTCCATCGTGCTCATGGGGCACCACTACCCGGATTCCTCCGCGTCACAAACCATCAATCGCAGGTCTTCTTCTTACTGACGGTCGCACGCATCAGTCCGACCCAATACAGAACCAGGGCTGCAACGTCGCCATGCTATGCGAGCACAACAACACCATCCCTGGGGGCTCTCCTTGGCAAGTGTACCGATGCGCCTCCTCCGTTGAGGCAAATAACCCCTTTATTGTATGACTATCGCCGGCAACAGTCAACACAATTTCCCGCAAAATCCGGCTCCAGCCTTGCATTTTCGGAATAATTGACGTGGCAAGACACCGCTCTGTCGTCCCCGTCAAACGTCCGGCAAGAGGCAGTAATACCTCCTTAGGAATACTCCTTAAGGGGTATACCACGCGCAAAAAAACAGAACCTGCCGGGCAGGCTCGGGGGTTCAAACGCCTTACTGCGCCCACTTAACACCTGACACCACATACACTTACGCCTCTCCTGGCAGGCACCGGCCCGAGCAATGGTCAAGAGAAATACAGTTTCCCAGAGCGAAATTGCATGCGGCGAGGGGAACAAAAAAGGGCGGTGAGATCAGGATAGCTCGCCTGCCTCGCGAACGAAACGAAGAAGCATCCTGATTTTGCTGCTGACCTTCACCTTGCGGTAGATGTTTCTGACGTGGGCCTTGACCGTACCTGGCTGGATCTTCAAATGCCTGGCAATGCTGCCGTTCTCAAGTCCTCGACACACCAAATCGGCAATCTCCAGTTCACGCGGTGTCAAGTCGTAACGTTTCTTCAGATAGGACCACTGCCGGGCATCAAGCAGAGTGAGAACGGGATCCGACGATCCACGGTTGCTCTCCTCGGGGGGCCCTTGTCTGACCCTGGATAGTCGCGACATCTTCAACTACCTTTCTTCAACTGGTCGAGAAGTAGCTTCGCCTCGGTCAGATCGCTGGCCGACAAAACATCCGCTGCGTTCTTCTCATTCAGTGTCAACTCGAGTTGCTGAATCGCCTCGGCCTTACGTCCCATCTCCGCATACGCCCTAGCCAGGTGAAAGCGCGTCGTCGGCAGAGACACCCTTTGCGTCGGACACAGATCAACGAATTGCCTAAAGTCGCGAATGGCCTCTTCGTAGCGCCCCATGCGATAATAAATGACACCGCGCGTGTCAATCAGATCCAAATACAGCGCCTCCACCTGCAACCCTCGATTCGCCAATTCGAGCGCCTCTGGGTACCGCCCCTTATTCTCACAGAGGAACCACGACAGGTTGTTCAAGGCGATCAGATCGCCCGCATTGACGTCGAGGATTCTGCGATTCAGCGTCCCTGACTCTTCGTCACGCCCCGTCTGCAATGCCAGGTCGGCCAAGACGCGAAGGACCCGAACAGACTCCGGATGGCGCTGCAACGTTGACCGCAGAAGATCGTCACAGAACTGTATCTCCTCCTTGTTTCCTCCTGAAAACAGGGCGACCGCCACCCTGACCGGGACCTCGACATCGTCTGGATGTCTCGTGGTCCACTCGTTTACGAACTGACGCAATTCGGGGTAGCTCCCCAGCGATCCAGGTACCTGCGCCAAGGCCAGGATGGGCGTTGGGTCGTTGGGATCGGCTTTCCTCAGCCCCTTAAAGCGAATCCTGGCCTTATCGATCTGGCCGCTTCGCGCGAGAGTCGCGGCCAGGATCATCTCACACCGTCGGCGTGGCGGCCCCTCAAGGACCAACAGACGCTCCTGCAACAACTCCACCTGCTCCTGCACTTTCTCAGACATTCCCGAATTCACGGCTGCATCAGCCAGTCGCACCAAGGCGTCCAGATCGTTGGGGTCCTGGCGGAGCAGTTCCTTCAGCGTGGGCACGGCCAACATGGGCGATCGCTGCGCCTCCGCGTCGGCCTTGAGCAAGAGCAGGCCTCGATCATTGGGATTATAGGTCAATCCCCGAAGGGCCACATCCACAGCACCGCCGGGCTGGCCCTCTCGCAGCTCGAATCGCCCCAGTAGTCCCCATGCCTCCGTTCGATTGGGCTGATCCCGGGTGACTTCACCGAGCAGAACGCGGGCCCGTTGAGCCGCAGGCTTCGTTCCCTTTCGCAAGAGCAACTCCACCATCAGGATTTTCAGGTCAACATCCTTGGGGTGTTCCCGGATCGCCTTGTCCAACAGCGATTCGGCCTCCTGGAACAACGCACGATCGTCGGTCGCCAGGGCCAGCGTCAGCGCCCGCTGCTGCACCTCCAGATTGTTGGGGGCCAGACTCAAGACCTTCTTAACATCCGCCATTTCATCCTCGGGTCGCCCCAGGTCACGATAGAAATTGGCGCGCATCAGCCAAACCGCAGGCGTTTCCGGCGCCAGAGTGACAATCTTATCGAGATCGGCCAGGGCCTTATCGGGAAATCCAAGTTCGGCCCGGATTCTCGCGCGGAGGGTATGCGCCGGCACGTTTTCAGGAAGAAGGTCAACCAACGCGTCGCAAAGCCGCAGCGCCTGGTCCCCCTGGCCCTGTGTGATGTACAAGCGCGCCTGGGCTTGGGTGACGAGGACCGAATCCGGGTACTCGGCCCTGAGACCTGTGAGAATGCCTTGGGCCTCGTCAAACTTCTCTTGTCGTATCCGAATCAACGCCAACGTGAACTGCGAAGACAAGTCATTCGGATCTTGCTTCAGTATTTCCTGCAGAATGTCCGAAGCCGAACCCAGTTCCCCCTGCTGTAGATCGCCCTGCAACCGTAATCGCTGAAGGTCGTCATGTTCGAGATCGAGCGCCGCTGCATTTTCAAGAATCCGGCGTGCCTCCTCGAATTCCTCGGCCCTGTGCAATGCCTGAACAGTGCGGCCGACCACGAGCATATTACCCGGTTCCCGCTCGAGCGCCTCCCGATATACGTCCAGAGCCAACCGAAGACTGCCGGCCTTCTCGTACGCCCCAGCCAGTATGAGTCTGATCTGGCGATCATCCGGCGTTCGAGCACGCTCCAGGGCCTCCTTGTAAGTCGTCGCCGCCAACTGCGTCTCGCCGGCTTTTTCATAAGCCGCCCCCAGCAATACGCGACTCGTCTGGTCATCCGGACTGGTTAGAAGATTCTCCTGCAAGAGCCGAACGGCCTCGGTGTAGTGCGTGTCAAAGTTGTCCAGGCGAATCCACAGTCGTGCCTGCTCGGTCCGCCATTGCCAGCCTTTCTCCCCTTCCAACGATCGAATCTCATCAACAATCTTCTGGGCTCGCTCGACATCTTCAATAACTCGCGGCAGCGCTAGGAAACGACGCTTCGTCTGAATGTCATCAGGGCACTGCTCGGCCACCTGCGTGAGCCATTCGTGAAGCCGGTCGTCCTGCTTCCAGGACCGATACAGTTGAGCCAGCAACAGCCCCAGATTGCGTCGCGCTTGTACCTGTTCGATTCTGCCCATCGCCTCTTTGATGAGGGCTTCACACTCCGACTGCTTCTCCTGTCGGTTATACAGGAGAGCAAGCTGGGTCACCACGTCCGCATTCTGCGGGAACTGCTCACCGGCCTGCCTCAACGCCGCAATGGCCTCTTGCTCCTTCCCCATATTGGTGTATGCTCGAGCGCGCAGCAGTACGGCACGGGCCTCGCTCGGATGGTTGCGTTCAACGTCGTCAAGCACCGCCAAAGCTCGCTCGTGGTGGTCCTGAAATAGGGCACTCTCGGCTTGAAGAAGCCGTACCTGAAGCACCATCGCGGCCTCAGCACTGTCCCCCAACTCAGCAAGTCGGTCCTCAATCACCCGCCAGGTCTCATCCTGGTTGCCTGCCCCGTCGCCACTACCGGCCAACTGACGAACACGGGCCTGCAGTTCCAAAAGGGTAACCTCATCGTTCCCAGGTGCGAGTTGCTGTACTTGGCTCACATGCTCAAGCACCGCCGCCCAGTTTCCCGTGCCCGCCTCGAGGCGTGCCAAAAGCAAATGCCCACCGGGATAACGCGGCATCTGCGAGACCAGGATGCGCACGTGTCCCAAAGCAGATTGTGTGTCGCCTGACTTCACGAACGCCGAGGCCAGCGCCATGCGGACCAACGGGAGTCTCTCGCGCCATCGCCGGTCCTGGGGTGATTGATACCCGAGGCCGATGGCTCTCTCCCAAAACTCGATCGCCTCGCGATGCCGCCCCTGTTCGCCGGCCAAGAAACCCTCCAAGAAGGCGACTCGGGCTGGCTGTACATTCTTTTCCTTCATCCGTATGATGCTGTCTTTGGCCTGTTCCCATCGCGCGGCCCGGACGAATAGTTCGGCAGCCACGGGCATGAAATCCCAGGGCTGACCGGCCAACGCCTCCAGGCCCGTCTCGGCCACCATCTGCATCTCCTCGACAGAGCCGGCTCGCAGGGCAACCTCCGCCCATCCCAGCCAAAGGCCTTGCTCCTCCGGCGCCGTGGCTCGCAGACTCTCAAGGTGCTCGCGCGCCTTGTCCATTTCCTGAAGATTAACCAGTTCCCCAACCAAACGCAGATGCACATCTGTATCAGATAGATCCAAGGCGGCCGCTTTCTCAAGATCAGCCAGGGCACCTTCACGATCTCCCTGCCGCCTGCGAAAGGCACTGCGAACGGCATATGCCAGCACGGCGTCGGGATTCTGCTTGACCGCCTCGTCGAACCAGTGCTCGGCCGGTTCGTTCACATCCCCGGGCCTCATCACCGCCAGTTGTCCCATAGTCTCATAAGCAAGAATCTCATCCGGATGATCGCGAATGAGGTCGACAAAGATCTGGCCCGCCTCTTGGAACTTGCGCTGCTGGACGAGGGCGATGCCGAGAAGTCGGCGAACGACCGCGTCCTCGTTGCCTTCGAGAAAACGTCTCGCCTTGAGTTCCGCTTCACCGGGACTCGCCAAGTGGAGTTCGACCAGTTGCCTGGCCGCCTTGGTGTTGCCACTGTCCTGCCGCAACACCGAGGAATAGGCCGCGCGGGCAAAGCCGACATTGCCAGACGTAAGAGGCCTGATCTTGAGCTGCGCATCAGCATACTTAAGCAGGACCTCAATATCATCTCCATGCACAGCCACGTAGCGTCCAAGTTGCATGGCCGCCACTTCCCAATCCCCTTGCTCATAAGCCTGTTCGCCCAGAGGAAGCGCCTCTTCGGCGCGCGTACTGCGCTGCCAACGGTGCAACGCAATCGCCGCCGCGGCAAACACGGCCAACGCCACTATCAAAACGAACGCCAGTTTCCAATTGAAATACTGCTTCGCCATTTACCTGCCCTTTCCGTACCGCTCAAGGCTTTCTCGGTCGACCAACACCTTGACATCACCCGCCATCGGCAGCCAAGACATCAAAGAACGCGACCGGAAACAACACTTCCCTATTCAGATCAGAACTGATGGATGAAGCTTTCCAACATCTTTCGGAACGTGCGCCAACATATCCACAAGTCCATCCGTGGAGACAGTTGCCGTACGTACTGCGTATCGAAATGAATCCATTCCTGGAAATCTTTAAATGGTCGGCGGGTCCGGCTGATCTGCCAAAGCCCGGTAATGCCCGGACGCACCGAAAGCCGCGCGTCACGCCAGGACGGACACAGCGTGTTTTCTGACTCTGGAGACGGTCTGGGCCCGACAACGCTCATTTGGCCGCACAGGACATTGAAGAACTGTGGAATCTCGTCAAGATACGTCTCCCGCAGAAACCACCCTACGGTGCTGATCCGAGGGTCGTCCGCCATCTTGAACTGGGGACCGTCCACCTCGCAGACAAACCGCAGTTTATCCTGAATCTCCGCCGCGCCCACCCGCATTGTTCTAAACTTGATACAATCAAACAGTCGCCCATGGAGCCCTTGACGCTTATCCTTGAAAAACACCGGTCCAGGCGAGCTCATCTTGACCGCTAATGCAATCAAGGGAATAATTGGTATAAAGAGAATCAGAACAACTGCTGCAGCAATCGCGTCGGCAATACGTTTCAGGCACCCTGCGTAGGAGAGTCGGGGCCATGTCCGAAACACACTCGGCTCGCGTGAGTATATCGAGACAGGATCATCCTCGGTGTCTCGATCGGCAAAGGAACGAACCCCATGTGACGGCTGATCCGGCGCCCCCATAAACAGGCTGCTCACTGCCTGGTTCGCCTCGACGACACCCTCAGTCCCCAGAATTGAAGAATCAACAATGGCATCCTCTCGGACCGTGCTGTTGTCGCAGAGAATGCTGGGGCCGACGATTACCGCTCCAGACTCGACACAAACGCCATTGCCGATCAGAACGGGCCCGACAAATCGCGCGTCGGGGGATATCTCGTTATCTCGACCAGCGGCGTAAACGCAGTGCCCCAGGTTTGCATTCGGAATAACATCTGCCAACCGTGCATGTTTCAACATCACTTCCGAAATCGCCAGGAGCCCCTCTGGAGTATCCAGATCGGCGACAGAACCGGCCATTGCAACCGCTTGGACGTTCAAACGATGCGATCGGCACCGCTCAATCATGTCTCCAAAATCCTGGGGCAAACCGTCGGCCAAAACGGTCCCAACACACTCCCGTCGCACAAAGAAATGATGCGGCCAATCTTCAGGAACGGGGATCGGCTCCATCGAATCTCGGTAGAGTCGGCGATAGCCGACCAGGTCGCCCTGTTCGGTCAATCGAACGCGCTCTCGAGAGGTAAGCAGATTCGCCGTGGCGGTGACCGCAAGGACATCCGCATTGGATTCAGCCAGAACATGCTCAAACAGCGGACCATTGATGTGTGCGGCAAAACGGCCGTTCGAGACCACCAACCAAGGTTGTTTCAGAGGCTTTCGAAACAGTCCAGAGTCAATGGCACTAACGGTCGTATATCGCGCGCCGCCCTTGGGTGTCTGGGCCAGACGGTCTTGCCATGATTGCGGCACCACCCAGAGACAATTGCCCTGCACAGCCCGGCCGACCGACCTCGAGAAACCCCGGCACCCTAGAACGGTGCACCAGAGGTGTCCCGTTCCACTCAGGACAACCCTCCGCAGCGGATCTGTTGACAGCGCATACTCGAGCATACCTGCCTTGGCGACATCCGCCTCGTCTCCCAGTTTTCGAATGACAATCAGCCTCATAGCCCGTTCATATCCTGCTCTGATATGTCCGATACATCGCAAGCACAGCCCCGCACAACGTTAGGCGTCGGCGTCCCCCGGTTCTTGCGTTAGCAGCAGCTTCTTCTGTCTGCCATTTCGCGCCATCGGCGACGTCGTGCGGGCTCGATAGCCATAGCTTTGGTTATAGCGATAGAGGCTCTGTTCCACCGGTACGTTGCTCAGGATCGCCCCGAGCACCCGCGCGCGAATGCGCCCGAATCTCTCCTTGGCTTCTTTGAGATCCGGGGCCGTCGTCTGGCCGGCGAAGCCCACCAGCACGACTGCATCGGTGAGTTTGGCCCAAACCAGCGCGTCAGGAAAAACCAGCACCGGCGGCGTATCGATAATCACGTGATCGTACTCTCGGCCCAATCGCTCGACCTGTTCGGCTGCAGTAGAAGAAACCAGCAATTCGTACACATCAGCCAGGCTGCGAGTATTGGCGGGCAACACGTGCAGCCCACTTTCAGGCAAAGAGATGATCGCGCCGCTGGGATTCTCACCCAGAAGCACTTCCTGGATTCCCGCTGTCCCGTTGGACATCTTCAGCATGTATCGAACGTCCGGCTTCCGCAGATCGCCATCAATCAGGAGCACCTTTTTGCCCGACTTGGCAAGGCTGGTGGCCAGATTGACCGCAAACGTCGTTTTACCTTCCCGCGTGCCGGGGCTGCTGACCACCAGTTTTTGCGGCATCCCACCGTTCGCCAACAAGCGTAGGTTCGTTCGAATAGTCTGATAGTCACCGGCGATCCGTTCGGCAAATTCCGCCGGCTTGACCGTACGAGAGCTGGTCGTTGTACCAAGAACCGGAAGCCCGAGTTGGCGTGTTACGTCGTCCGGGGTCTGCAATGTCTTGTCCGTCTTATCCTTCATGAAGGCCAAGCCGAACCCACAAGCCATGGCGCCAAAGACCATAGTAGCCGCCAGCTTGATACGCTGATCCTCTACGGAAACAACGTCCGCACTGGAGGCAAGCGTGATTCGCGGCCGTTGCTGCCGCTCCATCTCCATGGATTTGACACGTCGCGAGATTTGGTCATAGAATTCCCGATCCAAATCCATACGAAACTGGAGATCCTGAATATCCAGGTTGGTCTGCCCCACCTGTCGCGTCATCACATCCTGATTGTTCAGCACATCACGCAGTCGACCCTCATGGGCTTTGAGGCGAAGGATCTCCGTCTGGCCTGTTGCCAATCGCTGTCGCGCGGCGGCCTTCTGACGATCTTCCACAACCTCATCAAACTCCAGCCCAAGCTGCTCGCGCTTTTCCTCCAAGGTCGCCTCAAAGGTCTTCAGCCGCTCTTCCATTTGAACGAGTGCTGGAGTTCCAACCTTGTAGTTCTGCCGGGCTATCAGCAAATCACGCTCCATTTGCACAACGTTGCCCGACAACTCCGCAATCATCGGATCGGAATTAACATACTGCTTTCGCGCGGCCACGAGTTGCTCCGGAGGAAGGTTGGGTTCTTCCGTTTCCTCAAGCAAACCCACACTCGCTTCCATGGCTATGCGTTGCGCCTCGAGGCGGGTTAACTCCGACAACAGAACGGTATACCGACGCAATTCCATGTCTTGGCGGGAATCCAAAACGGTCGTTCCGTATTCCTGGGCCAGACCGCGAATTCGCTTGCGCTGGTCTTCCATCCGCACCAGCAGTTGGTCGCGCTGGTCCTCTAGAACACGCAACGTCTTATTCTCTTCATCCAGCGAGTCGGTGCCATACATGGACTTGTACTGCTGAAGAAAGGCATCGACGATCTGCCGGGCCTCATCCACGTTTCTGCCTTTCATCGTCACGGCCACCAATTCAGTTTGGGCAACGTGGCCGGCCGAAATCATCTCGCCAGCCACCAGATCCTTCAGCACCACCGCCGGATCAACGGTCCCGCTCCCCGGCAGGATCCTGGCCTTCAGCTCTTCGATGCGGGACTGAGGTTTTCCGCTAAAGATGGGCAGATTCCGATCCTGCAAGTCATCGGCAATTCCCTGCAGCACCCTACTGCTTGTCAGAATCTTTGCCTGTGTGTTGATAAAATCGCGATACCCGGAACCGCCGGGGCCCTGCATTTCGCCCGTCAAGATACTCTCGACAGCGGGCGCCACTCGCACTGTGCCCTGAACGACGTACAACGGCTCGGCGAGCAGCCACACCAAGGGCACTCCCAGAACAGACAGCGTGACGGTCACCAGGAGAATGATATACCATCGTTTCGCCGCACTTTTCAAGAAGTTCGGCTTCGGCTCCGATACCGGCTGCTCTGGGGGGGCCGCGCTGGCAGCGGGCCTCTGTTCGATTACCTGATCCAGGTATTTCTCGAGATTATTCATAGCTCCATTCTCCAACGTCAAGCATCCGACACATGTTGTGGTCTTCTTCGCGTGATAACGGCCGGCACGGTTTCAGCCCGTGGCGTGGTCAACTGGGTCAGAAGCCATAATTCTCCCACCACCATAGCCAACGCCAGGGGCATCATAGCAAAACCGCCAAAATCATGGAACAGTTTCTCCATGTCTTGCCCTTCGAGTTTCGTAAATGCGACAGCCGTTATCGTCAATCTAAGCGTATTACAGAGCATCGCTATCGGCAAGCTGGAGATCAGAACAATCAGTTTCGCCCACCAGGCGCGCCGCGCCAGGAGGACAACCAATCCGCTGATAACGAAAAAGGCCGTAATCATCCTCAAGCCGTTGCACGCTTCGGCGACCGCCACACTGGTCTCGCCAATCTTGATCACATTGCCGTCCTGCAATACCTCATATCCCGTCAATTCCAGGCAGAAGACCGCCGAAGTAGTGGCCCACCCCTGAAGCGGCAGGCTGATGGCCGATTGAATGCGATTGGGCCAAGGCAGCATCAAACAAAGAAACAGCAGCACCGGGGCAAGCTTTCGCAGAAACCTCCAGCCGCCAAGCAACAGGACGACAGCCGCGGCAGACAGGATGATCGAAAGTCTCTCGCCCGAACGATACATAAATAACAGCCCCAGACCTCTGACGCTCTGAGCCAGCAGGAAGGCGATGACGCCCCCCATTACGGCAGGTTTTATCGGCACCCGCGCAATATCGCGGCGGTGCGACCAGAGTGCATACAGCGCCAAAAGCGGGACGAGCATTCCGGCGGAATACTCATCACTTCGAAGCCAGACTCGCCGGAGGTCTACAAAGGTCGGCCAATAAGACCACAAGAATGCCCCTAGAACAGCGACAAGTCCGAGAACAGAAGCAATGCGTCTCAGGGACAGATTGCCCCAACTCGATAGTCGGCTCCGCCAATACGCAAAACCTATCCCAATGCGATCTTCTGCTTTCCCGCCACGGTGTTTTCTGCTTTCCATCGCCTCTCCCACCAGGCAACCGCCCACCGCCTGCCCTCCGCGCGAGACTGTTTTCTCGATGACCGCTGTGCGATCGGGAACCTCAGTCTCGCAGTCCACGATAGACTCAAGTATCTGGCACCCGGTCCCCACTCCAACGCCACCCCACAAGACGCTCCGGGCTACAACAGCATCCCGCCCGATGACAACCCGCGGCCCCACCAGGGCGGGGCCGACCACCACAGCGCGCTCCTGAACACATGCACCGTTGGCAATGACAACCGGTCCGGAAATACGCGCCGAGGGATGAATTGAGGCGTCGGAGGCAACCTCCGCGCCGTTCCCCCAGGTGCCGCCTGTCTCCGTCAAATAGATGGATGCGGCTTTCAGATAGCCTTTACGATCATGAAAATTCCCCACAGGATTCGGCAACACCAACGGACGCACGGCCTTTCCATCACGAAGAATCGCTGGAATCAGACCCTCTTTGATGTCCGAATACCCGCCGCTGGGAATGAGACGCAGCACCTCCGGCTTACACAGATAGATTTCGGCAGGCGCTCCGGGCCCGGCCTCACCGGCCGACCCCGGATTGAAGACCATCGTCAGTTCGGCTCCACCAGCCTGATGGGCCTCAATCATACTCCTGATCGGAGGCGGAGACGCCATGCTGCCCGACAGAAGCATGACCAAATCTCCGGGATCAGAGCCCACGGCGTCACGCAAACACCCGGCCGTGCCGCCTGTCAAATCTTCCGTCACCAACGTTACGTCCAATCGGCCCCCATCGCGCGTGGCTTGGAGGCTGACCGATAAATCACTCTCACTGCAGACCACGACGTTCTTGATTCCCTCGTCGGCCAGGTGATCAAGCAACCGCTCTACGACCGGCCTGCCCGCGATCGGCCATAACGCCGTAGGGACGCGGGCAGCCAACGGACAGCGTCCGAAGTCGTGCCGACCCACAAGCACAACCGTCCGAATCGCGCGCCGTTCTACCAGTTCCTCATATTCCATAGATGAAAGCCAAGATATCTCTAGCTGTGTTTACACCGTACGCCGAGAGCGGATCGGCCGATCACAAGAATCGATTAGCCCGCCCCATCGCACATTCCAGTAGAGCCCCCAGGCCCCTAGCCTTTGTATCCAGGGCTACTGCTGAATCCAAACACACATCCTATCCAAAAAACACAAACCGTTATAGGACCTAGCGTAATCAACGTTCCGGTCTGCTGTCGGCCTTATGCTAACGCACGCCGACGCAGGCCTCCAACGAAATCCAACAATGTTTCCTTGGATGCAATGAAAACCGTTAACCACGTCACATACATCCAGGTTCGGCAGTCCACCACCCTGTACTTGCGTTTTTCTGGTCCTTTCTCCGCCACGGGGTCCTCGAACAGCCTCACTTGATGCCTCTCAAACGATCATCACTTTCATCCCTCGCCATCAGCAAGACGGCAGAGACCGCAGCGTCCCGACATGTCTTCATCGGAGACGATCAGCCGATCTGAGGAACCTCCCGCAGAAACGCCGCAATCCGCCCGGCGACCGCCTCCGACTGAGTCTGCCGCGATCGCGGCACGAATTGGCTCAGACCCCGCATTTTCTTGCGGAGGTCTTCCGCCTCGTACGCCGCCAGCAGATGGCCCAGTTCTTCGAATTTCTGCGCAATGCCAACCTGGTGATCATTGACCACTTCGCCGTACTTCTTTCGTCTCGGCAACACCAATAGCGGCTTGTTCCACTCAAGGGCCAAAGAAATCGTGCCCATCCCTGCATGCCCGATAATCCCGGAAGCCTCGCGAAAGTATCGATCGAATTGGTCTTTGTCCAACGAGACCACGGCACGGAAATTCAGCGGTTCATAGGATGACATGCCGATTTGCGCGAAGACTTCCTCGCCGTCGCAACCGACCGCCTCGTCCACCGCCTTGATCAATCGATCAAAAGGGAATTGCGTCCCTACTGTCAGGAAGATCATATGATATTGCCTACATATTCGGCCCGCTTGTATTTCTGCGCCAGAGAAGGCCACTGAACCAGACACAGATCGGTGATGTATCGGACCATGCGCCCGGACAGTGACATGCGATTGACGTTGGTGATGCTGTCCACCCAGACGACGCGCGCGCCGAACCACTTGCCGACAAAACAGGAAAGGCAGCCCACAGCCGCCCCGGTGCTGAGCACCACATCGGGCCGCTCGCATCGAATGGCCCGCGCGCTCCTGAGAAACACATTCGCTACCCGGAAGATATTCTGGCGATTGCACTCCCCGGAGACATAAACGCGTTTATCGGCGCCAAGCTTCTCCTTCACCACATCGGTGGTGACGATATAGAACACATCGTGTCCCTGCCAGGCGTCCCGTAACTTCAGAAGCTGGCTGAGGTGTCCGCCGGAGGAGGCTACCAGCGCGATCTTCAGACGATTTCCATGGATGTCCGTCATATGTCAATACGCCGCCGGGAACAAACCCGTCTGGCCCTCTGCAGTTCTTCCTGGGGCGTGCGCCGGCGGCGACCGCCCAGTTCTTGTTCACGCCGGCCTCATCGCTCCAACCGGCATGAATACGATAATTCTTCGAGTACCCGCCGGGCCTTGCTCTCCCAAGAGGCCTGCTGCACGCGGGCTTTTCTTTGCCGAGTCTTCTCCGGCGTGTCCTCTTCCAAAGCCTGTCGGATGCAAGCCGCGAATTCCCGAGGCGTCCCGGCCTTATAGACTACATCCAGGTACTTCTCAAGTTCATCGAACGGCGTGCTGACCACGGGCTTTCCGAGAGCCAGGTACTCCTTGAGTTTGATTGGATTGCACATCGAAATCCAATCGTTTCGATGCCAACTCATGAAACACACGTCGAAGCATTGACCGTAATGAGGGATCTGTTCATAGGGCTTTTGACCCAGCATCCATACATTCGGTTTGGCTTTCAACGCCGCGATGTCGGCCGATGCCCGACCGATGAACACAAAGGAGACATCGGCAAGCAGATCGATCACCTCCTCAATGAACGGAAGATCCGACGTATGGCTGTCGATACCCCCGAAGAACCCGGCTATGGGCCTGGGAACACCCTCCAGGGCGCCGGGAACCGTCGAATTCGACGGGGCCGAGGCGAACAGATCATAGTCCACCCCATGGTCCAGATACAACGCGCGACGGCACTGATCGCCCTCTTCGCGATAGAGTGTTTCGTTCACAAAGACAGTCAGATCGGCTTGTTTCTTAAGCGTTTGATCGTAGCAACGCACCGTATCCTGGTCGATGTTTGGATATTCCTCGAATCGATCCGTGCGCTGGTAAACCAGCGCACGGCGGGGCATGTCGATGGCCACGTCGCAGGCGGCCGGGCAGGCCACCCAAATGACAGGGTCCTGTGTCGCAATGCGCTCGCAGACGCGCTGCATCTGCACACCCAGCAAGGCCTTGTTCAATCTCCTTCCCAGGGAGATATGGTGCAATGGAAGAGAGAACGGGCTATACACCCAGAATCCGACATCACTCTTCTGCAAACCTTTGAAGATACTTCCGAGCTTGCGTCGGATCTTCTGGGACAGTGAGCGTCCCCCCCCCGTGCCCTTCTTGAAATTCGGCTTCTGCATCACGATGGAATTGACATACAAAACAGTGCCATGGCGAGCAAACCGGCGCATCAACTGCATATCGATGTGGCCGCGATTATGATACCACCAATCCTCGCCCCCGAAGCAAACGACATCGAGCGGACCAACAGCAGACGCACCGCCAACGCCCTCCGCATCCGGGCCCGACATGGCCGCCTCCGCCACAGCCTCCAAATTGTCTCTGTCAGATTCCATAGCACTAGATTATCAGACACCAGAGAAGATCAATTCCAGCATTCAACGGTTACCCTCTGTTGCCCCTTGCTCCGCTGGCCCCTCTACGACAGCAGGTGACGTCGAGCGGGGCACCTGCGTCAAAGCAAGCAGCACACGTCCCAGGGCCGTCGTATAGGCGTAGAGCTTCGCCCGAGAAGCATCTCGCTTACCAGGCCGCAAGACCCATATCATCAGCCATACGGGAATACGCACCAAAAAGAACAACGCGATTGCTATACACGACATCCAGTAGGCAGGCAACGACCTATGTTTCCCTACAAACTTCAGAATGCTCAGCCGCAATTGCGCTGTCATCGGCGCTGAAACCAGCGCCGTGCTCTGCCCGCCAAGGTGAATGATACTGCCATCGGGTGTATACAGGTTTTTCCAACCGGCCTGCTTGAACCGATAACACCAGTCCGTTTCTTCGGCGTACATGAAGAAGCTATCGTCCATTAGACCCACCTGCTTCATCGCTTCTTGGCGAACCAGCATGAAACAACCGCTAATGACGTCCACCGCCCGCGCGTCATTCTTGTCCCACCATGTCATGCGTTCACGTCCGAAAAATCGGCTCTTCGGAAAGAACTTGTACAGATATGCAGCCGCGAGAACCATATTTAAGACCGATGGGAACATGAAGCAACTGGCCTGGAGCGTGCGGTCGGCGTTGAGAACCCGGCATCCGACCACGGCGGCCTCCCGATGGGCATCGGCAAAAGCCAGCGTCTTGGCCAACGCCCCTTCCAGGACAATGGTGTCGCTGTTGAGCAGTAAAACGTAACGCCCCTGGGCAATGACCATTCCCTGATTGTTGGCCCCGGCAAAACCTCGGTTCTCCGCGTTCTCAATGACGCGAACATCCGGAAACTCACGTTTGACCATCTGTACGGAATCATCCGCGGATGCGTTATCCACGACAATGACCTCGCAGGCCAGACCACCTGTCTGCTCAAATGTCGAGCGGAGACAATCGCGCAGAATACCGCACGTATTCCAACTGACAATAACAATAGTCACATCCATTAGAGATTCGCTCGCAGAGTCGTCCGCTCTAACTGGTCGTGAACCAACGCGACCATGGCAAAGACGAGATACAAGAGCATGATGATCTGTCCAAAGTAGGAAACGCCCCAGAAGGCCACGAGATGCGACAGGACAGATACACAAATGCCCCAATACATCCACGAGACTTCGCGGGAAGGAAACCTCAGTGACGCTCGCGCCGGGATTCGAACCGCCAAAACCAGCAGAACCAGGAAGATGGCCAACGAACCCATTCCCCCTCGGACCCCCTCGATAACATACTGGTTGGTCACATCGTTGAGTCCGCGACCCCAATGGGATGTGCTCTTTGTCCCCAGCAAGAACCATTCTCCCAAGTGGTTGATGAATTCATCGAAAAGATAGAAGCGATGCCATCCCGTCGACCCCCCGAACACATTGGCGCGGGACATGAGGTGCCAAACCGGCTGCTTCATCACAAAGTGAAGCCCCACCAACATGATTAAAGCGGCCGTGGCAATTTGCCTCCCGTATGACCGATACTTGTACAGCGCCAGGAACGCCACTATAGCCACCACGGCCATCAGGGGCGTGCTGGAACCACTGAGCACCACGCAGACCATGGCAGCTGCCATCGCTGTCCAGAACAACCCTTTCGATATGCCCGCCCTGGTACACGCGTAGAACCACGGCAAGAGACACGTCCAGAACAGTCCCATCATGATGGCGTGTGGAAACGGCCCCGCACACCGAAAGCGGCCTCGGTGGAACGCCGTGGGGGCATGCCCGAAGATTGAATATGAACTCTTCAAGCGGACCCGCTCCAGGATTATGAAAGGCGCCGACAGAATCGCCGCGATCGCAAAAGAGCGTAACACATGGACAATATCCTCCCAGTTCCGCAGCGCCATGCGAAATACCCAGTACAAGCCAAACCCATCAAACATGACACCCGATCGATAAACAGCTGCGCTAACAGTCTGCCATTGCAGAACATAGACTGCCGAACCGACAAGCATCCAGGCAAACACAAGCTTATCTACGATATTCCACTGCACCGAGCGCATTTCGCCCCGAAACCACATCCGGAGAAATCCTGCAAGAACGCAAAACCGCAAAGCCGTGAAGTCCAAATCCGCGATCAGAATCCGCTGATCCATCGGAACCAGACAGGCCGCTATGATATACGGCATCAAGAGATACTTCCTCGGCACAGCCATGACGGCTATACACAACCCGATGACAGCTATAAGGCTTGGTGCGTTCACTGTTTTGCGCCTTTCGTGCTGAAAACCTCATGCACAGGAACCCCGTGCATAATATCATCGACGAAGTTTCCCTCGACAAAGGACAACGTCTCATAGCATGGCAATGTCACTTTCTCAAGCCTTTCACACGCCCCCCAGACCATGCGATGGGCAAAGAGTAGCACAAAGCCAAGAGGGCAACCAGTTTGTTCCACACACATTTTTGGGGGTCTCTCCCCAGCGAAGTGGATGCTCACAGACGCTCAGCCTTCCGACGACGATGACGCGCGATGACTTCAAACGGGACTGCGCAATAGGCCAAAGGCTTGTAGTAGTACGGATCGAACGGATGGAGCTTCCAGCAGAACATGGCCGTTTTTAAGGCTTCCGCGACACGACCGGCCCTTCTCAAGTCGAGTACGCTTTCCATGAAATGTGGCACAACGCCGTATTCCCTGTCCCGGTAGCTCATCGGCCCGTTTTGCGTCTCATCCGGCACGCGATCTTTCGGCATCTCCACGCCGCGCCGCTCACAGGCTCGACGCAGAACCTCGCGTTCCTTCTTTTTTCTGCGGGCGGCATCACATCGCGTGTTGGATCCGGGACGAGCATGGTAGGAATACAAACACTCCCCCAAAACCATCATCGGATGCTGCTCTCCAACACGAAGGATATAATCCCAACCTTGGCCCACCCTGAGACTTGGCTCGTAGCGCATGGTCTCGACCATGGAGACCCTGAACATGACCGTCGGATCATGAGAGGGCATGCGCATACCCTCAATGTCTCGCCGGCACTCCTCAACGTCCTTGGCTCTGAAGCGAGGGGCTCGCCGCCGGTCCCCGATGACAAGGTCGAAACCACTGAAGACAGCAGCCACCTCGGCATGCTTCATGAAGCAGGCCACCTGCCTCTCGATCCGCGTCGGATAACTCAGATCGTCAGCATCCTGGATGGCGTAGAATTGCCCAGATATTCGGTCCAGCGCCTGATTCAGAGCAACGGATTTACCGCCATTGTCCTGTGACAAGACAGTGATACGAGGATCCTTCAGATCGACATTTTTGTTCACACAGTCATCCGTACTGCCGTCGTCGATGATCAGGATCTCCAGATTCGTGTACGTTTGGGCAAGTATACTCTCCACCGATGACCGCAGCAGCGCGCCGGCATTGTAGACTGGTATCAAGACGGAAACGAGGGGTGATCTCGTCATGCACAACGACTCCTTCGCTCGGCGTGGGGCCAGGTCAGTCATGTCAAGCCGCGCCATCAACCACGCGCACTAAGGTTTCTCGCACGGATGAAACAATGGTCTCCCACTGAAAGTCTCGCGCCACTCTCTCTCGGCCGTACTGGCCTAATCGATTCGCCAATGATTCGTCCTTCAGCAACCGGACAACAGCCGCGGCAATGTCCGCGACGTCGGTCGAGTCAACGAGAAGCCCGGTCTTTCCATCTTCGACGGCGTCCGGCACCCCTTGGATCCTCCCACCGACCACCGGCTTTCCATAGGCATTAGCCTCAAGAAAGGCAATACCAAAGCCCTCACCAGTGCCATCCGGCTGTTCACGACTGGGCATGACGAACACATGGCTAAGGTCGTAATATGTCGCTTTTTCGTCCCCGGCAACGAACTTGCCGACAAATTGAACGTGGTCCTGCAAGCTGAGTTGCTGCACCATTACCTGGAGCTTCTCGCGTTCCGGTCCGTCTCCGGCCACGATATACAAGACCTCCGGAACCTCCTTCCGAATGAGCGCGATCGCCTCAATCATCTTGTCAGTTCCCTTGCACGCGACCAGACGCATCACGGACAAAACCACTTTTCGGCCGGCCAATCCATGTCGTTTGGTTATCGCCGCACGGCGCGCCGCTGTCACCGTTCCCATGTCACTCAACGAGAAGCCCGGATGGATGATGGGCGTCCTTTCCACCGGCACGCCACGAGACCGCACGACTTTGGCCGTATACGAACTATTGCAGATAACCGCGTTCACTCTGCGAAGCACAACGTTCTGCTTGAATCTCCATGTCGCGGGAATGCGCAGACTGACATCACGCCCGTGGCCGATGAGACATAAGGGAACCCGCATCATCCGGGACGCCAACAAACAAGACGCCGCCAGACCGTAAGTTGAATCGTTTATGACGACATCCGCTCCATGCTCACGAATGGCATCCCTGATCACGGAATAAGTCGAAATCTTTCGCCGTATCTTCCCCGATCCCACCGCCGCATAATTGAAGCGTGTGACCTGGTAGGAACAATGGGAGTCAAACTCCATATCGGCCGCCCGGTCGATCTCCTGACTGAGAACGCGCACCGTATCACCTCCGGCGTGCAGGTGCTGAGCATACTGGTGGACGAACTCGGCGATGCCGCCTGGATTGGGCTTGAAGTCAAGCGCGGTGAAGAGGATGTTCATGATTCGCCTCCGCTGCTCAAAACTGAGGTTCTCCCTAGCTCGTCCGGTTGTCTCTCGGACTCATTCGGGCACCCTGTACGCAGTTGTTTGTCTATCGACCGAAAAAAATACGTGGCAGCGCCCGACACGTGCGCAACGCACCCGTAAACATTGTTCCTGCAACCGGGGCTCAAGCGACACGCCTTACAAAAGAAAGTAATTGCTTCCACCTTGTCCCGAGCGAGAAAACGCTTGCGCCCACAGGCTCTGTTGTGACCATCGACACCAACATTTCTTCGACTTGAGTTCTTGCTGAAGAGACGTTAAGAGAATCGCCTCGTGCCCAGAAGATGTCCCACTCTTTCCACGAATCGCCCCACGTTGTGGGCAGCGTAGCCTTGTCTCTCGAAGAATTCCTGCGTGGAGACGCCTCTGGCGAGCATCGCCTTACCCACGCTGCCACAACATCGTAACATGTGAATAAACAACCACCAAATGGATTTCGACTTCGTCCCCGTAACCAACCAGAGGCGCTCCGCCGAGACGCCACCGTAGTACATCCGCCTGAGCACCCATCGCCTCCGGAGTCGCTCAGCCGGAACAACGTGGCCAACGACAGCGAGGGGCTCATAGACAGCGACGCCTCCATCGCTCCGAATACGGTCCAGCAAGGCCTTCTCTTCTCCACACATCAGGTCCTTGCCGCGTCTACCCAAACCGCATGCGAATCCCCCTGCCGCCAAAGCAGCATCCCGGAGGACGGAGAAATTCAGCCCGAATAGCGTCTTGTCAGTATTCACGAGGGGCTCTGAACCATAATCCAGTCGTGAGTACATATCCTCGTGACACTCCGACAGCCAATCTGGTCGTTCGACGCCTTCGGGGTATATCAAGAAGCTGCGCCCGCCCACGACAGTCGCCGAATACTTCTCAAAGGCTGCACACACCGCCACCAACCATCCAGGATCGACTTCGACATCATCGTCAATGAACGAAACAATCTGTCCGCGGGCTTCCGCCAAAGCGCGGTTACGGGCATGGCTAAGCCCTTGTCTGGGCTCAAACACACTGCGCAAGCGCGGCGTCAGCACCTCCGCATACCTCCCGATCACTTCGGGCGTGTCGTCATCGCTGTTGTTGTCAACAACGAGGATCTCATACTCCGTCGCTTCAGTGCAACGCAGCGAGCGCAATGATTCCAGCGTCCGAGCCAACACAGCCGAACGATTATAGGTCTGGACAGATATCGTCACCATCATACACAACGACCCTCGCCACCCATAGGCGACCATCGGCGTTAGAACACCGTTTGTCTAACCATCAAGCATACATAACGACAGCGTCAGTATATGCCTGCTGTGTTCGCGACGCAACTACTTATACTGCTCCCTTCAAACGGCTAGTGGTATTAGGTAGTATTCGTACCCAACATCACTTCCTAGGAGCAGTTACAGTGAAACGATGCCAATGAACACCCAAAGAAAGGCTCAGCAAGAGGGGGCAGAAGACACATGACGTTCGCGCACCATCCTAAATGACTCGGCATGAAAAGTGAACCAGATCGCGATGTGACACATCTTCTCGTAACCACGACCAGACAGGGAAAACACACCCATTCGAAACAAGAACGCCAAAATCAAATAGCAGGACACAAACGCCCGAAACAGATACCACAACATGCGGCTCCTCTTGAGAAGGTTGGCTTTGCTGACGCCTCTAATTCGCGCCAGGCCTCTTCCATACCTGACTGCTCGCCTCAACATATATCGTTCTGAAAGTTGATTCGGCTGGATAGAATGCCCGACAATGGCATCCGGCACATACATCATGGGGAAGCCTTCGCTCTCGAGTTCGAGTAGGAGCGATGTTTCACTTCCCATGGCGAAGAGCATCTTCCCGCTGGGCCCGATGGTTTCATCGTAACGATGGCCATTTGCAAAGATCTTGCCGCGAATCCACATATTTGCCCCACAGGGGTGTCCCCCTTTGGGATACGGTTTGTCGCAATCCGCGGGAGCGTGAAGGCCATAGCCCCACCGGACGATGTCTCTGTCATAAGCCCACTTGGGAACTGGAGTCGCCTCGGGAAAAACCGGATGCAACTGCCCGCCGAAGAGATCATAATCCGGCCATCGCCGTGTCGCCGTCGCCATCGCCTGCAACCAGTCGGCCGCCGGACGAACATCATCATCCGTAAAGGCGACGATTTCACCCAATTCGACTTCGTTGATCGCCTTGTTCAGAGCCCGGTTCTTGCCCGAGGCCGGCTCAAACAGATACACCAAGGGTAACCGGCCGAAGAAGGATTCCACCACCGATTTCGTGTCATCCAGACTGTTGTTGTCAATGACAATGAACTCGACGGACAGGCCTTCCCGATTGAGTCGAGTAAACGCCTCCAACGTCTCACGGAGTATTTCCGCGCGATTGTACGTGGCAATCAGTACGGATAGATCAAGATCACTATTCATACACTCCTCCTATCCAAAGTCTTGAGAGTCTTTCGTCAGTTTTGGCATCCGAGTGATTCCGGCCGTTGACTGCGCCGCCACCAAACAAGACTCCAGATTCCACCACAATAGCCTACCGCCCCGGTGATCCCAATGACTGCCTTGGCCCCGAAGTCGTTGTCGTGAACTGTCCAGAAGAAGCCGCCGAGCAATAGTGTCGGTCCTAACAGGAGTAGACATCTCACCAGGAAAACACGTCCCTTGGCGGACAGAACAAGAGCAACAAGAAAGACCAGAACGCCAACAATCAAAGCCTCACCACCATAGAAAACAGCCAACCAAAGCAACAATCGCCTTTTGACATTCCGGAAGCCCTCTTCCGATAGATGCACGAGCGGAAAGGTCTTAACAGGCAGCCTTTTCGGCAGTAACCCGCGCATCCTCAAAAGTCTCTGATTCTCAGAATAGCGGCGACTCGTCGCATGGGTAGTGTCACTTGCCCGCAAAACTCTCACGTTCTTTTGTCCGGAAAGCCATTGAAGCGTCCGGTCAAATTCATCAAACGTGATCGTGCCCCGTACTTCGTCGATTTCCCGAAAATCGTATGCGTGAAATAACACCATCACCAGCGGGGCCGGATCAGGTGCGTTCTCGGCAGCGATCACGGCCTCTCTGAGTTGTCCGACCGAGATAGTCGCGGGCAAGAACTGCAACGAGCAGGACACCTCCGCGACACCCCTTCGATCGGCCATAAGGAACTGCAATCCCGTCGCATCAAGGGCTCTCAGTGTATTCACGTCGTAAGTGTTCCAAGGAGGAATGAATATACCTACGGAGACATCAAGCCCTGTCTCCAGAAGTTCTTTCCCCTGTGCGATTCTCCGCACTTGCTCTTGATATGTCAAACCTGTGAACTCCGAGAGCCGCCCTTCCACGTACAAACCGTTCACTTGATGCGACAGCCCATGCAGGCCAATCTCCAACACCCCTTCACGAGCGGCGTCACTGAGAAGTTCTGTTGTCGTCGGAGGCAATGGTACGGACGCCTGCGGCTTCGGGTCATGAACATCGCCAGCGCACACCAAGGGTATCACGCCAAACGTACAACACATCCCATGCTTTCGAAAGGCGGCGATCACTCTGGCTATCTCGTCGGTTGACGACCTCCCCGAGGGATCATCGTAGCGAAAGACAACCGTGATCTCCTTGGAGGGACCCTTGACCTCCGCCATGGCAGCCACGGGCAAATACCCAATCGCAAACAAGACACCAACCAGGGCAAGAACGGTGCTGTATCTGCTCATCTCTACTGTACGCCCCCCTCGGCGCCAACATCCTGGAGTAGATCCCGATACACCTCCACAAGGCGTTCGCCCAGCGCCTCCAGGCCATAATTGGCCGCCACACGAGCATGTCCGACAACGATCTGGGACCACCAGCCCGCCCCCCCTCCTACAACCCATTGCATACATCCCTCACCTCATTCACTCAGACAATGCCGAACTCGCACCTCGCGTTGGCCCGGTCAACTCTTCAGGGCACTTCCATCACTCGTCAGGAGGGCTCCATAGACCGCGCCTGTCTGGGCTGCGATCCTCTCCGGATTCCAGTCCTTTGCCCGTTGGAGGTTATGTCGTCCATACGAATCCAGGATACCCCGGTTCGCGAACGCCTCCTGCATAGCGTATTTCAAGCCATCGCCACATTTCGGGTCGTAGAAAAAAGCCCCCTGATCATCGAGCACCGCTTCGAACGCAATGGTCGCCGGCACAACACAAGGCCGCCCGAAAGACATCGCCAGTATCGCCGCTCCTGAGGTCAGAGCCTCGGAATAGGGCAAGACCACAACATCAGCCACCGCCATGTACTTCTGAATATCATCGTCCGCGATGAAGCCCGGCTGCAGCACGATACGGTGATCTCCTCCAATCCCACACCCGATTTCTTCGAGCAATTGCTCGTCATTCCTCACCTTCCCCGCCACCAAGAGTTGGGCATCGGCACAATCAAGTCTCTTGAACGCGTCGATCAACTTGAGTACCCCTTTGTAGCGCCTAATAGCTCCAAGAAACACGTACCGTAATGCCGTCGGTGTGAGTCCCAAAGCACGTTCGGCTTCCTCTCTGCCGATGCCACTCCGGTAAACATCAGTATAGTGGGGATGAGACACCACCGCGATGCGCGATCGGCCGATAAACCAGGACCGATGAACGAGTTCTTGCGCCTGCGGGGAATGAACAATAACGCGATCGGCCATCCTGCCCGTCAGGACCCGCGTCAGTTTCTCAATATGAGGCCTTGGGCACTCGTGAGACAGGTAATTGTGGACCGTCCAGACGATTTTAACACCGCGTCTTCGCAACGTCAGGAGTTTCTGGGCATACCCCATTGTCTTTCGTGCCGCACGGCCCAATGGCAATCGGAAACGGAGGAAATATAGCCAATGCAGATGCAATATATCCGGACATATCTTCCCGCTGAGAATGTCGGCGTAAGCCTCCCAAAAGGAGTCATACTCCAGTACGGTATACCCCAAGCCGCGCAGCCCCTGCACAATCTGAGGCTGGTAGGGGTTCATCGCGTCGTACGGCGCGAAAACCACCGTCGCAGTCGGGGTAGCACCACGCACAGTACTCGTCTGCCTCTCAACGTCTATCACAGCAACCGACATCCGGATTATCATTCCCCATCAATAACATGGCACTGAACGTCACTTGCCCCGACCGTTTGGCGAAGGGCCTCAGGCAGCCGGCGTGCGAAGTCCGTCAGTCGCTCTCGATACCGCTCCGTCTGTTGCCGGAGATGGGACCGTATCTGCGGCGCGTCTTCGCATACGGATGCGAAACAAGCTGCCAAGGCACCGTCTTCGCAGTTGGCATCGACGGTGTATTGGAGGTATTCGATCGACTCGGCGTAATCACGACACTTCGGCTCGTATGTGTAGCTAACGAATGGGGTATTCACGATGGTCGCAATGACCCCAGGATGAAGTTTGCCGGCGACCACAAAATCCGCCTCGCCGATGGCGCTGAAGGTCTGGCTCACGGTCAAGGGTCGTAAAGGTGCATAAATCCGGCCGCGTGACGAGGGCAGTGCATCCATAATCTCCCGCTGGAATGGTATGTCCTTACTCCGTTGCGGTAGGAACATGACCGAACACCCTGTCTCCACGAGATGGGTGCACAGATGGGCAAAACTCTCAACCGCCCGCTCTCGCCATGAAGGAGCATTGTTGGGCGAAAAACCAACGCTCATCGCGACCAAGGGTCTTCGCCGCCCATACAACAGTCTGCCCTGGAGACCGTACCAGGAGGGCGACTGGAACGCCAAGGCCGGATCACCAATAACGTCTATCTCATCAGCCGCACAGCCACAATCGACAAGCAACCGTTTTGACTGAGGGCCCCGCACCGCCGCCAAACGGGCCGAATGAATGATGTCAGCCAGGCGTTCCCTGGAACATCGGTCGCTCGCCTTGGCCTCATCGGTAAAATCGGGCAGGACCCCCGTTCCGAAGATCACCAGGGGCACTTTCTGCTCCTTCACGCGCCACAGAGTCTGCATCCAGCCACTATCCCACGGACTCAGCAGCGTCCCTCCCCCGCAAATAAACAGATCATAGTCGCTAACATCACGATGGTTTCGTGCGGCGACAATCTTGCACTTGCAGGGTATGTGCCTCTTGATGAGAGACACAATACTCATCTCCAACAAATCATCACCCACGTTGTGCTGATTGACAAAACCAAGATATCCAATCTTTAGCATCAATCACCCACCGAAAGCGCTATGAATTCGTCGTGTGAGAGAACGCCGCATCGATCTGCCGCGTGATTTCACTACCAACGAGAAGTCATTCCGACACCTCGATCGCTTACCCTCATAGAAACGACCCTTCAGACTCCGCGGGGGGAATGAGTCCCCTGGCGGACACGACAAGAGCAACGAGAAAACTCAGAACACCAACCGGAACAGGAACTCCGCCCTGTTTGCTCACCTCTCTATAGCCCTCCCTCGGCACCGTTATCTTGGAGCAAACGCTGGTACACCTCAGCCAACCGATTATTCAACTTCTCAAGGCTGTAATTGGCCTCCACATGGGCACGCCCCGCACACCCGAGTTCACGCCAAATATCAGGGTGCTCAACGAGATACATCACCTTCTCAGCCAAGGCGTTCACATCACCTTCAGGGACAAGAAAGCCCGATTCACCATCTCTGACAATCTCCGGGATATCGCAGTGGGAAAAGCCAACCACGGGCATGCCGCCGGCCAGAGCCTCGGTAATGATAACGGGGAATCCGCCTTCAGCATCTCCATCCGCTGCATGGATGCTTGGAACGACAAGAATGTCGTGGTTTTGGAGTAGTCCAGGCAGCCGCTCCCGCGAGACAAATCCTGCGAAAGATACAATGTCATCCAGGCGATAGTCTTTGACAGCCGCCAGAATCGTCTGTTTTTCGGCAGTCATGGTTCCCTGCTTGTCCGAATCACCGACCACGGTCAGGCGTATGTCTCTCCCCGTCGCCTCTCGGGCAAGCCTCAAAGCCTCAACCGAAAAGGGGATGCCCTTTTTCTCCACAAATCTGCCACAAACCAACAAACGGACAATCTCGCCCATCGTTCGGGGCGAGAATTTCGTTCGCGTCACGTCAATGCCAATGTGATGGATCACGATCTTCTCGGCGGGGCACCCCAATTCAATGAGTTTATCGCGCATCGCCGATCCCTCAACGAGGAAGAGCCTGCCAAATCGGAACAGCTTCTTATAATAGCGAGTTGGATAGGGTGTCTGATATGGCAACCTGTATGCGTCATAGCCGTAGAAACTCGTTACGAGCGGGATGCCCAGCAACCGCGCAAATGGCCATATGTAGTTGCCGTGACGGCCGAAGTGGGCATGCACAATGTTGGCCCGGTCTTTCATCAGCCAGAGCAGGCACTGTGGACAGCGATGAATGAAACGGCGCAAAGCCCGATCCAAGAGCCGGCTGACTCCTTTGACATCTCGGCGGACACATCGCACGCTGCCACACGCATTGATGTCACCGACGGCCTCTTCGAGGGAGTAAATGCCCACCACCTCGCCATCCAGACCATCGATCTGGTTGGATATCCAGTTCTCACTAAGCGCGCCGAACCTACCGTGGAAATGGACCACTCTTACTGAGGATTCCCGTAGTCTCATGAGTGATATCTCGTCTGCCATCTTAGCCTGCTTGCTGACCAGATCAAGGTGCTTTCAAATTGGCATTCGGCTCCACTGCCTAAATGCCAGCATCGTCTAGGCGGTGTCACAATGGCAATGGCTTCTTCTTCGCTATGCAATTGGCGGTGTCGCTTAGAACATCTGCCTTGGTTGTCTTCCACAACATCCGTGTGATTCTCACAGACAAACGATTCCTCCCCAATACGCGGCGAAATTGATTGGGCTCAGCGATGCTCTCAAGACCAGCGTTTCTGACCTCTTCACGCAAACGGGTAGGGGTATAGAGATTGATATGCGTCGCCTCCACCCTCTCCTTTTTGTTAAAGTGACATGGGGAGTTTATAAACATAATCCCGTTGGGCCGCAGTACACGGCAGCTTTCGCGGAGCATCTTGGTCGCAGTTGCGCCATCGACGTGTTCTATGACCTGATTACACATTACTACACTGAAAGTCTCACTCGGAAAGGGGAAGTCCTCGGAGAGATTCGAGCAGATCATCTGGATGCCACATCGCTCGAAGGCCGCTCGACACGCCCACTCAGAACCCTCAATGCCAATGCAGTCGATGCCGTATTGCCTGCAGCACTCTACAAACAGGCCTAGTCCAGCCCCAAGATCAAGGATCTGTCCAGGCTCGCCATATTGAATACATCCGGCCAACAATTTCTTGTAGAATACCCAATCTCGATCACCATAGGCCCTTTCAAAATCCTCCGGCCGATGCATCGTGCTTTCCCGAACCATGGGACCAGGCTGCGTCTCAACCATCTAAAAACCTCACCTTTTCTGCGGGAACCCCAGCGTACAGGAAATGCGGTTCAACATCTCTTCGCACGAACGACTTGGCACCAACAACGCTGCACTCCCCTACTGTGACGCCAGGAGTCAGAACGGAGTCGTACGAAACCCAGGCGCCTGACTCCACTCGAACAGGCAAGCATACTCTCGGATAGCACATGGAGACCGCTTGAGATCGATTGCAGTCCCCATGTGTCAAAATTGCCACTCGACCAGAGAGAACTACATCGTCACCGAGTTCAATGCAATTCGCCAAGTCCAGACAAACGCCGTCACCTATGTAGCAGTTTCTGCCAATTCTCAAATGTGAAAAATCACCCGCTGAATCCGTATCCTCGAACGCATTGTCAATAAGCAAGCTTCTCTTAATGGTCGTGAGCTCCCCTATCGTGGCTCCAAACGCTCTCAGCAGACGTACCGCCACCTTAGGATTCGGATTTCGTAGGTACTGCACTGCCCACGACACCCCAAGCATCCGCGCCACAAGAAGCACCAACTGACACTCCACAGCGGAACGGCAAGAGCGAAACAATCTTATGACACGATTCATTCTGTCATCCTGGAATCGAATGTGCTTCCCCCCCGTGAGCCTCACGGGGGGCCCCCTGTTTCATCCATCAAGCCAATATGGCCGTCACGGCTCCTATCACACGGTGAACAGCGGCCGGAGAGAGGTTCGCGGAAAGCGGAAGACTAACGGTCTGTCTTCCACAATCCGCGGCATTGGGATAATCCTGAGGTTTCCACCCGAAAGTCCTCTGATAATAGGGATGTTCAGGAATACTCAGATAGTGTACCCCGACGCCAATATTGTATCGAGTCATTGCGTCCAAGAATGTATCGCGCGCAATGCCACACCTGCCTTCGTCGACAAGGATTGTATACAAATGATAGGCATGTCGCGTCCCGTGTTCCGGATCCTTCGGAAGAGTTATGGGAAGGCATTCAAAGGCCTCGTTATATCTCTCCCAAACCTCTTTGCGCCGTTTCCAATACGCCTCAATCCGGCTCAACTGATGAATGCCAATCGCTGCCTGCAAGTCCATCATGTTGTATTTGAACCCGCATTCTGTCACATGGTAATGCTTGTACCCCTCATCGCTAAAACGCTTCCAGGCATCGTTGCTCATGCCGTGCAAGGCCAGAATCTTGACACGTGCGGCATCCTCTTGGTTCGCAGTCAAGACCATGCCTCCCTCGCCTGTGACGATATTCTTGGTCACATAGAAGCTAAAACATCCGAAGTCACCGAAGGTTCCAGCTCTGCCTCCCTGGTATTCGGTCTCGATGGCATGGGCACAGTCCTCAATGACCTTCAACTTATGCCTTCCCGCAATCGCCATGATCGCATCCATTTCACAAGATCGACCCGCAAAATGCACCGGCAGAATAGCCTTCGTCTTGTTGGTAATTCTTGTTTCGATTTCCTTCGGATCGATGTTCATGGTATCTGGATCAATGTCGGCCAAGACAGGTGTAGCCCCGGCATGAATAATAGCGTTGATCGAAGCACAGAAGGTTAGTGGCGTAGTAATCACCTCATCCCCCGGCTGCAAACCGGCCGCAAGCATACTCAAATGCAGCGCGGCGGTACAAGAATTGACGGCGATAGCATGCTTCGCGCGCTTGTATTCCCTGAAATCGTCCTCGAATTGAGCCACCTTCGGCCCTGTCCCTAGCCAGCCGCTTTTTAAGGTAGCCACCACCTCCTCTATTTCCGCATCCTCAATGACCGGAGAACCAAACACGAGAAACTTGTCTGTCACAGGAATGGAATTGTCCACGACCCAAATCCCCTTAACACAAAAGGTCTATTTCGCGAGGTCTCGATCGACACCGAGACGCGTCCAAGACAGCATCTCCACGACATGATGCCGCACGCGACTGAAGAGCAACACGACCGCCAACAATAAAACGAGGTAGCTGACGCCTGCAACGCAAAGACCCTGCCAGGGCGCCAGATAGGGAGTAAGGCCAAACGATAGCAAGCCAACGGCGCCGGCCAGAAATGCACCGAGGGCCAGATAAGGAAGAACGCACCGCCACAGGTCTCTTGCCGAGACCATGCCCTTTCGACCGACGAACCAGATCAGCAGAGGCGTGCGTATTAGAATGCCGCTCAGACTGTAGGATATCGCCACCCCTAAGGCCCCCCACTTGAGGCCGAGCACGAACGAAGCGATCGTAAGCCCACTGCCGATCACCCCCCATTTGAGCATATCGCGCGTGCGATCCTGCGTGACAAAAAGCCATCCGACGGTGCTGATGACCGCCTGCGCCAGTCCGGCAATGCTAAGCCAGCGGAATATCTGGCTTGCCGGCAGCCACGCGGGGCCCAAGACGACTTCGATAACCCAATCCGACGTGCCGGCCAGAAAAGCGATCAGAGGCACGATCAGGATGCATAGCTTCTCTTGCACGGAAAAAAAGGCCCGACGATACCGTACTCTATCCCCCTGCATCCGACTCAGCGCCGGGATCGCCACGGACGATATCGGGTACGTCAATTGTCTCAAAGGCAACGTGAAAAGTCCGTAAGCCTTGGCATAAAGGCCCAACTCAACGGGTCCCCATACGCGTCCTATGAGAACATTGTCCACATTCCTGGCGAAGTAATTGACGATATTGAAACCTGTGAGATTCCCACCGAACTTGAGCATATCGCGTACGCCAGAGCGCCGAACGGGTGGCCCTGGTCGCCAACCACAGACCCCCCAGATCGCCAGAGCGGTTACCAGCGTACTAGCCAACTGCATGACCACCAGAGACCAGTAGCCTGCCCCGAAAACGGCCGCGACAATAGCTGCAACAGCTCCCGTCAGCATGGCAACCACCTGGATGACAGCCAAGGCGGCAAAGCGAATCTGCCTCCGCAGCACCGCCTGGTGCTGCACCGTCAATCCACCGAGAATGAGGCCAACAGCAAGGGCCAGCGTGACCCACGTCAGACGCGGCTCACCGTAGAACCACGCGATTGCCGGAGCACACGCCGCCAGTACCAGAGCGATCGCCACGCTGAAGGCGACATTGAGCCAGAAGAGCGTACTGATCTGTCCATGGTTCACCTCGGCGCGTTGCACAGTCGCCATGGAAAGGCCGAGATCTTTGAAAAGCGTGGCAAAACCGACGACGGCGGTCACCATGGCGATCAGGCCGAAATCAGCCGGGGTAAGCAGTCGCGCCAAAACCATCGTCGAGCCGGTCCGGATGACGAAACTGGCTCCCTGTCCAAGGACCGTGGCTGCGCCACCGCGTACGGACCGACCCTTGAGATCAGACTTCAGGTCCTCCGTGTCAAAGAATGTCCGCGACTGAGGGGCTTGTTCCGCTGGTGCCGTTGTCATGCTGTATTCCTGGGTATTGCCGATCCCCACCGCTCGGTCTTCTGAAAACCGCGGCCGAATGGACTAGACCATTTAGAGCGCTTCTCGGCTATGGGCTCGATCTGGTTTCTTCACACACGTCCTAAGCCATTCGTACAGTCCGGAGACATGGGTTTTGACAAACATCTTCAGGGCCCTCATCGCAGACACTGTGGCAATGAAGTGACGACTCTCCCATAGCCCCTGGGTCGCCGCAGCCCGCGCCGCAGCCCCGTCATTGCCTTCAAGATGCGCGAGCGCCAATCGGCGATAGTGGCCGGAGAGTGACTGGCTGATCAAGCCATCGTACCGGTTGTCCAGCACGCAACGGAAACGACGCAGCATCTCGATAGCCACGTGGAGTTTGTCGACGGCCGATATCATACTATATATACCGCCAGAATGCTGACGGTATATCCCCATTGGCTCGTCGAGATAACCGATCCGGCCGTGCTGGGCATGCAGAATATGCTCCGACCAATCGCCCACGGGCACGACGAAGTGCCAAGCGGGGCGTTTCGTGAACACGCCTTTGCGATACATGGGCGAACAGGCCCCGATGAAATTATTCTCCAGGAGATCCTCAAGCGTATAGCAGTCCTTGATCTGTCGAGGGCAAAACACAAGTGACTCTTGGCTGTCATCGTCCCAAGTCATCTTCACGCTATGAAAACACAAGGCGTACTCCGGATGGGCGTCCAAGAGATCCGCCTGACGCTGCAACTTGTGCGGGGATATCCAGCAATCGTCACCATCCAGGTAAGCAACATACTCCCCACGACACCACCAATAAGCCCGCGCAGCGGTCCGACGACCGCCGACATTGCGCCTGTTGAGAAACACACGAATACGGTCCGGATATTGCTCCCAGTATTTGCGGATCACCTCTCGGGTCCCGTCAGTCGAGCAGTCCTCTGCAATGACCAGTTCGCAAGGGAAATCGGTCTTCTGCATCAGAAAGCCCTCGATAGCCTCTCCCACGAAACGCTCGTGATTGAACGTGAGCATCAGCACACTGACTTTCGCGCTCTGTCGTTGGGGACCGGCGATCATCATCGGGGTTCGATTCCAGTTGGTTTCAGTTGCCGCAATCTCAACAATATCGGCATGTTCTCAAAGACAGCAGAAAGGCTTTCGTCACATCGAGCAGTTACATCGAAATCAGGCGTGGAGGCGAATCCACCATGAATTGCGCCGACTCCTACCGGGAACCAAAGACGAAATCCTTCTCAATCGACTTGAACGGTAGAGCCTTGAGATCCTTCGCCGAGACGATTGGATTTGTCACATTCCAGGCAATATTCAGATCGGGGTCGTCAAAGCGTATGGACCGCTCGCTCTGCTGGTGGTAGTAGGATGTGCACTTGTAGAAAAACGTCGCGGTCTCCGAGAGCACGGCGAATCCGTGGGCGAATCCCGGCGGCAGCCAGAACTGAAGATGATTCTCATCCGTCAGTTCGACCGCCACGTGCTCCCCGAATGTGGGGGAGCCGAACCGCACGTCCACCGCCACATCGAGGACCCGGCCGTGAAGCACAGTCACTAATTTGCCCTGGGCGTAATCGCCAATCTGATAGTGCAGGCCCCGAACCGTCCCCCGGCACGAAAACGAGCAGTTGTCCTGGAAAAACTCGCAGGCGATGCCGGCGTCCGCATAGCGTTTCCTGTTGTACCCCTCTAGAAAGCACCCCCTGTCATCATTATATACATCTGGTTTGATCACAAGGAGATCGTCAATGTGCGTCTTGCGTATTTCCATAAGTACCTCTCCTGGCGTGGGATTGCCGGGGGGACGACTAGGCAAACTCTCCGGCTCGATAGGCGGGAAAATACCCGTCGGCCGAATTCGCTCCGGCCCGGGCAAGCATCTCATACGCCCCTCGATCAAAGACCCGACCACAGAAGTGGGCCGTGCGAGTCTCACGGGACCAGCCCTGCTTGAACCACCTCAGGCCTTCTCCGCCGATGTCGTTCACGCCTGGCACACCCGAGAGGTTGAACCAACGCACCTTGTCGGCGTAGTATCGCATCGCAGTCCAGAAAAGCGCATAAGAGGCGCCAAGCTCGTAGCCCACATCATCGACGCCCATTAAATGGGCATAGACCACCTCCGCTTGTTGATAGAGCAGCAACGATCCCACTACCTGGCCTCTCTGGATAGCAACGAAGAATGATGCTCCGGGAACATCGAGTTGGAGAGACAGTGACTTTCGCGAAAACGCTCTCAACCCTTTGACCCCATGCTTCATGGCAAGATGACCATACAGTCGCACCCAGTCATCCAAATATTCCTGCGGATCTGCACACCGCCTCACCTCCATGTCCCTCAGCGCTCTGCGAACCGCCAGGCGGTGGTGTCGGCTAAGCAGCGATTCCCACGGACCCGCCAAATCAATAATGACATGCTCCTTGAAGGGTCTGACGAAATCGAACGATGCTTCCAGATCCGACAGCTCGTAGTCACCAAAGGGGTCCGGGACCATCGCCAGGCTTACCCATTCCGCACCCAGAGCCTCCAGGTCCTCCTTAAGATTCGACCAGACCTGACAGGCAAAAAGAGGATAGCATCCCATGGCGTCGCGGTATGGCGTATCGGGAATCTCCCGTTCCAACAACCAGCCGCCGCACCGAGGCAGTTCACGAGGCGTTCCGAACTCCGCCAGCGCGTTTGCGTAGTCGGGGTGGGCGTGCCCTGTAACGACATCACTCTCTGGGTACAGACAGTTTCCAAACGACGATCTCACGGCTTGCCCCACCCTAAGCCTCTCCACCAACAAAACGGCCCAAACGGGACAAAGGCCCCATCCTGGCGAGAATCCGCATCAGATCGGATCGATCGACGGGGGCGAGGGAGAATCGCAACAGGGTCGCGACGTAACACAACCAGCCCACGACAACACAGAACCCTATCGCCCGCCAACTCGCCGGAATCACAGCCATTCTCAGCACCATCCAGACAACTCCTCCGACACAAGCGGGCATTATGCCCGGAATGAAAGTCTCACGGACCCACACACTGAACTTCACATCCGCCAGGCGAAATGCCAGAGGCCACATGAAAACAACGCTAGTCACGGCGCTGACGGAGAACGCCGCCAACGCGGCGCCCACGGCCCCCATATGCAGCCATCCCACCAGATAGACTGTCACCCCAAGGGCGATCATATGACTGATAAGGACACCTATGCCCAAGGGGCGGACCCGGGCCATGGCGGTCGAAAGTTTCCAGACCATGGAATTGCCCGCGGACAAAACGAAACCAGCCAGCGTAAGGACGAGAACATAGGCCGCATCCGAATACACCGGGCCAACGTACAGATGAATCAACTCTCGTGAGTAGATCATGGCGGGGACGCTGACAAATCCAACCAGCCACAGATTGATTCTCCCGCCGCGAATATAGACACTCCGCAACCGGGCTTTTGCCCCCATAGCATGCATTCCTGTGACAATAGGGTATAAAGGTCTGGACGTCGCGTCCACCCAATGATTGATCTGGCGCCGTCCCATGCTGCCCACCTGGAAACACGCAAGATCCAGGGGCGCCCCCAGTTCGTTCAGAACCAGAGGAATGACACTGTCCTGTATACGCCCGGCCACCGCCCCCAGGAAACTCCAGCCCCCGAAACCGACGATCTCCTTGACCACCCCCCACCGAACGGCATCGCGGCGATAGCAAAGGCTCGGCACCAGACGTCGAGACACAATGATGGTTGCAATCACAGAACAGACCTGGCCGCACACGGTAGCCACAGGAACCCAGAGCACCCTGGCACTGACAGCCAGCAGCAGCACAAGCAGAAGACCGGACTTGAGCACCTCGACACCGAGGGTGATCACGTTCGCAAGGACGAACTTCTGGCGTACGTACAATCCAAGAACAAATGGGGCCGCCGGCAATTGAATCGCCAGGGGAAAAACCAGCAGCAGCAGCATAAGCCGCACGTCCCACACGCGATCCGGCGCAATGGTAAGAAGCTTGTCAACGTGCCAGCTTGCCGCACCACCGCACAACAAGAGCAACACACCCAACGGGAGCAACAGAGTGAACATGGTCGAGACAATCTCAACAATGCGAGACTCTTCGTCCCGGGCATAAGCCTCAACAACGTATCGACTAAGTCCTACCGTCAGTATCCCCGAGAACATCGGGATGAACGCAACAATCGCCAATACGATGGGGTAGAGAACATACTCTTGGGGACTTATGCGGCGCAACAAATACTGATGCAGCCACAGAAGCACCGTAACACGAATGACCTGCACCGCAATTGTACTGGCGGAGTTGATCAGGAGAAGGCGCTTGCTGATTTCAACCCGGGTGCCCACGGCAAGGCTCACTTGATGCGGCCGAATCGCAGCCAGCGGAATGCTTCATTCCTTTTCCCTCTGGCCGGAACCGTCCTTGATTGTGTCTATTCTTACACGAGGCCAATCGAGTTCTCAGGACCGCCCTCGCACAAACGTGCGAATTACATCCGGATGAAGCCTAACGATATCATACCCGTCCAAAGCGCAGACTCCGTCCTCGTCGGCTGCGTGACTGACCCCGCAAAACAGTCGCCCGACGGACATACGATGGTCACTGCCAATAACCGTGAGTCTCAGCCAGATCGCTCTGAAACACGGCGCCGAGCAGCCAGCCCGACTCCCAAACGGCCTTGCCCTCTCCAGTGTCCTTGCTTATTTGTTGCAGCAGGATGAGCAATCCCCCGGGCAAACCACCGTAGCACAACGTAACTGTCGTGAGATCGAACCAGCGTCAGAACCGTATGCCACCGAGCATCATCTGTCCTGGAACCATCCATTTCCTCTCCCGCCACCTATTGGAATCCGTTGACCGCATCAGTCGCCGCAGGAGCATACTCATAGGCGTATACCTGGCCATTCTCGTCCGGCAGAAACGCCAGTAGAATATCGGCAAACTCACCGGCGGCGTTTGTCACAGAATGCTCCAAGACAGAGCTGATTTGCACCTGAGCGACGTACCGAGCGGGGTTGTTCTTTAGGTTTGGCAGTCGATCGAATAGACCGGAGAATTCGCTCTCCCGCAGGGATATCTGTCCGTCAAGAACATAGAAATTCAGAACAGTGGTCTCTTGGTAGGTGGGCGCCGGCTTATGGAAACGGTGAATCAGACAGTCTATGCGGCGACCGGAGACTGATTCGATATGCGATTCGGTGCTCTGATCGTGAATCCATCCATTTCCGGGATAACACACGAGGGGCTTATGCCCGAGCAAACTCCCCGGCCGTGAGGCGCAATAGACAACGTACAAATCGACCCACGTTCCCGCAGAATCGTTGACGTAGCGCCGGCTCACGTAGTCGTCGGCAAAATTGTCCTGCATATAATCCTTGACTACCTCGGGGATTGACAGTTCCCGCCCCGTCCAACTGCCGACCTGTTCCGGGAAGGCGGCCAGTGGAACCGGCAAGCAGACTGCCGAATCGAGGACCTGGCGGATACGGGAGGCCGAGAGACGGTAAACCCCACCGGCCAGCATCAACAGAAGGATGGCCAGTCCGCCTACAAGATAGACCGACACAACGCCAGAGCATACACGCACCCTGGGCATCATCCGTCCATGGCCATTCCGATAATCTAGCCGATTCGTATACATCTAATAGCATATCCCTGAAGTAGTATGCCACCATCGATCACTCATATGCTCGCGACAACAACGATTCTGAGAAATACTCCGGCTGACAGAACAATGATCACCCGTCGATGCGTCACGCATAGTACGTTCTTCATCGGCACATTGTCAAGACGACTCAAGGGACAAATCCCCCCCTGGGCGACATTCAATCGGCAAGAATGAGGCGTCAGGGAACGGTAATTCGCGGGTGTTGCGGGCTTCCACGACTCCCCCACTGAGCCGCGATGCTATGGGGATGACTCTTCGTCTGTATTATCGGCCGAAGGGTTCAAGGCAGCCGCTTTTCACGTAGACTCCGGCATTTTGCCGGCCTGCCAAACCCTTTCAATCGCCGGGGTCTTGGCTCGAACAATCGACTGTAGAGATCCCGTGCTGTCAACGTTTGCGCAGGCGACGTCTCACGTTTCTCAATGGCTGCAGAAGAACCGGTGGAAGCAGCCCACGGAGGCGGGCTTTGGACGCTTCCTGCCGCGCTTGCGCCTGGTCGATGGCGTTCAACCGGTGAACCTGCTCGGTAAGTTCCTGGACTTCCGCTTTGTCCAGTGGTTTTCCGTAGTTGGCCTCGAGCCACTTGACCAGTCCATACTGACGAAAGAGCAACCCGATTTTGGGCTGCTCGGCAAAACAAAACTCCTTGATCCACCTGTGATCAGACTCATCCACCATCGTCCGCATGTGCGACACGACTCTGGGGTCACTCCTCATGCCGACTGAACCCGCCCACGGTACCTTCTTCTGTAAAACAATCTCTTCGGGCATCCCCAGTTCTCGGAAATAACCGCGTAGAAAGAGCTTCTCAGGCGTTCGCTCTTCCGGAGACAGGGTTGCCTTGGACCATGTCTCTAATACGACGTGCATCAAGGGCTGAAACGTCTTCAGGCCAAGCAGGCGGTTAGGTTCGAGCGTTTTCCAAATATCCGCCGCCTCGGCACTGTCGACCCCCACATTGTATCCACCAAAGACGGGATCTCCTCCGTCGCCCGTCAGAACCAGGCTGTGCCCCAATTCCTTCGCCTTCTTACTTGCGATATAGGCGAACACCACATCATGATAGGCATAGGGCTCGCGGAGTTGCGGGAGAACCTCCTCGGCTTCCTGGATAAAGACCTCGGGCGTCATCACGATCTCATGCAGTCTACCCTTAAGGGTGGCCGCCAAGACCCTGGCCTTGGCCGACTCCGGCCCGACGAAATGAATGTAGTCGACCTCCTCGCTATCATACAGTTTCGCTAGAAGTGAGGAATCATAACCCCCGGAGAAATGGAGAGCAAATGGCCCCTCCGGTTTCTGAGCCAGCAGTGCATCAGGAAAGGGTTTGTTGATACGGCAATAGAGGTCGTCGTGGTCTCCAGGACGAGAAACCGACCGGTAGTATCCCTCGAACAGCGTACAGGGGAGACGATAATACCCCTCTGCCAGAAACGCCTTCACGGACCGCATGTCCAACCCCGCCTTGGCGCCCCAAAACACTTTCTCGAAGGTCCAGTGCATTGTCCCGTTCTCCTTGCGTGCGTCGACCTTGATTTCCTTATCGGTTCTTCCGGCGTTGATACCGCCGCCGCACGAGTTCATCACCGAGGCCCAGAACAACGTCAGAGGATTCAGCGCGGCCCATTCCGGAGATACATCAAATAGTCAGCGGGATCGTCGAACAACCGCCGTCTTTCGCGTTCCCAGGCCTGTCGATGTGCGTACTCCCGCGGAGCACGAATCCGCTGCGGCAGAGAATCCCTGATTCTGCGCCTTAGCGCCGCCGGCAGCACTGCCCGCGCTAAGGGCACTCCAAACCGTCGAGAATAGCTCGTCTCGGGATCGGTCGGCGCGTTGGGACTGGTGAAGCCGACGGTCTTGGTCCGCTCAACATAGGCCGCGGCATGAAGGTGAAAGATCAGATCTCCGTGGATGCTGGCAAACAAAATGTCATTGCCCCCTTTGTTCGACCGAGTCAACGCAGACCACGTCAGATCGTGTGCAAACATCTTGAAGCCGTAACCATACCCCGAGTCCGTCACGTGCGGGCAGGCCTGACCGTACCGCTGATAGTCGTCCGAGTCGAACTCTTGCTGAGACAGAAGCAGTCGCGGCTGGTATCGAAGGTAAAAATCCCGATGATACAAAATGCCCGCTGTCAACGGTTTGTAGTCCACCTCGCTATCCCGCGTGACTCCGACCAACACGCATTGGTCCGATAGTCGTTGAGCCAACTCCGAAGCCCAGCCCGGCCGAACCGGAAACGAGTCCACATGCAGCATGGCGATATGGGTCACTCCGTCCTCAATGGCCGTCTGGATCAACTGCTCAAGGTAGAAGGAGTGTTCGTACTTGCTGGTGATCGCCGCCAGCCCCAAGGTCGCCGCCCTCGCAACGTCTTGCCTCAAGAGACCCTTCCCCTCCTCGTACGCCAAACACGGACAAACCTTGACATGAGGATGCTGAGCAAGCTTCTCACGGAATGCCGGCAGAAGCCGATTGACCGCGGCATAGATCGTGTACGGAACCTCCGTGTTCTCCTCGATCTGACGCAGATGCAGATCCAGGAGCGGTTCGTTTCGCTTGCTGACCAGATAAACAACTGCAATTCCCAATTTCATACACTCACCATGTTAGATTCGCCCCTTGCCTAAGCGGGAAGCCAGCCCGGGTCGGGCATGTCCGCCACGATTGCGTGCGTTGTGGCCCGCACGCTGCCGGCCACGCTGGTTTTCGATATCCGCGGCACCGATCAAAGGGGACACCCCGCACACATTATCGGCCCGGCCGCCACTTCGCCTCTCAAAGCACCCTTCTCCTTCGTTGTGGCCGGGCCGCCATACTGCCGGAACCGACTCGACTCCCTCCGGCACCCATCCTCCAAACCACATGATGGATCCCATTACGCGCGGTTGCCGATTGCGAGGATTCTACCGGCCCGATGCCCTGCTGACAAGGGAGATCGTTCATACACGGCTCCGTATTCATCGCGGCGTGCTTCAGGACCGGATTTCGAGCGTAGCCAACTGCCCGCCAAGAACGCAAGGGGCGATAATACGACTCTGATAGCGACCCGCGTCACAACTTCATCATACTGCTAATCTTAGAGCACGACGATATGTAGCTCTGCCATACACGTGATTCCGTGAACGCCGAGGCCCCTTCACAAGGGCTCAATGGCCTGGACAGACCATCTCCGGCATACACTTGTCCGGAAAAACTTGCCTGCCAAATGGTTCATTTGTATGCTTTTTTACAATGATACAGTGATAGCCGTGGACTCTGCTGTCTGCTGTGTGTTGGCATTACCTGGGGGAATCGAGTGTCTGAAGCTTCTGAGGATATCGTTGCTCGCGCAAGGAGGAGATCGATCAATCCTCATTACCCACTCCGTCCTCAGGTCGACCCGCACAACGGTCTCTGGCATTCGCTATCGGGGTAGACTGAAAAGCACATCTAGAAGAACGCGAAGGTTATGAACTTAAATGGGCGGCTTCCAGTAGGAGTTGAGACAGGAAAGCGCCTGAGCAGTGCATCTTAGGAGTTCTGGGTCATGACGCTTAGTCGTGCTGAAAAATGCTGTGTAACAGCCAATCAGAGGTTCTCATTCTACTTGTTGAGCCTATTGTGGCTCGTGGCGTCATCCAACGTCAGCCTGGCCAACACATACTATCTGGACCCCGTCAGTGGCAATGACAGTGAATCGGGGACGTCGGAACAACTCGCCTGGCGATCGTTCTCGAAAGTCTCAGCTCAGAGCAATGACGGGGACACCATTGTCCTTATCCGCTTCGACGACAGCTTCAACGATATGACTTGGCCGGACCGGACCTATAGGTCCACGTCAATCCAGCAATTCGGTTTTGCGTGGTCCTTCGATCGAGACTATCGAATCGGTCGCTTCGTCAACGGCGATTACTGGGTGGCGGGACCGGTGGCCATCGTGGGCATCACGCCGGTCAGCACCAACGAAGGCGGCCGTGTACGCCATGGCTCGATGATCAATCCCTCCCCGAGCACCAACTCCCACGGCTACGACACCGCGCTGCCCAACGGTGAGTACGACGCTGACCTGAATGTCGCCATGGGCGTCTCGCCCGAGGCCCCGCTGGTCTTGTCGAATCCCTGCTCTCTGGTCTCGACTGAGAGTGTCGCCAGCAGCGGCCAGAGGCCCCAGATTGCCGGCGCTGCCGTGTTGACCATTCTGGATGCCCCGGCGCCGCAGGGCGCCTTTCGACCGGCATACAGCGGTTCCGACAAATCCGTTCAGCACCATGCCGATCAACTGGATTACTCGCTGCTGAGAACGCTGGCGCCGGTGGCAAACACGCCGGCGTTGGAGACCGTCGCCAAGTACTTCGAACGCCCCTGGTTGGACCATCGAGGTGGCTGGCTTGGGCGGTATCAGCACCCGGCCAAGAACATGCCCGATTATGGCAGAGAGATCGCTACCCAGATTGGCATCGGGGCCCTGATGCTCCATCTGGATTTCTCCCGAGAGCAGAAGGCCAAGCTGTTACATCGCTACGTCCAACTCGGTATCGATCTGTATGGCGTTCTCATAAATGAGGGACACTGGAACTGGCACAATGACGGCGGGCACGGCGGCGGACGCAAGTGGCCCATTCTCTTTGCCGGGCTGATGCTGGACGACAGCCCGATGAAATCCATCGGCGATAAATCGGGCAACTACCTCTATCAGGGCGGGTACGGCCCAGGCAATTGCCCCCCGGACTACGTGCATTTCGGCGAGGACGATCAGACGTTCTACGTCGCGCAATTCGATGTGGATATCACCAACGGCCCGACGTTCAAGCCGGATTCTCGCGACGCCCAGCAGATCCCCTACACCACCGCGGATATCGGGCTGCCGGAATGGGCGATTCGCCATTCGACCAGTCCGCAGGCCAGCAACAAGTGGTTGCCGACCAAGTACCGCACGGTAGCGGCCCCGCCCTTCAACGGCCTGGCCCTGCCGGCGTTGCTCATGGATGCCAAGGAGTTGTGGAATAACAACGCTTTTTTCGACTACACCGATCGCTACATGGCGTTCTCGGCGCCCGGCGGAGCCTACGCCGGTTATTGGCGTTCCAACAGCACCTTCACCGCCAACATGTGGGACACCTACCGAGCCCAATGCGGCCCGATCTGGCCTGATACCAGCGGTGGTCACGCTCCAAGACTGTCATCAATCGGAGATCGAACCGTTGCAATCGGCGAGACTCTCACCCTGGCGATCGAGGCAACCGATGCGGATGGTGATAACCTGACGTACTCCGCCTCAGGCCTGCCGAGCGGCGCCGCCTTCTCGGGCAACACCTTTACCTGGACACCCACGGCGGCCCAAGCCGGGAACCACCCGGTGACCTTCCGGGTCACCGATGGACAGTTCCACGACTCCGAAACCATCACCATTACAGCCGGAGACTCCAGCGAGCCATCCAATCGCCAACCAATCCTCGGCGCCATCGGCAATAAGTCAATCAGCGAGAACGAGCGTTTGAGCTTCTCAATGAGCGCCAGCGATCCCGACGGCGACGCTATCACGTACTCGGCCGATGGCTTGCCCAGCGGCGCCAGCCTTTCCGGTCAGAGCTTCGCCTGGACACCGACCTACAGCCAGGCCGGCGTTTATCAGGTCGCGTTTGGTGCCAGTGATGGACAGAACCAGGACACTGAAACGATCACGATCACGGTAGCCAACGTCAATCGAACGCCGACGCTGACCGACATTGGGGACCGCTCCGTAGACGAGGGCAGCCCTCTTGCATTCGCCCTTTCCGCCGATGATCCCGACAACGACCCCATCACGTACTCGGCCAGCGGACTGCCCACCGGCGCAGGCTTAGCAGGCGGCCGCTTCAGTTGGACGCCCACCACCAGCCAGATCGGTTCGTACGAAGTGACATTCGTCGCCAGTGACGGCGCATCTCAGGACAGCGAGACGATCACGATCTACGCTGTCGGCGCCAGCCCCGACCATACGGCGCCGGCGGTCGCCCGGCTCAATCCTGAGACGGATGCGATCCAGGTGGTCCTCAACAACCTCGTCACTGTCCACGTAACGGATTCCGGCACCGGCGTTGACGCCAGTTCCGTCGCCATTCGAGTAGACGGAAATCTCATCTACCAGGGTGATGTCGCGTCCTACACAAGTGGTACGGGACGATGCCATCGATCCGGGGCATGGAATAACTACCGCTTCATCTACCAGCCGGACAACGACTTTGGCTTCGATCACACCGTGACTGTGACGGTTGACGCCAGCGACCGCTCCGGCAACGTCATGAATCCCTACACCTACTCGTTCATGACCGAGATGCGCGCCTTTGGCAGCAATCTGACCGTCAACAACGACGCCCAGGCGATCGACCCTGAGAGTCACGCGACCACGGTCGGCGATGGCAACGGGAACGTCTGGGCGGCATGGCACACCGGCGCCGAGGGAAGCAGACACCTCTATGTCGCGGCGATGGCCGCCGGCGCAAACACGTTTGCCCCGCCCACACCGCTGGCCATCAGCGAGGCGGACCACTGCAATCCCAATATGGCCCTGGGAGCCGATGGACGACTCTACGTCGTGTGGCAGGACAACCGCCGAGGCAACTGGGATCTCTTCCTGGCGACGTCGTCCGACGGGACGACGTGGTCAAAACCAGTACAAGTGACCGACTCCAACCACAACGAGACCCATCCCTCGATCGCAGTGGACCGCAGCTCTCCCAATCGCATCTACGTAGCTTGGCAAGATGATCGGAATGGTGCGGCGGACATTTATGTCACCAGTTCAACCAATGTGTTCTCCGACAGCACGATCGCGCAAGTAACAGCCCATAGCGCCGACCAGCTCGATCCGGACATTACCGTCAACGGCGAGAACGTCGCTTACGTCGTCTGGACCGACGCCCGTAACGGCCAGGCGGACATCTACGGCGCCTCCGGCAACTCGGGCTGGGCCAACGTCCCCATCGTAACGACGAGCAGCGATCAGACCAGTCCCGCCCTGGCGGCTGACCCGGAAACGTCGAGCCTCCACCTGCTATGGGTGGACAATGCTCCTGGCGATAGCGACATCTACTATGCCCTCTTAGACGGACTACAGACCAGTCCCGTAACAGGCAGCAGCATCATCGACGACACCGCCGGTGCCGGGCAATTCGCTCCAAGTATCGTTTTCCTCGACAGTGTAAGGGTCTTCGCCTGCTGGCAGGACCTGCGCCATGCAACAGGGAGCGGCAGCGACACGGATCTTTATTTGACGGAATTGGGATCGGGCGCCGCCAAGACCAATATTCTGGTTGGCGACGATGGCAGTAACGCCAATCAGAGTGAGCCGGCTCTGGGCATCGATGGTCACGGAAATCCCTATGTGGTTTGGACAGACGGCAGGAACAGGCAGACAGAGATCTACTACGCAGCGACAACGTTCGTCAGTCCGAATCCGCTTGACTCCAAAATAGTGGTCGCCTCTGAAGGCGCCACGGTCGGTTCGGCTCCAGCCACGATTGACGAACCGGACGATGTCTCGATTGTGGTCCCGGCCGGAGCGTGCCAGTGCGACGTACGCATCACGATCTCTGAGATCCTGAATCCACTCGCCATGCCCGCTGAGTGCCTGGGCAGCTACGACTTCGGTCCCAGTGGCATCGACTTTGACGAACCGGTAACGGTAACAATACCCTACCGTTTCAGCGGCAGTGGAAGCTCTGCGAAACCGTACTGGTATGATTCGCTGACCGGGGCCCTGAGCCAGCAAGGCATCACAGAGATCAAGAACATCGTCGTGGCCTCTAACCTGAACGCACTTCAGTTCAAGACAACTCACTTTACGCCGTTTTACCTAATGGCCACTGAGCCGGTTTCCTCAGGCGGCAGCAGTTCCGGCGGTGGATGCTCGGTTTCAGCCACAGGCAAAGGTTCTCCCAAAGAATTTTTGGCGCCCTACAGCGTGATCACCCTGGTTATGATTCTCCTGCGCCGAAGCGACAGGAAACGACGACAGTCCTTCCGGGTCACACAAGGATAACTGTTGAATGATGACCCAATGCAGCCAGTCCAACCCTGCCGGCTCATGGCCGCTCGGCCAGCGGGCAAGCGTATCGATCGCCTCGGAGCCCCATCGGCCCATGCGGCTGAGCATCGAGACCGTTCTGGTCACGATTGGCACCCTTGCAATCATCAAGACACTACACGCCCGACAGGTCTCGGATTTGCGTTGGTTTCTCATTCCCGGCGTGCTCGTGGCGGCGGCACTGGTTCCCACGTGGATCGCCCGCCGTCATTTCCCGCGCATCGGCCTCAAGCTCGACTGCGTGACGCTGGCGCTACGCACAGTCGGTCGCGTCTGCCTCTTCGCCCTGCCCATCGCCTTTCTTGGACAGTGGATTGCGACACGTCTGCATCTTCCGATCCCCCTGCAACCGGTCTTCGCAGGACGAGGTGATTGTCTGTCATGGCTCCTCTACCAATTCTTCTACGTCGCTGTTGCTGAAGAAGTGTTCTTTCGCGGCTATATCCAGGCCAACGTCATGCGGCTCCTCAGCCGCTGGGAAGCGGCTTCGGCGACCACCCAACAATGGGTCGGGATCATCGTCTCGGCCGCCTGTTTCGCACTGGCGCACGTCGTCGTCCAAGGCCAGGTAGTCTCGCTCTTGACGTTTCTGCCCGGACTGCTTCTAGCCTGGCTCTTCGTCCGGACGCGCTCGCTGCTGGCGCCCATCTTGTTTCATGGCCTGGCCAACGTTGCCTACGGCGTTATGGCGCTGACTCTGGCCTAGTTCACCGGGCCCTCCTCTTATCAGACCACCCTCGGCCCAATCACCGCCGCCGTCCGATAAAACACAACGTCTGATATTGCCAGCCCCCACCCGAGACCCGCATCCGCACTTGACCCGCTCTATATCAAGTGTCCCGCCCCCCCGGACGATAGATGCGACAGGCTAAGAGTGTATATGAATGAGAAAGACAATCATGAATGATCGACAGATATCAAAGCTGTTCTGGGCCATCAAGGCTTCGCTTGTTGCCATTCTATTGTACGTCGCGATAGCCGCGGTTCTGACGCCTTCTCAGCCCGGCGTCGGACTCAAACCCAAAGCGGTTTCGGGGGATGAGCGCATCGACGAAGCGATAATGGAGCCGGAACCACCGGCGCCGGTTGACTATTCAACGATCGTCGAGAACGACATCTTCGCTGGACCGGTTCAGGAGACAGAGGCCCACGACCCCTCGGACCAAGTCGCAACCGTCGAGGCCCTGCCATCGGCCGAGGAACTGGGACTCAGACTGGTCGGCGTTATTGCCGGCGGCCCCGTCGCTTCCCGCGCAATCATTGAGAACACCGCCGCCAAAACGGCCAGTCCCTATAAGATCGGAAGTACCGTTGCATCTGCGACGGTAGAGTCCATCGAACCGGACCGAGTGGTCCTGCTTCATGCCGGGCGGAAACTCGTGCTGCACTTGCACGCCGGCGCCGCCGCGACGGACCCCAAACCGGTCAGCCAAAACGAGGCGTCGCAAGCCGCTACGACAAAGGCCGCACAGGTTCAGCCCCCCTCGGCCCGACTGGGCTATGTGGAGGAGCTCTTTCGCGAAGCCACGATCAAACCCCACGTCAAGAACGGTAAGACTGAAGGGCTGGAAATCACCGGCCTGGAGCAAACACCTTTGGCCAAGCTGTTTGGCCTCAGAAACGGGGACGTCGTGACGACCCTGAACGGACAAAACCTTACCAGCAAGCAAAAGGCTTTTCAAGTTTTGAAGAAAGCCAGGACACAACCCAAGATCGACTTGGAGCTGCTGCGCAAAGGCAAGACCAAGGAAATGTCATTCGATCTCTAGCCTGACGGAGAACACTTTGAAGACAACACGCAAGAATATCACGATAGGCTCCCAATCCCAACCTCAGAGCGAACGGTGGGACAGGCTGAGTCAACTAGGATTGGTCGCCATTATCTCATGCGTCTTGGCGTTTGCCGGCGTGGGATGCGGTGTTCGTCCGAAAGCGGCCACGGGCGCCGCTGTGAGTCCCATTCAATTGAGGAATCGGCCCCGACAAACAACCGCTAAACCCAAAGGCCGCGTGGACACCACATCGGACCCGGCAGCCGCAAGGCCCGACGCCCCCTCGCCTCGGTCTCAGGCTCGCGACAATGATGCACCTGCACGTCGGCCGAGCTATGAAGAGCCCCAGCCCATGGCGGTGAACGTACCGCGCGAGCGGGCATCGGAGGGAGCCCCCCGTCAACCAGTGGAAACCCCCGCCGGAAGGACGCAACCTCAGCTCGCCATTGAACCCCAGACCGTTCGGCGCGAACAATCGCCTGTCAAGCAGGCGCCTGTCAAGCCTACCCAGGGCGCCAGACAGCCTCTTCTAATCCAGCCCGGCGCGGCCGACGAACTGGTGCACGTCAATTTCGAAGAGGTGGATATCCGGACCGTCCTGAAGACCATTGGAGAAATCACGGGAATCAACTTCATCCCGCACCAGAGCGTCAGCGGCTCTGTTACCGTGATGTCACCCACTCCCATTCGCCTGGGCGATGTCTATGCCTTTCTCCAGTCCATTCTGGATGTGCACGGATACGCAACCATCGAGACGGAGAACGCGGTGAAGGTCGTGCCCAAGACAGAAGCCAGCAAGCGCAATCTGCAAGTCCGGATCGGCGCTGACCCGATGTCCATTCCAATAAACGACACGATGGTCACGCAAATCCTCCCGCTCAAGTACGCCGAGGTGGCTGAGATCAGTCAGATCGTGCAACCGCTGCTCTCGACCGGGGCGCAAATGACCACGCACCCCAGGACCAACTCGATCATGGTCACCGACATATCAGCCAATATCCATCATATTGCGCGGATCGTTGAGCAACTCGATATCGAGGGCTCCAAGGAAAAGGTCGTAACGTTCCCGCTCCAATACGCCTCGGCGCAGGTGCTCAGCGAACAGATTACCCGCATTCTGAATGAGAATCAGGCACCCACGGCGCAGCCGGGTCGGGCGCGCGTCGCTCCGCAAACACAAGTAGGCAAGGGACCGCGCGTACTGCCCGACGAACGAACCAACTCATTGATCGCGGTGGCCGCCGAGCAAGATATCGAGATCATCCGAGGACTCGTCGCCCAGCTCGATATCCAGCGGCCGACCGGTGTGGACAACGTCCACGTGACGTACCTGAAAAACGCCGATGCCAACGACGTCGCGCCGTCGCTCGAGATGGCGCTGGCCAGCATGAGGCTGACCGGGGAGGTGGACACCACTCGGCAGATTCAGGTGACCGCCGACGAGAGCACCAACGCACTGATCATCGTGGCCTCCCCGCAAGACTACGAGATGATCTCGGGAATCGTTGAGAAACTCGACATTGTCCGGGAACAGGTCCTCGTCGAGATGATGATCCTCGAAGTCACGGAAGAATCGCTCACCCAGATCGGCGTGGATTGGGCCACGCTGGACGAGGCCGTGGCCGACAGTATCCGTGGCTTTGGCCTGACCAACCTGGGACCGCGCGTCGACTTTGTCAATGGCGACCTCGAGGGGCTGGCCGTCGGGGCCTGGAAAGAGACGGGCGACGGCACCAGCATCGGGGCCATTCTCCAGGCCCTGCAGAAAGAGTCTGCGGTGAACATCCTCTCGACGCCACATATCCTCACGTCAAACCACCGCACCGCCAGAATCATCGTCGGAGAAAACCGCCCCTTCGTCGTTCAATCGCGCATCACGGAAGGTTTCGACACTCTGAACTCGACGAACATCAAGAGCTACGAGTACAAAGACGTCGGAATCACTCTGGAGATCACTCCTCATATCAGCCAGAGTGGTCTGATCCGACTCAACGTCGATAGCGAGTTCACCAAGGTGCTCGAAAACATCACGACAGGCTCAGCCGAGACACCGACGACAGCCAAACGCAACGCCCAAACCGTCGTCACCATGGGCGACGGCGCTACCGTCGTCATCGGGGGATTGATCCGTGACGACACGAGTCGTATTCAAAACAAGGTCCCGCTACTGGGTGATCTGCCTCTCGTGGGCGGTCTCTTTCGAACGCAGAAGGATGTGTTGCAGAAGACCAATCTGCTCATCTTCATTACGCCTTACGTGATGACCGATCAGAAGCAACTCCAGGAACTCACGAGGACAAAGAGAGAGCAGATGACGCCCCTGCTGGGAGATGATAGCTAATCCCATGAGCGGCGTACGTGTAGGTTCTCATCGCATCCACACGAGGAGGTTAGTTGGTGAAAGTCGTAGAAACTGAACAAACAGAAGGCCAGCAGCTCTGGAAAATAGCACCGGAACAACTGAATCCGGATCTGGTGCGACGGCTGCCGCTGGAGTTTCTCAAGAAACAGCGCGCGATCCCCATCACGTTGGCAAGCGGTCAGACGGCCGTGGCCCTGGCGGACCTCCTGAACGTCGAGGCTTACGACGCCATCGTCGGCATCCTGGGCCAGGCGTGCGTCCGCGTGCGATGCCCTGCACCGGAAATTGACAGTGCGATCAGCCAATGCTATTACCATGTCAGCGACGAGGAACAGGGACGCAATACCGGCGAGATGATGGAGCCGGCGGATTCGCGAACCGTCACAGGCACAACCTCCGTGCAGACCCACGCCGAGGACCTGCTCAACATTGCCAACAAAGCGCCCGCGATCAAGCTGGTCAACAAGATCCTCTTCGAGGCGGTTCATAGCCGCGCTAGCGACATCCACATTGAACCGTACGAACGTGAGGTGCAGATCCGCTTCCGAGTCGATGGGGTCCTGCACAACGTCCTAACCCTGGCGAAACCACAGGCCGCTCCCCTCCTGTCGCGATTGAAGATCATGGCGAACCTCAACATCGCCGAACATCGCTTGCCGCAGGATGGCCAGAGCCGAGTCCGAATCGGGCAGGAGCTCGTCGATCTCCGCGTCTCCATCATCCCCACAGCGGGCGGCGAAAGAATGGTGCTGAGGTTGCTCGATAAGGGACGGGGCCAGCTCGGCTTGAAGGACATCGGCTTCGGTTCGGATACGCTGAGGACCTTTCGATCGCTCATCGGTGTTTCGCACGGAATCATTCTGCTGACCGGCCCGACCGGCAGCGGTAAGACCACCACTTTGTATGGCGCCCTGAACGAACTCAACAACGAAGAGCGCAACATTCTTACGGTGGAGGACCCGGTCGAATACCAACTCTCCGGCATCGGTCAGATGCAGATCAAGCCCAAGATCGATCTGACGTTCTCCAATTGCCTGCGACACATTCTCAGGCAGGATCCCGACGTGATCATGATCGGGGAAATTCGCGATCTGGAGACGGCCGAGATTGCCATCCAGGCCTCGCTGACCGGTCATCTCGTGCTCAGCACACTCCACACAAACGACGCGGCCTCAGCCGTCACACGCTTGATCGATATGGGCATCGAGCCCTACCTGATCTCCTCCTCGGTGGTCGGGGTCATCGCACAACGCCTCTTACGCATGATCTGCTCAGACTGCAAACAACCGTTCAATCCTCAGAATTTGAATGAAGTGCAATCGGAACTCCAGAAGATCGGGGCCCGAGACATCCAACTTCATCAGGGATGCGGTTGTGAAACCTGTCTCAACACGGGATACGTGGGAAGGACCGGCATTTTCGAGTTGCTGCTCATGGATGATGAGATCAAAGACCTTGTCATCCAACGACGCGGCGCGCACGTCATCAAGCAGGCGGCCCTGGCCAAGGGAATGAGCACCCTGCGCGAGGATGGCCTGCGCCGCGCTCTGGCTGGAATCACAACACTGGCGGAAGTCTACCGCGTCACTCAAGACAGCGTGAATACCAATGGGGGTAACTGAGCGTGCCGACCGTTGAACCACAGATTCTGACAAACCCGGAAGCGAAACAGACGCCGCACAATTCAGAGAACGAGCCGCGTCCTTCGAATCGGGCCCAGCGCATCGAACTGTTGCGGCGCGTAAGCACGCGCGACCTCGGCCGACTGGCGCGTCAGTTGTCCACCCTGTTGCATGCGGGCATGCCGCTCGTGCCGGCGTTGTCAGCCCTGTTGGAGCAGATGCAGTGTCCTCCCAAGCATCAAGGCATCCGCTGGGGCCAGACCACCGATCCCCTGGCGCAGGTCATCGAGAGAGTCCGTGACGACGTCAACGCCGGCGTCAGTCTCGCCGACGCCTTTGGCCACCACCCAGGTCTTTTCTCACCGCTTTTCATCAACATGATCGCCGCCGGGGAAACCAGTGGAACACTCGAATTGGTGTTGGGCCGACTCGCCGACATCATGGAGAAGCACGTTCAACTAACGGGAAAAGTCAAGTCGGCGATAGCCTATCCGGCGATGATGGCCGTGGTCGCGGCCGGCGTCGTCATGTTCCTTCTGTCCTTCGTAGTGCCCAGTATCACAGAACTCTTCATAAAGATGAACCAGGATCTCCCCTGGCCGACGACACTGCTTATTACCGTCAGTAGCTTTGCCAAAGCTCACCTTGTTCTCATACTCGTCACACTGTGTGGCAGTGTCGCCGGCGCCGTCGGGTTTGCCAAGACGCACAACGGTCGAATGTGGACAGACCGCGTCAAACTCCGATTGCCCCTGTTCGGCCCCCTCTTCTTCAAGTTGGAGGTGGCCCGGCTGACGCGTACCCTGGGAACCCTCATGAAAAGCGGCATCCCAGTCATTGCCGCCATGGAGGTCAGTCAGCGAATCTGTCAGAACAGTGTCATCTCCGAAGCAGCCGGAACGATTCAGGAGTTGGTGCAGAAAGGTGAGGCGATCGCTGACGCGGTGAAAGCCACAGGGATGTTCCCACCCGTTATCTTTCACGTGATCGCAACCGGACAGATGACCGGCAACGTGGAAGACGGCCTGATCAACATCGCCGAGATGTACGATTTAGAGGTCGAGACAACGGTCCGCACGCTGACCTCTCTTCTTGAGCCCCTGATCCTGTTGCTGATGGGCGGGATTGTAGGCTTCATCGTACTCGCTATCCTACTTCCCATATTTGAAATCAACCAAGCTTTATAGAGGATTCAGTACCATGCAGATGCAACATCGGGGTTCTACGCGGCAACTTCGCGGCTTCACGCTCATCGAGCTGATGATCGTAGTGGTGATTCTGGGCCTGCTGGCCACGATCATTATGCCTAAGATCCTGGACCGCCCGGAACAAGCTCGTCGCGTCAAGGCGAAGGCGGATATCCGCAGCGTTCAGTCAATGCTGGCTCTGTTCAAGACCGATACCGGACGCTTCCCAACCACCTCCGAAGGTCTGGAGGCGCTCGTCACCAATCCCGGCCTCAATGGGTACAGTCGGGAGGGGTACCTCGATAAAAGCCCCGTTGATCCGTGGGGCACTCGCTATGTCTACATCAGCCCTGGACTGCACAGCAAGAACTACGATCTGGAGTCCTATGGCAAAGACGGCGAGGACGGCGGCGGCGAGGACGACGCAGACATCGAGAGCTGGGATCTGGATAGCTAAAACGATGAAGGACCGCCCTACAATAACACGACCGGCGTTCACGTTCATTGAGGTCCTCGTAGCCTTGTCGATCGCAGCCATCGCCCTGTTGGGCCTGCTCAGGCTCCACTTGCTGAGCACGACCACCGCCGATACGGCCCAGGCCGTGGCGCAGGCGGTGTTCATCGCGCAAGAGAAGATGGCTGAAACTTGCGCGAGCAGCGATCCCAGGGAGGGAACGCAATCCGGAACGGTTGAACGCAACGGACAACACTTCACCTGGCGAACGGAGATCGCCCGCGTCGGCTCACCGGAGATCAGCAACCTCAAACTGACGGGACTCCGCCAAATGCGGACCTTCGTCACGTGGCAGGATGGGACCAAACAGAAGGACGTACAGATGACCACGTATGTCGCGGACAACAAGATACATGAACAAACGACTCGATAATCCTGGTTTTACGCTGATCGAGATGCTCGTGGCAATGGCCATTATGGCCCTTGTCGTTTCGATGGTCTATGGCAGCTACGCGGCCACCTCGCAGTCGCTGGATATTTACAGCAGCCGACTGACCTGCTCGCAGCGCGGAGGTCTGGTGCTTCGCCTCATGGCCCGCCATATCCGCTGTGCGTACCGTCCGGCAACCGAACCCAATCTAGCGGAATCCTCCGGCGGCAACCTCCAGCGCGTCCAGATCGAAACACGACCCTCGACCTTCCATGGCAATACTGAGGACCCACGCGGTGAACTCCTGAGCTTTGCCACGACGGCGGGACTCGGAAGAGAACCGGGATCAGCGAGCGGCCTTTCGCGCGTGCGATATCGCTACGATGCACGCACCAGGACGCTCTCTATCGCCAGCCAACCCTATTTGAATCAACTCCATAAGAAGGATCTGACCGAATCCTGGCAGCCCATACTGAGAGACGTCACCAGCGTGAACGTCGAATTCCACGACGGCCGGAAATGGCTCCGCAACTGGAACGCCAAAAAGAAGAGGGAGTTGCCTCGCGCCGTGAAGATCGCTTTCACGGCCGCCGATGAGAATGGTCGGTCGTACGACTTTGCAGCCACCATTCCCATTCTCAGTCGCATCACCACGACGACTGATGTAGCCGGACACAAAGTGGGGAGCGGCCCGTTATGAAATCACATGCTCTCCGAAACCGACAGAGCGGATTCATTCTTGTGGTGGTCCTGGGCCTCGTCCTCCTGCTGGCCGCCTTCCTATTCGCTTTCAATCACACCGCGCTGACCAAGCTGGAGGCGGCCGAGAGCTTCCAGGGATTCGAGCAGGCGTGGAACTGCGCCCGGGCCGGTCTAAGTATCGCGGTGGCCGCCGTTCGCGATGCGAACGACTTCTCCAACGACCCCCATCTTGCCAAACTGCGTACGGGCCAAGCGGAGTTTCCCGTCGGCGAAGGAACCTGTTCAATCCGCATCGCAGGCGAGAGCGGTCGGCTCAATATCAACCGACTCAAGGACAAAGACGGCCGTCTCGACCGAACGCGCATCGAACAATTGTTGAGGTTGATCGATCTGGTGAATCGTCAGAATCCCGATTCTCAGCGGATCGGATACGGCCTGGCGCCGGCCCTGATCGACTGGACAGACAACGATGATGAGGTCACCCAGTTGCCGTTCATCGGCCGCGACAATCACGGTGCGGAGAACCATCACTACAGCCAACTCACTCCGGCCTATCGCTGCAAGAATCGCCCCATGGACACCATCGAAGAACTGCGATGGGTCAAAGGGGTCACCCCTGAAGCATTCAAGCGACTTCGTGATCTGCTCACCACCACCGGGGACGGTCTCATCAACATCAACACGGCCCCCAAGCCCATGCTTGAATGTCTATCCGAGCAGATGGATCCGATCCTGTCCCGCATGATCGTTGAACGACGAGAGCTCAAGCCGTTCAAGAATGTGGCGGAACTGAAAGACGTCCCTGGAATGACCGATAACGTTTACCGTGAGATCAAGGACACAATCACCACGAGCCCCACGGAGCAGCATTACCGCGTCTGTTCGCACGGAAAGGCCGGAGAGCAGATCTGCAAAATTGAGGCGCTGCTGCGACGAAACACGCGGACCGGAAACGTCGATATCATTCTATATCGGGAGTCGTGAACGCCGGCGGCCATGTCTGGGCTCCGGAGGAAGGATAAGAGAGAAACTCATGACGAAAAAGTCTATTGGAATCGACATCGGGCGTACTCATTTGCGCGCCGTTCAGATCGCGCGAACACCCGAGGGTTTTCAGATCGAGAAGACGTTCGGGATACAGACTCGCCGGCGGACGGACTCCCCGGTCAATATCCTTCGCGCTTTGACGGCGGAACACGGCTTTGACCGGCGTGCGGAAGTGGCCGTCTGCCTGCCCCATCACGCGATCTTCTTCGCTGATACGGAAATCGACGGCGCCACTCTGCAGAAGCTCCGCGCCGGGGACACATCTCTCTTGAAGGACAGTTTTCCCATCGCGACCGACAAGGCCATGGTTCAGATCTGTTCCACACGGCCATTGACGGAAGATCGGTACTCGGTCCTGGCGGCTGCAACCTCCAGCGACCTCCTGGAGGAGGAACTAAGCCTGCTGGGAGAAGGCAAGCTGCAACCGACCCTGGTCGAGACCCCCATCACGGCCGCCAACACCGCCGTGGCGTTCAACCATCCGGAGAGTCGCCAGGGAATCGCCCTGATCCTGTGCATCGAACCATCGAGTCTCAACCTGGCGGTCCTTCATGAAGGCAGTCTCTTGATGGTCAGGAACATCCCCATGGTCATACCGCGTGACAGCGACATGGAGTTTGCCGCCCGTCAGGTCACCGACGTGCTCAGCCGGGAAATTGAAATCACCTGGCGCAAGCTATTCGATGCAGAGCCAGACCCCAACCTGCGTGTCTTTCTCATCTCGGAGTCCAAGACCGCCCGCTATTTCGCCGCCGCGATCGAGGGAGAGGTCAACTGTCAAGTGACGGTGGCCGACCCCTACGCCAAGATCGATCGAGCGGCGGAGGCCGAAGCCGAGTTTCCGCTGAGCGTCGCCGAGGGCTTGGCGCTGCGGAAACTGCTACCCCAGCAGACCGGGGGAGTCAACTTCCTGGGAACCCATAACGCCGGCGGAAAAGCCAACCTGAGCATCAGGAAAGAGCTGGCGGCCTGCGCCGGCCTGCTCGCCGCGATCATGGTCATCTGGGTCGGCGGTCTGGTCTTGCAGACGTCGCGTCTCGAATCACAATACGCGGCGGTCAAGACGGAAATCGAGAGCGTCTTTCGAGAGACGCTGCCCGAGGAGAAGAACATCGTCAACCCACTGGCCCAAATCCAGCAGAAGCTCGACGCACAGCGAAGCGACAGCAACCTGCTGGCCGCGTTTCAGCCCGGACAAATGACGCCGCTGGACATTCTTTCCAGGCTGAGCACCCATCAGCCCTCGGAACGAGATCTGAGACTCAATGATGTGCTCATTGCCAGGGACTCAGTCCGAGTCAAGGGCAGATGCAGTTCGTTCTCGACACTCTCGGAGTGGCAACGCCTGCTGGAGCAAATCCCCGAATTCGACAGTGTCGACCTCGCCAATCCCCAAATGGACGCCCAGACAGGTCAGGTGCACTTTACGCTCTCCCTGTCTTCAAGAAAGGCTGTGCAATAGATGATCCAGTTGACCAAGAGAGAACGACAGCTTGGAATCGGTATGATCGCGGTAGGCGTCGTGTGGACACTCTATGGCTTCGTCATCGAACCGATGCAGAGCCGCATTCAAACCCTCCAGCGCGTCATTCCAGAGAAGCAGGACGAGCTGCGGGAAATTCAGGCCGGCAGCGACGAGTATATCGCCCTGAGACGAGCGCGCCGGCGCGTCGAGGCGCGGATCGCCGAGCAGGACTCGGACTTTCAGTTGCTGCCGTTTCTGGAGTCACTGATTGAGCAGCACGAGCTCACCCGGCACGTTGTCACCATGGGTCGCGACACACTGTCGACCCAGCCCGGTTACTCCGAAACCATTGTTGAAATCGGGCTCGAAGGCATTGCACTACGACAATTGGTGGATTTCCTTGAAGCCGTGGAGACCTCGAAAGTGATGGCCCAGGTCGGCACGCTCTACATCCGAAAAGGCGCAAAGGACGAAACCAGACTCACCTCAACCCTCCAAATCCACAGCCCACGGACCGATCGCGACGCCGTCACGGCCGATCCGACGCAAGGTTAGTACTCAGCGGGAGGTTCCGCGAACGAGACCGCCCGGCATGGCCTCCGGACGGACGTCCACCGATCTTGAGCGAATAGAAAACGGGCGGAAACCAGCCTTGCCACGTGATGCGTCAGGAGTTATAAGCTATGTACTCATAGTCAATGTATCACGACCGCGCCGATGACAAAAACGCGAAACACATACGGCTGGGAGGAGCTTTCGGACGACGAACTGCTTCAGGTGCGCATTCGCGACCTGAAACTGCAGATTCCTGGTTCTTGCATGGAGCCTTTCGTCGAAAGCCTCTATGAGGAACTGGACGACAAAGGGATTTCGTGCCATCCCATCTGCTACCTGGCCGATGAGTGGCTCACCCCGGATAAGATCCCCACGATCGGCATTCCCTTCTGTTTGGCGCATCTGCGGCTCAGGCAACTCGAGCAGAAGATCATGTATGAAATCGAAGGCGGCTCCGACGCCGTCTGCATGAAACTGCTCCGTCACGAGTGCGGCCATGCGCTGAATTACACTTACCAACTCTATCGACGGACCCGCTGGCGGGAGACGTTCGGCCCCTTCTCGGCGCCCTATTCCTCATCGTACTCCTACCAACCATACTCGCGACGGTTTGTGATCAACCTGGAAGACAACTACGCCCAGTCGCATCCGGATGAGGACTTTGCCGAGACGTTCGCCGTCTGGCTCACACCGGATAGTCGCTGGGGACAGAAGTACAGGGACTGGCCGGTGATCAGGAAGCTGCACTATGTCGATCACGTCATGCAAAGCATTGCCGACAAACCTCCGGCGGTGATATGCAAGAAGCAGCCGCCCTATTCGGCCGCCCGAATGACCTCGACTCTGGCCACGCACTACGAAAGAAAACGTCGGGTCCTCGGCAGTGAGTTTCAAGGATACTACGACGACAGCCTCAAGGAACTGTTCACTACGGCCCACGCGGGAAACTCCAGCATGAAAGCTTCTCGATTGCTCCGCGCGTCCCGCACGCGATTCGTCAACAACGTCACCCGGTGGACGGGGCACCGAAAATTCGATATTCGGCAGCTTCTCAACCGACTGGCTGCACGTTGCGACGCCCTGGGATTGTATGCCAAAGCAGCGGATGAGGAGAATATGATTGGCTTGACGGCCTTGCTCACAGCCATCGCCAGTAATACGCTGACCGTCAGCAGAAAACGAAGGTAGCCATGAGCCGACGATTCAACATTACTGTTCTTGTCGACCCCGTAACCATCCCACCGGACGATCCGCATTTCCAGAAGCCGTCGAAGAAGCCTGTCACCGAATACCATGTCTGCGAAGCCCTGCGCCTTCTCGGGCATCGTGTCACCGTCCTGGGGGCCGAGTACGATATCGTTTCCGTAGCCCAGGCGCTGACCGACCAAGAGCCGGATCTGGTGTTCAACCTGACCGAGCAATTCTGTGGCGACCGCCGGCTGGACAAGAACATTGCCGCCCTCCTCGAACTCCTGGAGATCCCCTTCACCGGAGCGGGAACCATCGGCCTGATGCTGGCCCGTGACAAGAGGCTCTGCAAACAAATCCTGACCCTGCACCGAATTCGCGTGCCCAACTTCATCTCGCTGCCCCATGGCCGCGCGATCCGCGTGCCCAAGAATCTGCCGTACCCGATGGTGGTTAAGCCGACTTTCGAGGACAGTTCCGAAGGCCTCTCGAATGCGTCGGTGGTGTATGACCCACTGGCCCTTACCGAACGGGCGACATTCATTCACGAACGATGGAAACAGCCGGCGATCGCCGAGGAATACATTGAAGGCCGGGAACTCTACGTGAGCGTCATCGGCAACCGGCGTCTAACCGTGCTGCCGCCGCGAGAGTGCTGCTTCAATGCCGACGGAGATCAAGGCCCACTGATCCTCACGTACCGCTGCAAGTGGGACGATGACTACCGGGAGAAATGGAAAATCACGTTCGGCTTCGCCGAGTTGGAACCGGCTGTTCTCAAGAACATCGAACGCGTCTGCAAGCGCGCCTATCGCGCCCTGCAACTCCAGGATTATGGACGCATGGACCTGCGCCTGACCCCTGACAACCGACTCGTCATCCTTGAAGCCAACCCCAACCCCGACATCGCCTACGGCGAGGAAGTCGCCGAGGCGGCCGAGCGGACGGGAATCACCTACGAGTCTCTCATCGACAGAATCATCCGTCTGGCCTTGAAGCGATACGCGTAGCGCGCGGCACGTTGGTCAGGTAGCCGCACGCGCCCATACTTCCGGCACGCCCCGGCACCCCACCGCCTTGAGGATTCCACGGGATCACTCAGCCGGGCTGAACGTTGGTCGCCTCCATGCCCTTCTTGCCCTCCGCAGGGTCGTACTCTACGGGCTGGCCATCCTGAAGTGACTTGAAGCCCGTCCCAGCGATATTGGAGTGATGGACAAAGAGCTCCTCACCACCATCATCCGGAATGATAAAGCCAAAACCCTTCTTGTCGCTGAACCATTTAACAGTACCGTTTGCCACTTGATCTTCTCCTTAGACCCAAACAGGTCTATACAGTAGCGTCCCTCGTCGGTTTTCAGGGGGTATGCTCCGAGGGAGAGAAGTATACACCTTGACGCATGACTTCATATTATCGGTCATTGAGATGACTATCAAAGAAATCGTATCATCAAGGTGGGAAATCAGCAGTTGCGGGTACGTCCGGGCCGAGGCCGTGTGCGGTTCGCTCCGCCCACAGCCACAGCCATGTCCTTCGGGGCACATAGGCCCATGTGTCAACGAGTCATCTCTTCGGCTACGCCTTCGTCTTGAGGCAGTCGCTCCGCCAGCAACACTCCTGCCATGGGCATTCGCCGTTCGATCGGCCGTAACAGGGCGTGCACCATTCGGCCGCCTGGATGCTGTGGATCAGCTCGGCCTTTTTCAGCTTCCCCGGCGTGATCCCCAGGGCTCGGGCGCGGTCTCGTATCTCTGGCATTGTCATCCGTTTGGCTGTTACACTCGCCAATGTCATGGGTACTCTCCAAAACTCGGTTTGAACTGAACTCCATCGTTATCTCAAATTCGCTCCGTCAAATTCCTGGCAACGGTATGCCGCACAGGAACTTACTACCCTAAGTATTTCGGCTAATTCTCCATCGAGCCTCAAAAAGACTTCTCACAAAATACCCAGAGATCCGCAGATTCCAAAGCAACCCACCGGCCGACAGGACCGCGGCGCAACCCTCTCTTGACAACCTCTGCTCTCCGAAAAATCCCGTAGGACCCGCCTCCCCCTACCGCGATATCACCGTTTCTCGGACCTTCCCATGCCCCGTGAATCCGGTTTTCTATTGATACGGCCCGCTCAAACTGCTACTAAATGCCTCAAGGATGTTCCCGGAGATTGACAGCGGTGCGAGGTTGATGAATTGCAACGACATACCATCTAAGGAGACGGCCATGCCCGCCGAAGCAACCAGATTAACCAGGACAAGGGCGGCATTGGCTACGGCCCACCAACGCGAATCAGGGTGGCTCATAGCCCTTGTCCTCGCCTCCATCGCGTTCTCTGCCCCCGCGTCGAGCCAGGAACTCGCACCGTTTGTGATTCCATCGCAAATCGACCCCAAACATGCGATCTGGGTCGGAGAATATGAACCGATAGCAAATGACTCAGAGCGGCTACGAGCGGACGAACATTTCTACCGGGACCGCCGTGTACGCATCTGGGGGGTGAACCTGTCTTTCGGCGCCAATTTCCCGACCCACCAGGATGCCCCCCACGTCGCGGCGCGGCTGGCCGCGGCAGGCGTCAACAGCGTCCGTTGCCACCACATGGACACCGCTCGATGGCCGCGTGGCATCTGGAACGCCCAAGATGGCCGCACCATCGAACCGGAGGCGCTCGACCGACTGGACTATTTCATCAACGAACTGGCCCAGCGCGGCATCTGGGTCAATATCAACCTCCACGTCGGTCGGGCCCACAGCCAATACCTGGACCTGCCGGAGACCAACAGCGACTATGACAAGATCGCAGGCATCTTCACGCCAGCCCTGGTCAAGGCGCAAAAGCAATACGCCCACCAACTGCTGGACCATGTCAATCCCTATCGCAAAGTGCGATACGCCGACGATTCGGCTATCGCCTTCGTCGAGATTACCAATGAGGACAGCTTCTTTATGTGGAACGGCGATGAAACACTGCGCAGCCTGCCGCCGTTCTATGAAAAGCTCTTGCGCGGCCAATACAATCAGTGGCTGAGACGGCGCTACAACTCGGACGACGCCCTGCGCGCCGCCTGGTCGGCAGGCACCAAGCCCCTGGGGCAGAACCTGCTGCAGAATAGCGACTTCAGCACCGGCGGAACAGGCGCTCCCCAGAACTGGAACCTGGAGCAACATGAGGGCTGCCGGGCCGACATCTCGCGAAAGTTCCACCTGCCCGACGACGCCATCCAAATACAAGTAGATAAGGCCGATGACACCGAATGGCACCTTCAACTGACCCAGAGCGGCCTGGCCCTGACGCAGGGACGATACTACACCGTCTCCTTCGATGCCTCCAGCAGTCGCAAACGGACCGTCAATTGTAGCGTCGGACAAGCCCACAGCCCCTGGGGCAATCTCGGCCTTTCGCGCCGTATCGAACTGACCGACCGTAGAAAGCATTTCACACTTGGTTTCGTGGCCCAGGCCGATGGACAAAACGCGCGAATCAGTTTTGCGTTCGGCGGAGATGACGCCCCCGTCAACCTGGGCCATGTCGAGCTTCGTCCCGGCGGCCAGGTGGCTCTGGCCGAGGAGGAATCGTTAAGCACCGACAGTATCGCGCTGTTCCAGGATAACGAAAGCGAGCGAAGGATACTCGACCGCATGATCTTCCTGGCCGAAACGGAAAAGGCCTACTTCGATCAGATGCACCGTTTCATTCGGAACGACCTCGGTTGCGAGGCCCTTGTCACTGGCACGATCGTCTTTGGACCGCTGGGCCTCTATGCCCAAAGCGATATGGACTTCATCGATTCCCACGCCTACTGGCAACACCCGCGTTTTCCCGGTCGGCCCTGGGACCAGGGCAACTGGCTCGTCGAACAGAAACCCATGACGGATCACCCCGAAGATGCAACGCTGTTTCGCATCGCGGCCGAACGCCTGCTCGGCAAGCCCTTCACCGTCAGCGAATACAACCACCCGGCGCCGATGGACGCCCAAGCTGAATGCGTGCCCATGATGGCCTCGTTCGCCGCCGCCCAGGACTGGGACGGTGTCTGGTTCTACACCTACTCGCACAGCGGAGACAGTTGGGATCGGGAACACCTCAGTAGCTTCTTCGATATCGACACCAACCCCGCCAAATGGGGCTTCATGCGGGCCGGCGCCGCTCTCTTTCGCCAGAAAGGCATCGGACCGCTCAAACAGGTGCAGTCCGTGCCGATCGTAAACTCTTGGACCAAACTAGCCAACGTCGCTCAGCACCATCTACAGCACGACCGAAACATGCTGGGCATCCTCTTGGAGAAGGCAGGCGGCGTGAGTCGTTCTGACATGCTCGAGACCATATTCATCCCTGCCGTTTCGAATGCACCTCAGACAATTCCGTCGTCCGACGGCAATGTCTCAGAGATGACGTGGACTGTGGACGGAGAAGGTCGCGGGATCTATCAAGTCGTCGGCCCGTGCGCTCAGGTCTACACAGGTCACGCCGCGCGCTTCGCACAGACGAGCAATGGCGCCGTCCAGATTGCGTCCCCCGAGTTCGTTGCTGTGGCCATCACGGAACTGGGCACCAACGCCAAACTGCTGGTCACGGCCTGTGGGCGGTGCGAGAATACGAACATGCAATTCTCGGCAGATCGACGGACGGTGGGCCGCAACTGGGGACAGGCACCGGTCCGGATCGAACCGGTCGAGGGCGCTCTCACCCTCCCGGAAGGCCGCTGGGTATGCCACGCCTTGGCGCCGGACGGCGCGCCGAAGCAGCGTGTTGCCCTGTCATATCAAGGTAAACAAGGCACGCTCCGGCTGTCCCCTGAACACCAGACCATGTGGTACCTCTTGGAACGGCAAGCCCAGTGAGCCATTCGTCCGATGAACCTACAGAAGAGGACAAACTCATGAGCATCACCGATGTCCACCATCATGGCGCGAAGTTTCCGGCGCTCCTCTCGACCATTCTCGCCCTGTGGGCCGTACCGGCGACCGCCTTCAATGGGCACATCGTGCAAGAGGGACCGTTGCAGGTCAGCATCGCTCCGATCGCAAACGTCACGCAATTCGCCAGCCCACGCGATGTCCGTGTGGCACTGACAAATTCCGGCGCGATCGCTTTGGCGATCAATCTGAAGGTCGATGACCTCGTTGACCAGTGGCATCCGGTCGGCGCACAGAGCGTGACGGTCAAGGTTGATCCGGGACACACTGCGAATGCGACATTCCAGATCGCCGCCGGCAATGGCGCCCTCTCGGCGATGTATCCCGTTCATCTCTACGCGACTTTCACCCATCAGGGGCGCACCCACACGGCGCATGCGGTGCGCATCTTCGAATCCGATTTCGAGAAGGCAGCGCTCTCAGATACAGCACCGCCCGCACTACCTGTCACGACGGCGCCCCGCGTCGGCGTCTTGCCGCTGTGGTCGCTGGGGACACATCGCGTCGCATGGCGTTACTATGATGAGCCGCGATG
>Ga0208279_1000063_pt1 | contig 100089 bp, 93 predicted proteins | sample AntAceMetag02UKM_FD_184766 | JGI IMG/M metagenome (GOLD analysis project Ga0208279, IMG submission 184766) | Saline lake microbial communities from Ace Lake, Antarctica - Antarctic Ace Lake Metagenome 02UKM (SPAdes) (version 2) | ecosystem: Environmental > Aquatic > Non-marine Saline and... | reverse complement strand
AATCGTTGCTCCTCGCCACAGAAATCAGGTCTGTTTAGATGGCCGCAATTGTACCGCAAACCGGGTTCGGAGGGAAGCTGTCTCTCCGACAGACTGCTAGAGAAGTAGGTCGGTTTTCCATAGCCGACACACAGAGGGTTCCGAGGAGGACGTAGCGATGGCCATCATCCTGTCCGGAGAGGCGCGGGAGGAGATCGTGGTCCGGCTGGTGGAGAAGGGGAATCCTTTCTACAGCACCCGGGATGGCGAGTATCATACCGACGGGAAACTGGTCTGGTGGCGGGACACTCAGGAGCGGGACCATCCGCCGGGTGACCGGGTGAGCGCGCCGGAGGAGGCGCTGCCTATCAGCGCCCTCATCCCGGCCTGGATTGAGTTGAGTTGGCCCAACGAGGAGGCGGCTACCGCCGAGGAACAGGCCGCCCTGCTCCGCGCCGAGATATATGATGAGATTGGGGACTTCTGAGAAAGAAGTTAAAGGGGGCGACCGGATGCTGAAGCGCAAACAGATACAGCTCATTACCCAGGCAGCGGCCAAGTGCGGCCGGCCAGACCTGGTGGAGCGGATGAGCCGGCTGCACGCCGCGCAGGTGGCCCACAACCGGGAGTACATACGCGCGCTCATGTTTCAGATTGAAGCCGACCGCCTGGCCCGCCACGCGGAGGTAGAGGACCTGAAGGCATGGTTCGTCGACGAACGCGCTATCCGTCAGGCAGAGCTACAGGCACTTCGGGAGGAAGTGAAGGGGTTGAAGGCCGAGGCTTGTAGCCAGGTGGCCGACTATGCCGCGCAGCGCCGGGAAGGGCACAAAGTGTGGCAGCAGTACTTGAGGGCCGTCAGGCGACTGAGGAGTGGGCGGGAAGCAGCGCCCGGCTCACCTGTTCGTGTTGCAGGGGAATAAGGAGTGACGGCCGATCCGGATGCCTGAAGATCAGTGGGTGGCCATCTCTGAAGAGTTGGGCCTCTACGGCACGCCCGAGGCGCGGGCCCTCTTTGACGACTGGGCCAGCCGGATGGAGCAGGCAGTGCTGGCCTGCATACAGGAGCAGAGCCTGACTGACCCACAGGAGATTGCTGCTTGTTTAAAGATCTCATCCGACAGCGTCCTTTTTTTCCTGGACCGGCTGACACAAGGCCGCTGAGTTGCTGCCTCTGTAACTGCTCAGCCAGGTGCTCCAAGGCGGTTTGCAACCGCCGTCTTGGGCTAAAACGACGCTCTGCACGGCAAAAATCGAGGGTTGCAAACCCTCTCCGAGCATGGTTCGAGTTCTTAAATCGCCTCCACGCTCCCCCAAAAAGGGCGGCGCCCCCCCCCCCCCCCGGATTTCGCGGGGTAGATATGCTCAAAGGGGGTGTGCCACCCCCGGCTGTGGACTGAGACGGAGCATTGCCCCTGGATGTGGGACGCGGGTGGCACACCCGCTTAGAGCACCCCGCGAAATCCCAAGGAGCCAAGGCGGTGACCGCCGGGGTGGACACCTTCCTCAACTGCGCAGAGGCCATCGGCTTGACCCCACTGATTGCACTCGCGCGGTGGAAAGAAGCGATCGCACCTCGGCGGCCAATCTACATTGTAGCACAACTCCTCTGGTGTGCAAATGGTACTTATGTCCTGAACCTTTTGGGGGCCAGGCCCAGATGACATCTCTCAAGACAGTTCTGGCATACCGGTCACCTCTCGCAGGGCAGCGCGGAAATGGCGCATGGCGATTTCGAACCGCTGGTAGTCTGGCTGCTGCCCTTCATTTTGCTCCAGGAACTCTCGTATGGCCAGCATTGAGGCCTTGCGGCAAACACTCTCGATATCGGCCCCCACCAGACCCTCGCTCAGATCGGCTAGCGATTCCAGGTCCACCGCCTGCCCTGAGCCTGCCGAAGGGTCGGCGGCCAGGGGTTTGCCCCGGGTATGCACCTGGAAGATGACCAACCGGCCGGCGCGGTCGGGGACGGGCAGCTCCAGCACCGTATCGAAGCGGCCAGCCCTGAGCAGCGCCGGGTCAATGATGTCGGGCCGGTTGGTGGCCCCCAGCACCATCACCCCCTTTAAGTCCTCGATGCCATCCATCTCGGTCAGGAACTGGCTGACCACCCGTTCGCTGACATGCGTGCTGTCGCCGGAGCCCCGCAGCGGGGCCAGCGCGTCCAGTTCATCGAAGAAGACGATGCAAGGGCTGGCCTGGCGGGCCTTCTTGAACACCTCGCGGACCCCTTTCTCACTCTCGCCCACGTACTTGGACATCAACTGCGGGCCCTTGACGGAGATGAAGTTGGTCTCGCTTTCCGAGGCCACCGCTTTGGCCAGCAACGTCTTGCCGCAGCCTGGCGGGCCGGTCAAGAGGATCCCCTTGGGCGGCGTGGTCCTGGCCTGCTTGAACAGTTCTCCGTATTTCAGCGGCCACTCGATGGTCTCCTGCAGGATGCGCTTGACTTCCTCCAGCCCGCCCACGTCGTCCCACTTGACGTCGGGTATCTCGGTGAAGACCTCGCGAATGGCCGAGGGCTCGATCTCGGCCAGGGCGGCCAGGAGGTCGTCCTGGGTCACCTCCAGCTCAAGGAGTTGTTCATAGGGGATGCTGGCCTCGGCGAAGTCTATATCGGGCATGATCTTACGCAGGGTGATCATCGCCGCCTCACGGCACAGCGCCTCCAGGTCCGCTCCCACGAAGCCATGCGTGATCTGGGCCAGCCTCTCCAGGTCCACAGCCTGCCCTGAGTCCGCCGAAGGAGCTTGCCCTGAGCCTGTCGAAGGGGCATCGGCCAGGAGCCTGCCCTGAGCCTGTCGAAGGGGCATGCCACGGGTGTGGATCTGCAGGATCTCCAGGCGGCCGTTCTTGTCGGGGATGCTGATGGCAATTTCGCGGTCGAAGCGGCCGGGGCGGCGCAGGGCCGGGTCAAGGACGTTGGGAATGTTCGTCGCTCCGATGACTATGATCTGGCCGCGTTCTTTGAGCCCGTCCATCAGGGCCAACAATTGGGCGACCACCCGTTTCTCCACCTCGCCCTGCACCTCCTCCCGCTTGGGGGCGATGGCGTCAATCTCGTCCAGGAAGACGATGGCCGGGGCATGGCGAGCGGCCTCTTCGAAGATGGCTCTTAGATGAGCCTCACTCTCGCCATAGTATTTGTGAATCACCTCCGGCCCGCTGACGTGGGTGAAGTAGGCCGCCGTCTCGTTGGCCACGGCACGGGCGATGAGGGTCTTGCCGCAGCCCGGCGGCCCGTGCAGCAGCACCCCTTTGGGGGCATCAATCCCCAGCCGGTCGAAGACCTCGGGGTACTTTAGCGGTAACTCGATCATCTCCCGGATGCGATGGATCTCCCGGTCCAGGCCACCGATGTCCTCGTAGGTGACCTGCGGGGCGCGGCCCTCCTGCGCTCCATCCCCCTTGATGCGCACAGTCGTCTTCCGACCGACGATGACCACGCCTGCTGGCGCGCAGTCGGCCACGGTGAAGTCCACGGCCCGGGTGCCGAAGAGGTTGACCCGCACCCGGTCGCCCGGGGTCAGTACCAGCCCCTCCAGCAGCCGCCCCACGTAACGGCTGTCGGAACCCCGGGGCAGTGCCCGGCTCGCGGTCAGCGGTTCCAGCGTGACGGACCGGGCTGTCTGGTAGTCCACCTTGCGCAGACTAACCTTCTCCCCCAGGCCCACCTGACCGTTCTGGCGGATGATGCCGTCAATCTGCACGATCCCTTTGCCCCGGTCTGCGTGGTAGGCCGGCATCAACTTGACCGCCGTGGCTCGCTCGCCGCGGACTTCGACGATGTCGCTGATGCTTGCCCCCAGCCGCTCGATGTCCCGGGGGTCGAGACGGGCGATCCCTCGTCCGACGTCCTTGGCCTGGGCCTCGGCCACGCGGAGGGTGATCGTTTTCATCTCAGTGTTGTTGCTCAAAGCCTCACTAACTCCTTCTTGTGTTTCACGCTTGGCTCGATGCCCGCCACCAGATACGCGGCCAGTTCCCCTGCACGAGCCTGTTTGTGCGGCTGGAAAAAGCTCCTCTGGTACTCGGCCACCTTCTCCCTGGCTTTGACCTCCTCGACCGCGATGTCCTCGGCCAGCCTGGGGATGATGTTGTGGAAGGCACCGATGAACAGAATACCGTTTCGCTCCAGAGTGCTGTTGATGGTGTGGGCGATGTACCGGTCTCTTTCCTCAAGAAGTTTCTTTTTCACCCGCTCGTATTTCAGAACGGCCCAGGACTTTCCGGCCGCCGTTCGAGCGTTAGCGATCTCCTTGATGCTCTCCACCTCCTTAATGACGATGGAGGCGTCCTCCGTCTTCACTATCCTCGCTCCCCGCTCCACCAGCCTCTTGATCAGTTGGTAGTTGAGGCTGCCCTTGCTGGCAGCGTCCCTCGCAATGCGCATACCCAGCGCGCCGTCGGCAGCCAGTCCATCCTGGTAGATCTGATAGCCGCTGGCGTCCAGACCATCGAAGTACCGCGCGATGGCTTCCCAGAAGCCAGCCACCGTCCGCTTATGCTCCTTCCAGGCCTCCTCGCCGCTCGTTGCGCGGCCTTTTTCCTCCAGTTGCGAAGCCACGCTGCCCAGGTCTGCGCTGGTGTGGATGATGGGGACATAGACCAGTCTTCTCGTCACGCGCCCTCTTCAGCCCCGCCCTTGCGCAGCCTGATCTCCAGGACACCGTTCTTGTAGGCGGATTCCATCGTGCTCTCCTCGACTGAGCAGGGGAGCTGCAATTCCTTGGCGTACTTTCTCCCCTTGGTCGCTGTGGAGAGTTTGAGAACGTCGTCCTGGATCTCGATCCGGACATCCTTCTCCTCCACGCCGGGCAGTTCGGCGATGACCAACAGCACGTCCTGCTCGTCGAAGACGTCCACCAGGGGCTCCCGCACCTCGTCAACGACCGGCCCCCTCTCGGTGCGGCGGATATTGCCGAAGGGTTGCACCCTGGGGATGCCACCAGTCCCTCTGCGCACCGAGACGCCGTAGACACCCCTCGGTATCCCGCCGACCCTCGTCTGGCTGGCACGCCGCAGTTCGGCGATTTTCTCCTCATCGAGTTCAGATAGGTCAACCTTGTCCGCCAAGTCCGCTGCTACTTTGACCAGGTCACCGAGTCCCTTGAACATCTCACCCAACCCCAGGTCAATGTGTATTCCTTTGCCTTTCTCCTCTGAATCCCCATTCCCCATTATTCATCCTCCATTTAGGCTGCCTTGCGCAGCCGAACCTCGAGTATCCCGTTACGACAGGTGGCTTCCATTGTGTCCGGCTCAACCAGCGAGGGCAGCAGGAGCTCTTTGGCGTACTTTCTCTCTCCCGTTGTGGAGAGGGATAGGATGTCGTCCCGGACCTCGATCTGGACGTCGTCCTCTTGAACCCCGGGCAATTCGGCCACGACCAGGATCACATCACCTTCGTCGAAGACGTCCACCAGTGGCTCCCGCTCCTCCGCCACCACGGGTCCTTCGTCGGTGGCGCGGACGTTGCCAAAGTGCTCGACGGTGGGTGTGCCTCCCAGGCCCATGCGCACATTGAAGCCGTAGACCCCGCGCGCCTGGTCGAGACCCTTAACCTTGAACTCGCCGCGGCGGCTGACCTCTGATTCCCCTTCCTCGATCATTTCCGACACCAGATCAATCAGGTTGCCGATTCCCTTGAACAAGCCCCCCATTCCGAAATCAACCTGAACCCCTTCTTCTCGTCCCGTTTTCTTCCTTTCAGTCATTTTACACCTCCACCAGTTTTGCACTCTATATTTCCGGTCTTGACAATGCTCTACGGTAAAGGGTGGGTCTTGCTGGCCGGCATCGAGCTGCCGGCCAGCAAAACCAGGGTGGTGGCCGCCAGGGTGGACCCCTTCCTCAAGTACGCGGCGGCCATCGGCTTGACCCCATTGTCAACGTCAACACGTCTCTCGTTACCTTAAGACCTCCACATGCCGCAGGTAGGCCTCCACAGTCGAGAGCGTCGTGCCTCTTTCTATCGTGACCGATGAGCGCCACCAACGGTCACGGGCTGCCTGGTACTCGTTTGGATCTGCCTGCCAGGCAGCGAACAACTCGTAAACCCGCCGCAGGCCCTGCTGGGCTGCGGTCCACTCGCTGTCAATGGAGAGGGCAGCAATCTCCCCAGCAACCGGCCGCTGCCCGGCACTGTAGGCGACCAGGGCCGCGTCCCGCTCGAACTCGCTACCGTGCCCACCACTCGCCCCAGTCACCAGGTAGCCTAGCGTGTCGCCGAAGGCGATGGCCATCTGCCCCTTCAGCCCCAGTCGATAGCCCGCGTTGATAGCCAGAAAAGTGATCAGACTTAGCAGGGCGGCGCTGTTCTGGATCCGGGGCGACGGAGCTTCCTGCTCAATGTACCTCTGAAGGATCAGGGCGTCGTTGTAAGCGAGTGGAGGACGCTCGTGCCAGTGGCGGGGAGGGAGGAGGGCGACGTTGAAGTCACCCAGGGCAAAGTCGCCGATGTCGCCTACGGCCTCCAGGCCCCGCCGCAACATCCCCCACAGTTCGATGAAGAGGGCCTGAGCCACGGAGAGGTCGGGCAGCAGGACGATTTGCGGACGCGCCCCATCCTGCAGGACGATCTCACACTCGATGCCGGTCAGGGCTTGCACCTCCACCGGCAGAGTGATCTCGATGCTGCCGCTGGTGCGCCCCGCCGAGCGTACCTTGCGCGTCCCCAATTGCATTGCAGAGTCCCTCCCAGACTATCTAGCATTTCATCTAGCACATATTATAGCACATCCCGAACGCTTTGTCAAGTAGGCTATCCACTGGGTCGGGAGCACCGATGTAGAGACCATAGTGCACACGACCGTTGGCATTCAGACACCCACATACGCTGCACCTGCGACTGGCATTTCAGGCCACCAACCTGGCCGACATCCTGGAGCGGGTGCTCGATAAGGGCATCGTTATCGCCGGGGACATCACCATCTCCCTGGTGGATGTGGAGTTGTTGAACATCAAGCTGCGCCTGTTGGTGGCCTCGGTGGATAAAGCCATGGAGATGGGCATCAACTGGTGGGAGAGTGACCCCTATTTTTCCTCCCGAGCCCACCAACTGGACGAGGAGAATCGCCTGCTCCGGGAGCGACTCGATCGTCTGGAGGCGAGATTGGAGGTGGCAGCATGACCAGAGCAAACCCAGAGAAGGCGACCGCCACGGTGGACGTGACCTGCGCCTTCTGTGGCGGCAAGGGCCGGGACCCCTTTGGCATCCTGTCCCCCCTGGCTACCTGCCAGGTGTGCGAAGGGACGGGACAGCACACCCTGCACCAACCGACGGCTCCCTGCCCCTTCTGCGGGGGCACGGGTGTCCACCCCTTATCCCGCCTGATCTGCACCGCCTGCGGCGGCGTGGGCACGGTGGAAGTCCCCGCCGACGCCGTCACCTGCCCCGGCTGCGGTGGCAGCGGCCGGGCTGCCGACTACATCTGGCCGGACAGTCCCCTGTCCTGTGACTGTTGCGGGGGCAAAGGGGTCGTGGTCCCAGAGCAGTAGGAAGGAGTGACCGATGCAGAAAAGCAAAGTGGAGGTGACCTGCGCCTTTTGCCGGGGCACAGGGCGCTCGAGGGGAGGGGTGTGCCCGGTATGCCGGGGGGCGGGGACGGTCTCCCTGTCCGCGCCGGCCAGGCGCTGCGCCTACTGCCGGGGTACCGGCCTGCAGCAGCGTGGCAGCGCTCTCACCTGCGGCGTCTGCGGCGGCGTGGGCTGGGTGACTGTGCCGGAAGACGCTGTTCCCTGCCCACCGTGCGGCGGGACGGGGATGGCGCCCGAGAGCAAGCTCCCCTGCCTGACCTGCCGGGGCAAGGGCGTCATCTCGGCCGAACGGGCCAAAAAGTTACCGCCGGAGAAAAGGCACCCACGCCGCAGAGGACGTGGCTACGGCTCGGGGAAAGTGACCCTGGAGTACTGATAGCCGATAGCGGATGGCCGATAGCAGATGGGCCACCAGCGTCAACCATCAGCCAGCAGCTATCAGCCATTAACTATCGGCTATTTGCCATCTACGGCGGAGCGCCGAGGGAGGAAGGCTATGTCTTGGGAAAGAAGGGCCATGGCCCAGTTCGATGCCTATGTGCGCCAGGCAGAGGCGCGTGCAGCCCGAGGGAGGTCCCAGCAGTCCCCTCAAGAAACAGCCGACGAAAGGGACCTGCGTCTGGCTGAGCGCGAGCGTCAGTCGGAGGAAGCGAAAAACAAGTTAGCGAAGGAATTGAGGAAGCTGGAGGAGACGGCTATCCTCAAGAAAGCTGACCTCCAGCGCCAGATCGAATGGCATGAGCGCCAGATCGAGGCCGTGAAGCGACAGCGCCAGGAGAATAGAGGCTTCGCCACAACTTTGGAATACTGATGGTGCATAGCTCCTGTACCGTAACAGTGGTAGATAGCCATCTGCTATCAGTCAAGAGAGGGCTAGGACTAAGGTGACTGCAAACATAGGAGATACCCAATCGGGTAGGGCACGAGATGTACTCCTGCGGGTGGCCGAGGCCCTGCCCAAGGACGCGGGACGGGGGCTGGTCCGCGTGGACCCCCAGGACCTGGAACGGCTGGAAGTCAGCATCGGCGACGTGGTGGAGATCGCCGGTAAGCGGCCCACCGTGGCCCGGGCCATGCCCGCCTACGCCGACCAGCGAGGCCAGGACCTGATCCAGATGGACGGCATCCTGCGGGCCAACGCCGGCGCCGGCCTGGACGAGCGGGTGACGGTGCGCCGGGTCCAGGTGCAGCCGGCCCGTGCGGTGGTGCTGGCGCCTGTGGAGAGCCTGCGGACCACACCAGGGGCGGCCCAGGCCCGCTATCTGGCCCGGCTGCTGGACGGCATCCCCGTCGTGCCCGGCGACCGGGTGCGCGTGGATCTGATTGGCACCCGTGCCCAGACCTTCACCGTGGCCGAGACCACCCCTGCCGGCCCTGTGCTCATCGGCCCCGCCACGGCCATCCGCCTGGCGGGCGAAGGGACCAGGCGGGAACGGGGTGCTATCACCTACGAGGACATCGGTGGGCTGCGCCGGGAGATTCGCCGCATCCGGGAGATGATCGAACTGCCCCTGCGCTACCCGGAGGTCTTTGAGCGGCTGGGCATCGATCCGCCCAAGGGGGTGCTGCTCCACGGGCCGCCCGGCTGCGGCAAGACTCTCATCGCCCGGGCCGTGGCCCAAGAGACCAGCGCCCACTTCATCCACATCAACGGGCCAGAAGTGATCGACAAATGGTACGGCGCGTCCGAGAAACACCTAAGGAGCATCTTTGAAGAGGCCGGTCGCCGCGCTCCGGCCATCATCTTCGTTGACGAGGTGGACGCCATCGCCCCCAAGCGGGAGGAGATGAGTGGCGACCGCCAGGTGGAACGCCGCGTGGTCGCCCAACTGCTGGCCCTGATGGACGGACTGGAGTCGCGCGGTCACGTCATTGTCATCGCCGCTACCAACATCCCCAACACCCTCGACCCCGCCCTGCGCCGTCCCGGCCGCTTCGACCGGGAGATCGGTATCGGCGTCCCCGACAGGGATGGGCGGCGGGAGATTCTGGAGATCCACAGCCGGGGTATGCCCCTTCGACTACGCTCAGGACAGGCCCCGGCGGATGACCCTTCGACAGGCTCACCGCCACGAGTACTCGCGGTGGCAGGGCAGGCTCCTTCGACAGGCCGTCGTGGTGAGCTTGTCGAACCATCAGGGCAGGCTGTGGATCTGGAGAGACTTGCGGCCAACCCACGGCTTCGTCGGCGCCGACCTGGAGGCCCTCTGCCGCGAGGCAGCCATGAGTGCCCTGCGCCTCCTGATGCCCGACATTGACTTCGCCCAGGCCCACATCCCATACGAGAAGCTCATGGCCATGGAAGTGACCATGGACGACTTCCTGGCCGCTCTGGCCGAGATCGAGCCCTCGGCTATCCGCGAGGTCTTCACCGAGGTGCCCGATGTGGGCTGGGACGATATCGGCGGGCTGGAGGAGGTCAAGCGCCTGCTGATAGAAACGGTGGAGTGGCCCCTGCAGCACGGCCCCCTCTTCGCCCACGTCCATACCACGCCTCCCAAGGGCATCTTGCTCCATGGCCCGCCGGGGACGGGCAAGACACTACTGGCCAAGGCAGTGGCCAAAGAGAGTGAGACGAACTTTATCTCGGTGAAAGGCCCTGAACTTCTATCCAAGTGGGTCGGCGAGTCGGAGAAGGGCGTGCGCGAGGTGTTCAGGAAGGCGAAGCAAGCCTCGCCTTGCATTGTGTTCTTCGACGAACTGGATGCTCTGACCCCCCATCGAGGAACCGGGTCCGATTCCCACGTCACCGAACGGGTGGTCAGCCAGTTCCTGGCCGAGATGGACGGCATTGAGGAACTCAAGGGGGTGGTGGTACTAGGGGCCACCAATCGTTTGGACATCGTGGACCCGGCTCTCTTGCGCCCCGGTCGCTTCGAGGTGTTGGTAGAACTGCCGATGCCCGAACGAGAGTCCCGCCTGGCTATCTTCCGGGTGCACACCCGGGGCAAGCCGCTGGCCCCGGACGTGGACCTGGCGGAACTGGCCGAACGCACCGAGGGGCTGGTGGGGGCCGACATCGAGGGTCTCTGCCGCCAGGCGGCCATGCTGGCTATTCGGGAGTTCCTGGAGGAGCAGGGCGGACACGGAGACACGGAGAGGGGGAGAAAAGGGGACACGGGGCCGGACTTGTCCGCCTCTCCCCCTCCCCGTGTCTCAAGATTGAGGGGCGGCACTTTGAAAAGGCAACGGCAGACAGACAGAGGCAGGAACAATGACCGCAACATACATCTACGCCATTATCCCCACAGGGGACCAGGTGATCTTCGATGATGTAGCTGGGATGGATGACGACTGCGATGAGGTCTACTCCATCCCTCACCGCGATATTGCTGCCGTGGTCAGCGCCAGCCCCCTGGCCGATTACCGGGGTCTGAAGCGGAACGAAGCAGTCCGCTACCTGGTGGCGCACCAGTGCGTCGTCGAGGCGGTTATGCAGGATTTCCCCCTCCTGCCGGTGAAGTTCGGTACCGTCCTGCCCGACGAGGCCCGGGTGCACCGCCTGCTGGCGCAAGGGGAGACCCTCTTCCGCACCGCGCTGGAGAGATTCGCCGACCAGGTGCAGATGGAGGTGGTGGTCCTCTGGGACCTCCAGGAGGTTTTCCAGGAGATTGGCCAGGAGGAGCACATTGCTCAACTCAAAGCCCAGGTGGCAGGCCGGCCCCCCGACGAGACAACAATTGAGCGGGTTGCCATCGGCCAAATGGTCCACGCCTCCTTGGAGCAACGTCGCAACGGGCTGCGGGATTACTTGATCTCGTCGCTGCGGGAGGTGGCCCTGGACCTGGTGGTCAACCCACGCATGGATGACAGCATGGTAACGAACGCGGCACTGCTGGTGGGCGAAGCGGGCCGCGAGGCACTAGACCGGCGGCTTGAGGCGCTGGACGAGGAGCTCGAAGGCCAGCTCCATTTCCGCTGTGTGGGCCCCTTGCCGCCCTACAGTTTTGCGACCGTGGAGGTACAGGTGCCCTCCTTCGAGGCGATGGCCGAAGCCCGGCGCCATCTGGGCCTGGGGGAGGCGGCCACCCCCAGTGAGATCAAGCGAGCCTATCACCGGCTGGCCAGTCGGCTGCATCCTGATCTCAACCCGGAGGACCCCGAGGCCGAGGCCCGCATGGCTGAGCTGGTCCGGGCCTATGAGTTCCTCACCGCCTATGCTGAAAGCCAGGCGCTGGAGGCGGAGCACACAGGGCAAACAGTCTATCATTTTGACCGGCAGACGGTGGAGCGGACGCTGCTGATCGCAATCCGACAGCAGGAGATGGTGGTATAGATGACCGGGCCAGTACCGTCCTTTCTGGCCGATGGGAACCTGAGGCTCCTGCTCCTCGGCGGCAAAGGGGGCGTGGGCAAAACCACCGTGGCCGCCTCCACTGCCCTCTACTGGGCTGGCCGAGAACCGGAACGAAAGGTCCTCGTCGTCTCCACCGATCCCGCCCACTCCCTATCCGACAGTTTCGACCAGCCCATCGGAGACGAGATCAGGCCCATCGCGGGGATGCCCAATCTCTTTGCCCTGGAGATGGACGCAGGCCGGCGGCTGGAGGATTTCAAGCGAGAGCACGGAGAGGTGCTCAAGACCATCGCCGACCGCGGCACCTACTTCGACCAGGAGGACATCGCTGATTTCTTCGACCTCTCCCTGCCGGGCCTGGACGAACTGATGGCCATCATTGAGGTGGCCGACGTTGTCAAAGAGGGACGGTATGATTTGGTGGTCCTGGACACGGCTCCTACGGGACACACCCTGCGGCTCCTAGCTCTGCCGCGATTGATGGAGGACTGGGTCCGCGTCCTGGACCTCATGCTGGGGAAGCACCGCTACATGGCCACGGTCATCGGGCGCCGCCGCTACCGCCCCGATGAAACGGACGCCTTTCTGGCTGCACTGTCGGCCGACCTGCGTCGCCTGCGCGCCCTCTTGAGCGATGCCAACGCCACCGAGTTCGTGCCGGTCACCATCCCTGAGGCCATGAGCATCGAGGAGACGACCAGGCTGTTGGATGCTCTGGAGGGGTTTGGCCTCTGCGTGCGAACCGTGGTCGTCAATCGGGTGGTCACCCGGCGGGAATGCCCGTTTTGCAAAGCGCGGCACAGAGGACAGGAACGACACCTGGAGGAGATCGAACGCCGCTTCTCGGCCTGGAACCTGGTGCTGGTGCCCCTCCTGCCTTGGGATGTGCGGGGGCAGGAGGCCCTGGAGAGATACGCGCAGGCCATGTTGGGTCATGAACCGCTGCCCTCCACCCTACCCCCCGGCAGGAGGGTGGGGGTGAGGGAGGGGCTTGCCCCTTCGACAGGCTTAGGGCAGGCCCTGGCACAGCAGCAACTCATCCTCTTCGGCGGCAAAGGTGGGGTGGGCAAGACCACCGTCGCGGCGGCTACGGCCATTCATCTGACGGGAGGGGATGAGGGGAAAAAGACCCTGCTCTTCTCCACCGACCCGGCCCACTCCCTATCGGACAGTTTGGACCAGGAGATCGGCAACCGGATCACACCTGTCGCCGGCGTCGAGGGACTCTTCGCCCTGGAGATGGAGGCAGCGGAGTTCGTAGAGGAACTGAAGCAAGAGTACGCGACCGAGATCAACGAGGTCTTTGACGCTTTCCTCGGTCGCTCCTTCGATGCCCCATTCGACCGGCAAGTCATGGAGGAACTCGTCTCCCTGACTCCGCCGGGCCTGGATGAGTTGATGGCGTTGATGAAGATTATGGACTTTATGGAGGAAAGGGTATTCGATCGCTACATCCTGGACCTGGCTCCCACGGGGCACGCCCTGCGCTTCCTGGAGATGCCAGGTCTGGTGCGGCAATGGTTCATCGTTTTCTTCAGGCTGCTCTTGAAGTATCAGGGAGTGGTGCGGCTGACCCAGGTGGCCGAGTGGCTGCTGGAGAAGTCGAAACAACTGCGGCAGGTGCACCAACTGCTCACCGACGCCAAGCGTTGTCAGTTCATCGTCGTGACGATCCCCGAGGCTATGGCCGTCCTGGAGACGGACCGTCTCCTGCACCACCTGGCCGAACTCTCCATTGCGTGCCAGCAGGTGGTGATCAACATGATAGTGCCTGCGACCGAATGTGCCTTTTGCGCCACGATGCGGGGTGAGCAGCAGCGGCACCTGGAGGAGTTGGGCGCCCTGGCCCCTGGCCTGATCCAGGTACCTCTCTTCCCCCACGAGATCAGGGGCGTCGCTGGGCTGACGAAGATGGTCGGGGCTATCTACGGAGATGGCGATGGATGAGAAGACGAGAGAGTTAATAGGCCAACTCAAAGGTAGGATGATCGACGTCTCTGATGGTCAGATAACCGAGATCATCAGAGAGGCCAGGGACGAGGCTCTCGCCGAAGCGAAGGCGATCATCAAGGGGACGATGGTTCAGGCTATCCTGGAGCATGCCCTGGGCGAGTTGGAAGGCGCAAGAAGCAAGGTGGTGTCTACTGGGGAAAGAGTTGCGTCTGCAAACGAGACGCCTTTACCAACCGCTCAGGCCCAAGCCGGCGCGACGGAGAGCGAGGAGCAGGCCCGGCAGGAGATCGAGGCCATCAGGAGAAAGATTGCAGAGAACGAGAGGTTGTTGAGCCAGGGCAAAGCATCCCTCGTTGAGACCGAAGAAGTGCAAGCGCCACCTGCCAAGCCTGTCCTGAGCGAAGCCGAAGGGGATAAAGCGAGCGTCCCAAGAGAGGAAGGCAAAGAGGGCTACGGCTACTACGTCTACGGCGTCCTGGGGAGCGACAATAACCAACCCGTTGAGGGGCTTCCGGAGGAGGGCATTGACCCAGCCTACCCAGTCTATGCTCTGCCCTATCAGGCTATCCAGGCCATTGTGAGCAAGGTGCCGCTGCGAGAGTTCGGCCAGGAGGAACTGGAGGCCAATCTGGAAGATATGAGGTGGCTGGAGGCCAAGGTGCGCGCCCACCAGCGCGTCCTCGAGACAGTGTTGGACAGCCACACCCTCGTCCCCATGCGGTTCTGCACCATCTACCGGAGCGAGAGCGGTGTGCAGGAGATGTTGGCCCGGCACTATGACGATTTTGTGGAGGCACTGGCGCATCTGGAGGGCAAGCAAGAGTGGGGGTGCAAGGTCTACTGTGACGGCAAGACCCTGGCTCAGAGGGTTGGAGAGGTCAGCGATAGAGTCAAAGCGCTCAAAGCGGAGATGGAGCAGAAGTCAAGTGGGGTGGCGTACTTTTTGAAGAAAAAAATAGATGAGGCTATCGCTGAGGAGGTGGAGCGCATCAGTGACGAGTATGCTCAGCGCAGTCACAATCGTCTGTCAAGCCACGCCGAAGAGGCTGTCGTCAGCCCGTTGCAGAGCAAGGAGATCACGGGCCGGAAAGAAGCGATGGTCCTGAACGGGGCGTACCTGGTGGCTGAAGAGCGACTGACAGCCTTTCGAGCCGAGTTGGCGAGCCTGGAAGAGCAGTGCGGAGACCTGGGATTCAGTTACGAGATGACCGGCCCCTGGACACCCTATAACTTCGTGGCTATTGGCTTTGAGGAGGGCGTTGCCGATGAGTGAGTTAGTGGCTAAGGAGAAGGAAGTCACCCTGCTGGACCTCCTGGACCGCATCCTCAACAAGGGGGTCATCCTGTGGGGCGACGTCACTATCTCCGTGGCTGACGTGGACCTCATTTACCTGGGCCTGAAAGTGCTTCTGGCCTCGGTGGAAACAGCCGAGCGGATGCGGAGCCCGGCAGCCGCTCAATGTTCAACTGTGAACGAGCAAGGTGAAACATTCTAACACCCATGACCGCGCTTTACCTGTACGCGATTACCGACCGACCCGAAGCACCCGTGCCTGCCGAGCCCGGCCTGGAGAGTGCTTCCCTTCTCAACATTCCCCACCAGGACATCGCTGCCGTGGTGAGCCCCCTAAGCACAACCGAGGTGCTGCCAGCGGAGGATAACCTGTGGCGGCATGAGGCGGTTGTTGAGGCCTTGATGGCAGATCGCGCCGTCCTTCCTGTGCGCTTCGGTGCCGTGCTCGCCAGCGAATCCGCGGTCCTTGCTGTCCTGGCAACGCACGACGCCAACTTTGTGGCCAGCCTAGACCGGGTGCGCGACCGGGTTGAATTGGGGCTGCGAGTGCTGTGGGATGACAACCAACGACCAGCGACCAACAACGCTCAACGTTCGTCGTCAAGCAGCGGGCGTTCCTACCTGCTGGCCCGGCTGGAGGAGGAGCGCCAGGTCCGGACCTGGCGCCAGCGGGCGGAGGCGTTGGCCACGGAGTTCCACACCCCTCTCACTCAACTGGCAGCGGAGAGCACCCGGCAGGTGCTAGCCACTCCACGCCTGCTGCTGACGGCCGCCTATCTGGTAGAGCGGGATCGGATGGCGGCCTTTCAACGGGAGGTGGAAGCCCTCAGCGCTGCCTACCCGGCGCTGCGCTTTCTCTGCACCGGCCCCTGGCCTCCATACAGTTTTGTGACGGCAACGGTGGTGAAAGCGGATAGGGAGGAGAGGAAGGATGCCTATGTCTGATGCGGAGGGCCGGGTGAGGGAGAAGCTGTTGTGTGATCCGGGCGACCTGGAGACGTTCGCCACCGAGTTGGAGCGGGCCGGCAGTGCCCTGCCCCGGCGGATCAACGCCGACCCCGAAGGAGTGGAACGTGGGCTGGCTAAACTGGTCCTGACCCTGATCGAGCTCCTGCGTCAACTCATGGAGCGCCAGGCCCTCCGGCGCATTGAGGGCGGCTCCTTGACCGACGACGAGATCGAACGGCTGGGTCAGACCTTCATGAAGCTGGACGCACGCATGGAGGAACTGAAGCAGGCCTTCGGCCTGGGAGACGAAGATCTGAACCTCAACCTGGGCCCCCTGGGCGACCTGATGTAACAGCAAGGCGATCTACGGGTTATCGAAGTGGTGGACAGCGGGGTGGGCCTGGCACCGGAGCGGCTGGCGCTACTGCGGCAGCTCTTCGAGCAGAGCGCCGACGCCCTGTGGCGTGGGCAGGAGGGGTTGGGGATCGGCTGGGCTTTCGTATGCTACGTACGTCACGCCGACGACCAGGTCGGCAACGTCATCACTCACCAGTCTCCAGCCCCGCTCGGCTGAGCGTTCGACTGAGGCTCACGCCGAAGGCTCGCGCCGAAGCCTCGGCGGCCCAGTCGGTTAACCGTTCCGCCCCTAGGTCGTCCACCACCAGCCAGGGCCTGTCCTGCCACCGCGAGTGCCACCGCGAGTACTCCACTGCGAGTACTCCACTGCGAGTACTCGTGGCAGGCGTGGCAGGCGTGGCAGGCGTGGCAGGCGTGGCGGGCGTGGCGGGGCTCGTGGCGGTGAGCCGGGCCGAAGGACACGCGCTGGCACAGGCCGATCAGGTTCTCCGCCTGTCCGCCGTCGAAGCCGTCCCGGATCATCTGGTGATGTACTCGCCTGCGCACGCCAGGCAGGCCCGACGGGGCTTGGCACATCGTCTTGAGAGAGCAGAACGAGCGTTGCAGGCTTTGACTCCTCCACGGGGACGAGGGCGACGACTACAATGGGACGATCTGGAGACTCTGCCAGCAGAGGTGCAAACTATCCTGAAGCGACGCCGTGTTGAAGGCTTGTTGGAAGTGAAGTACATCCGAGAGGTGGAACTGCGCCGCGTTCGACGGTACGGAAACCGTCCAGCTCGCACGGAAGAGCGCGTGCGCTACGTGATCCAGATGGAGCGCAACTCCGCAGCTATCAGAGAGGCTCGTCGACCGATGGGGGTGGGTCTCCCTTGCTCAATCTACGAGGCTCTGGCTGCGTCCGCCGACCCGATTCCGCCATAATCACTGCAAAATGAGCGAACGCTGAGTATCAAATGATGTTTGCCTGTGAATCGCGTCCACCACTCATGTTCGCCTCACATTGATGTCACAGACGGCGAATGGAAACGAGCGCGCGCCTTGACTGTTCGCCAGATTTGGCGCATAATGTGGAGTAAGGCATTACGATTGGCTACACGGAGGATTCCGCTCGCATGTAAGAATTCGGAGGTTGAACCTATGCCCATCACTGAACGAGTCGCTCATCTGAAGAAGCAAAGCCTGGGGGCCAGGCCCACTCTCTCGACCGAGAGAGCGGAACTGCTGACCGAGTTCCACCAACAGGACCTGGGGCTGGTGTCCGCGCCTGTTCGCCGCGCCCTGGCCTTTCAGTATTTGATGGAACACAAGGCCATCTGCATCAACGAAGGCGAACTGATTGTCGGCGAAAAAGGCCCTGTCCCCAAAGCCGCGCCGACCTACCCGGAACTGTGCTGCCATAGCCTGGCAGACCTGGACATCCTCAATTCCCGGGAAAAGATATCCTTTGCCGTCAGCGAACAGGCCCGCCAGGTGTACGAGGAAACCATCATCCCCTTCTGGCGGGGAAAGAGCATGCGCGAACTTATCTTTCAGGAGATGACAGAGGAATGGAAGGCCGCATACGAGGCCGGTGTTTTTACCGAGTTCATGGAGCAACGATCTCCCGGTCACACCGTCCTGGATGATAAAATCTACCGTAGAGGGTTCCTCGATTTCAAGCGAGACATACAGCAAAGCCTGCAAAACCTGGATTACCTGAACGATCCAGAAGCCTATAACAAACAAGAGCAACTCAAGGCCATGCGTATCTGCGCCGACGCGCTGATCCGTTTTGCGGGACGGCACACGGAAAAAGCCCAGGAGTTAGCACAGCAGGAGACGGATCCTCGGAGAAAGAGGGAACTGGAACACATCGCCGAGGTCTGTTCGCGCGTGCCGGTCCACACCCCCCAGGACCTATGGGAGGCGTTGCAGTACTACTGGTTCGTCCACCTCGGCGTGACCACAGAACTGAACCCCTGGGACGCCTTCAATCCGGGCCGGCTGGATCAGCATTTGTACCCCTTCTACAAAAAGGGATTGGAAGAGGGAACACTCACCCGCGAGCAGGCCGAAGAGCTACTGCAATGCTTCTGGATCAAATTCAACAACCAGCCGGCGCCACCCAAGGTCGGGGTCACCGCAGCAGAGAGCAGTACGTACACGGATTTTGCCCAGATCAACACGGGAGGGCTGCAAGAGGACGGTTCCGACGCCGTCAATGAGGTCACTTACCTGCTCCTGGACGTGATAGAGGAGATGCAACTGTTGCAGCCCAGTTCCTCCATTCAAGTCAGCAAGAAGAGCCCCGACAGATTCGTCAAGAGAGCGACCCGCATCATTCGCACCGGCTTTGGCCAGCCCTCGGTATTCAACACCGACCTGATCGTCCAGGAACTGGTCCGGCAGGGCAAATCCATCGCCGATGCGCGAAATGGCGGCTCAAGCGGTTGTGTGGAGGTCGGCGCGTTTGGAAAGGAGAACTACAACCTGTCGGGCTACTTCAACATGCCCAAGGTGTTCGAGATCACGCTGAACAATGGCGTTGACCCCCGGACGGGCCAGAGAATCGGCCTGGAGACGGGAGACCCTGCGCAATTTGAGACCTTTGAGGCGCTGTTTGAGGCTTACGAAAGGCAATTGAACCACTTTGTGGACATCAAGGTGCGGGGGAACAACGTCATCGAAAGGCTGTACGTCCAGTATATACCTGCGCCGTTTTTGTCCCTGCTGATCAACGATTGCATTGCCACAGGCAAAGACTACCACGATGGCGGCGCGCGGTACAACACCACGTACATTCAGGGGGTGGGCCTGGGCACACTCACCGACGCTATGACCGCTGTGAAATGTCACATCTTCGACAAGAGGACTCTGACTATGGAAGCGCTGCTGGAAGCCCTGAGAGACAACTTCGCAAGCCACGAGAGGGTGCGCCAGACGCTGTTGAACAGAACGCCCAAATACGGCAACGACGACGACTACGCTGACGACGTGATGGTAGCCCTGTTCGAAGCCTATTTCGAGGCCATAGATGGCCGCAAGAACACCAAGGGAGGGACGTACCATATCAACCTGCTGCCGACCACGGTTCACGTATACTTTGGATCGGTCATCGGGGCCACGCCCGATGGGCGAATGGCAGAGACCCCCCTCTCTGAAGGCATATCACCTGTGCAGGGAGCGGACCGGCATGGCCCGACGGCGGTCATCAAATCGGTGGCCAAGATGGACCACGTCCGCACCGGCGGCACACTGCTCAACCAGAAATTCGCGCCCCAGTTGCTCGAGAGCGATGATGACCTGGACAAGTTCGTTCAACTGATACGAACCTATTTCAGGCTGGACGGCCACCACATCCAATTTAACGTCGTAGACGCTGCCACGCTGCGCGCCGCGCAAGAGAACCCTGAGCAGTACCGGAACCTCATCGTGCGCGTGGCGGGCTACAGCGACTATTTCTGCGATCTCGGCAAAGTGCTGCAGGACGAGATCATTTCCCGGACAGAACATCAGTCATTCTAATGAACCTTGCTACGCAGATCGAACATACCATTCGCCACCACCGGCTCCCCGGCCTGGAGGAACATCTGCCGGAGGAGTTAATCCTGCCCCACTACGGCGGCTACTCCATCGCCAATCTCCCCGCCACCATCGCTGGGTTGTTGGGCGTGGAACTGGCCGACGCCGCGCCGCCGCTCCCCACCCATCTCTGGGCCGACCTGGCCATGGGCGTGCGCTGCGTCGTGATCGTCATACTCGACGCGGTGGGCTACCTGCACCTCCAGCGCATATTGGCCGAGGAGGACTCCGTCCTCCGCCGCCTGGCCCAGGCAGGCCGGCTCGTCCCTCTCACCTCTGTCTTCCCCTCCACCACCGTCGCCGCGCTGACCACGCTCTGGACCGGGCGCACGCCCGGCGGCCACGGCTTCGTTGGCACCAAACTGCTGCTCTCCCAACAGGGCCTGCTTGCCAATATGATCGGGCTCGCCCCCGTCGCCCACAGGCAGCCTGAGGAACTGCTGGGTTGGGGCTGGGTGACGGAGGAGTTTGTCACCGTGCCCAGCCTGGCGCAGCAGTTGACCGATGGCGGGGTACAGACCGTCGCCCACACCCACCTGCCCTAACATCGGAGGTGGCCTCTCCCGCATCTTCCTGCGCGGGATGGCGAGCGTGCGGGGCCACGTCGGTTTCAGCGATATGTGGATCAACCTGCGCCACACCCTTCTCCAGCGGTCCGAAGGACCACTCTTTGTCAGCGGCTACTGGGCCAACACCGACACCACCGCCCACGTCTATGAGGGTGTTTTAGAAGTTATGTAAAGGCTACACATCCGGCCCCTTTCTGGCATAATGGGGGGCATGAGCAGGAAGCCATACCCCAGTGATTTGTCCGATGCCGAGTGGCTTATCCTGGAACCACTCATTCCGCCAGCCAAAAGAGGAGGCCGTATCCGCAGAGTGAACATGCGAGAAATCGTCGACGCCATTTACTACGTCTTGCGAAGTGGTTGTGCCTGGCGTATGTTGCCCCATGACTTTCCTCCCTGGCAGACGGTCTATGGCTACTTCAACACCTGGCGCAGGGAGAGTGTCTGGGAAACTATGAATGATGCCCTGCGTGAAAGCGTGCGCCAGGAAGCGGGTCGTGAAATCGAACCCAGCGCGGCGATTATCGACAGCCAAAGCGTCGAGACCACGGAGGTGAAGGGAGAACGTGGGTATGACAGCAACAAGAAGGTCAAGGGGCGAAAACGGCATATCATGGTGGATGTGCTGGGCTTGCTCCTGGCCGTTGTCCACGAGGCGAGTATCCAAGAGCGGGCTGGCGCCAAACTGCTGCTCCAGCGAGCCGTACTGAAAGGCTTCGACCGCTTGGCGCTGATTTGGGCGGATGGTGGCTACAGTGGGCAACCGATGAGCGATTGGGTCTGGCAACTGGCAGGCTGGGTTTTCGAAGTGATCGAACGTACCGAGGAGACGGTCGGGTTTGTTGTGCTCCCACGCCGCTGGGTGGTCGAGCGGACGTTTGCTTGGCTGGGACGCTACCGGCGGTTGAGCAAGGACTACGAACAACTGCCGGAAACCAGCGAAGCGATGATCTATGCGGCAATGGTTCGCATTATGCTGCGTCGCCTGGCAAGTAACCCGTATGGATCAGATGTCTAGACAGGGGTATACCGCCTCGCAGATCGCCTCCGAGGTGGGATGGGCAATCCCGACTGTGCGGAAGTGGCGACGGCGAGCGCGGCGAGACGGGCGCAAAGGATTGGCCTCGAAGATGGGTCGCCCGGCCACTGGTGCTTTGAGTTCCTATCCAGTTCGGCTCCGTGAAACGCCGCACGCCTGGCGTGTCGCTCATCCGGATGGGGGCCGAAGACCTTGCGCGCCGAATTGGGGGCGGACGAGCGTTTCGAAGGGCAACGGCTGCCTCCTCTGTCGGGCATCGCGAGCTTTCTGAAGGAGCAAGATCTGCCGCGGCCCTATGAGCGGCACAGCGAGTTGCCTCAGTCCACATCGCAGGTGGCCAGCGTGCCTCACGAGGAGTGGGAGATGGATAGCCGGGGGCAGGAGCGTGTACCCGACATAGGCATTGTTGCCTTGGTCAACCTGTGTGACGTGTTCAGCAAGGCCAAGATCAGGAGTTATCCCTGCGTGGTGGGCCAGACACGGGCCACGCGCCGTCCTCGGACTGAGGATTACCAACTGGTGTTGCGTCTGTCTTTCACCGAATGGGGATTGCCCGACCGAATCGCCGTCGACCACGACAGTGTCTTCTACGACAATACTTGCAAATCCCCTTTTCCCACGCGCTTTCACTTGTGGTTGCTGGCCTTGGGTGTTGACCTGGCCTTTGGGCGACCTGGCCGACCGACGGACCAGGCAACGGTGGAACGCAGTCACCAAACCTGGGCCTGGCAAGCTCTGGAGGGACAGACCTTCATTGAATGGGACCGATTGCACGCTTACCTTGAGCAACGTCGCCATTTCTTGAACTACCAACTGCCTTGCAGCACATTGGGAAATCTGCCTCCCCTGCTGGCCCACCCTGAAGCTCTTGAGCCTCGGCGATTGTATCGACCGGAATGGGAAGTGGAGTTGCTGGACCTGTCGCGGATCTACGCTTATCTGGCCAAGGGGCAGTGGTTCCGCCAAGTCAGCAAGGTTGGCACCGCTTCCTTGGGGCAACAAACCTATGGCCTGGGAGTGCTGTGGAGCGGAGAGTCCGTGGAAGTCACCTTCGACCCAGAAGACAAGCACCTGACCTTTCGCTCGGCGGACGGCGAGCGAAAAAAGCGATTGCCCCTGAGAGGAATCAGCACCACCAACTTGGTAGGTGAAATGGGTCCCTTGGTCGATCTGGATTGCTTCCAACTTGCGCTTCCTTTCACCTGGGACGAGTGGCGAGTGATACGACTTTGTGAGACTCTGGGGGGTACGACTTAAATGGAATCGTCAGGAGGGTGTTCTACATGTCGAGCCGAGAGGCGGAAAGCGAGAGGTATTCCCGCTCGACGATATCGGACGGCTTGCCTGGCAGCCCGAGGCCATCGCTACCCGCCGGGCATACCTCAAGCGTTGGCTGAAGCGACAACTACCGGTACGGCTGGCAAACAACACGGGCCTGGCGAGCCTGATGCCTGGCGGCCACGTGGCCGTTCACTACCTGCAGTTCTTGCTGGAGATTGACCACCGGCTGGCGGTGCTGGCCCCGGCTCTTCGACTTTGCTCAGAGCAGGCGCTGGCACGAGCCGGTGGAAAGGATGCGGTAGATCGCGACGTCGCACTTGAGGCCGTCCGCGGCAGCGATGGCCTGCTACGGGCCTGGTGCGAAAGCGCCCGCTTGGGCGTAACAAACTGACAAACTGAAATGACAGGAGGACATCGTAGATGAGTAGTACAACTACCACACACCCCATACGCAAGATGAGTGTCTGGGAAAAGAATCTGTTGGGAGTGACGGTTAATCAAGTCCCCTCGCTGCTGCCGGGCTTGGCGGCAGCCGTCTTGCTCGCCTGGCTGAGCATCTGGCTGAGCAAGTTTATCGGTGTTACGTTGCTGGGATTTGACAAAACTCCGATTTCGGCGGTGATGCTGGCCATTCTTCTGGGCTTGATCATCGGCGCCGTCGTCCCGATGCCCAAGGTGCTCAAGCCCGGCTTCAAGTTCGCGGTGAAGAAGATCTTACGCCTGGGTATCATCATGTTGGGCATTCGCCTGACCATCTTTGCCGTGTTCGAGTTGGGCGTATATGGTGTGCCCATTGTCATCATCTGCATTGTCGGCGCGTTGTTTTTCACCACGCGCATCAACAAGTGGCTCAATCTGCCCGAGCGGCTAGGCACCCTCATCGCCGTCGGCACCTCCATCTGTGGTGTCTCGGCCATCGTCGCCACTGGCCCGGCTATTGATGCCGATGACGAGGAAGTGGCCTACGCCGTGGCCGTGATCACCATCTTTGGTCTGCTGGCAACCCTCGTCTATCCCTACGCCAGTCACGCGATCTTTGCCAGTAACGCGCTCAAGGCGGGACTTTTCCTGGGTACGTCGGTCCACGACACGTCCCAGGTAATCGGCTCGGCCAAGGTGTACGCCGACGTATTTTCGGCACCGCTGGCCCTCGACGTGGCCACGGTCACCAAACTGGTGCGCAACGTGTTCATGGCCGCCGTCATTCCCCTCATGGCCCTCTACTACGCCCGCAAGACACAGAGCGAGTCGTCCGGCAAGAAGGTCAGCTTCCTCAAGCTGCTGCCCCTCTTCGTCCTGGGGTTTCTGGCCATGGCCGTGATTCGCTCCATCGGTGACGCGGGCATCAACGCTGGCGGCAACGCATACGGGCTGTGGAACAGCGCGGCCTGGAAGGGCATCCACAGCTTTATCAAGACCTGGGCCGGGAACTTTTTGGTCGTGGCCCTTGCCAGTGTCGGGTTGAGCACCGATTTCCGCACCTTCAAGGGCCTGGGGATCAAACCCTTCTTTGTTGGCATGGGCGCAGCGCTGGTGGTCGGCGTTATAAGCTATATCGCCATCTCCTTGCTGGGGAGTTTCGTGACGCTCTGACGTGATACGCGATACGCAAACGGGAAGGAGTTTAGACATGGTAAAAGTAGGAGTAGTAGGTTTCGGCACCATTGGTGAGCGCATCGCCGACGGCATCGCCAAGCAGAAAGATATAGAACTGGTCGGCGTGGCCGATGTGGCCCCTACCTTGCCGGTGCGCGCCTTGGTCGAGTCGGGCCGGGGGTATCCGGTCTATTGCAGTCTGCCGGAGCGCATCCCAACAATGGAGAACGCTGGCATTCCCATCGCCGGGACACTGGACGACCTGCTGGAGCAGGTGGACATGGTCTGCGACGCCACCTCGCCCGGCATCGGGATGAAGAACAAGGAGATTTACAGCAATTCCCGTTCGGGACAGAAGCACATAATAGGTATGGTGACAAACATCGTACAGTAAGGCCCCAAGTAACTTCGTGGCAGTGGTCATGCTCTACATATTGGGGTAAACAACTTCCATAGCCCAAGATACGGGGATTCCTCAATCTACGCTACGGTTCTCAGCATATCGGGGGCCAATTTGACTTAAAGCGTCATTCATCTCGGCTTTCGCTAATATTATGACAAGTTCAGTAATTAGACACCGGCGTGCGAAACGCAATTTCATAAATTGTCTCGGGGACGCTCATCAAATCCAGGATGCGCCGTTGCAAAGGGGTGAGGGGTTCCACGCTCGTGCCCTCGACGTGAGTCTCGGTGCACTCGATCGTCAGGTGCAGATTCTTGAAGCGGGCCAACAGGCGCTCGGCGCTTGGGCGAGGGGTCTTCATTTTGGGGTTGCCGGGTACCAGTCCGGCCAGCGTTTCCCCGCGTTTCGCCAACTCGCGTTGGGCGACAAACTCCAGCAGGGTGAGAGCTTGCAAAGCAATCAGCAGCAACAACATCAAGCCCCTTGTCCGCTCCTGCAAACGGACCCACAAAGGCAAGGCGGGCAGGCTGCCCCGTTTGAAGCGATGATACCCACGTTCCACCAACCACTCATCCCGGTAGTAGGTGATCGCTTGATCCCGCGAGAGCGTTTCCGCAGACACATTGGTCACGTAAATCCGCCAACCAGCCAGCGTCAAGACCTCAGTCAGAGCGGCTTCATCGTGCTCGAAGGTCACCCGCAGATGGCGTACCTCCCGCAGTTCATAGGAGCGGCCAGGGCCAGGACGACCGGGGCCAATGTAGTGTTTTTCCTGCGTGATGGTTTCGTGAACCTGCACGGTGAGAATGTCCATCATTTTGCAGCGTTTGACGATGCCTTCAGCGCGAGCCAGCAACGCTGCGGTGCTTTCCTTCTTTTCGGCCTTCAGGCTGGTCAGTTCCGTCTCAGCCCGTTGCAAACGATTCAGCCAGGTTTTTTGCTTTCGCTTGGCCAACGCATCGCTGCGGGTGACCAGCCAACGTTCCGTCCATGTGTGTTGTGTACCGTCATCCAGCGCAGCTGTCATTTTCTTTTCCACCTCGAAACCGCTGCCTACGACTTTAGGTTGCCCATCAGACGTGGTGATGTCCACCAGGGTGATCGGTTCCGGGGTGACTGGTGGGGCGAGCACCAAATCACGCAATGTCTCCGGTACTTTTCCCGTCATAGGCAGAGGGAACAGGTAGTTCCCATCCCCACGGCTTATCTCAGCCCGGGTCCCCAGAGCCGCAGCCTTGCAGTCCGCGACGAACAGAAAATGAGGATGGCCAATGGTCTGCACCATTTTCCGCCAAGCGGGTACGTACAAAGGGTCGTCAGCCACCTGGCCCGCTATAGTCTCGGTCAGCAGTGGTACACCCGCAGGGTCGAGGGTAGCCAGGCTTTGCTTGAATTGCAGCAGTTCCGGGTGCTTATCCTTGCTGTGCCCTCGCGCCAACAACCCTTGCGCCGCCGTGCCATCTGCTCCAGGGACATGGTGGACGCTGAAAGTCGTCGTGTCATAACGGGCGATCTCCGTTGGCAAAGCGTAAGCCTGGATCAGGTGTTGGCCCAACTCGCGTTGCAATTCATAACCCCGTTCCTCGTCCTCGCCCAGCGCCGACAGCAAGTCACCCAGACGGTCGACGGTGGTCTACTATCCACTCTTCCACGGCGCACAGACGATGGTTGCGCAGGTACAGAACGTAGGTCAGGAAGAGGATAGCCAACTGTCCGTAACTCAAACCCTGGTGGTTAGGATGTGGATGGGGCAAGACGCGGTCAATGATCTCAGCAACACGCATTTTCAGCAACCAGTAGATGATCAGTGGGATACCGTCTACCCGTTCAATCTTCTTGTCGCTCATACGCACCTCCCGTGGTACGGTTTGCACACTAACTGTACCACAGAGATGCGTCTGTGTCACGTCACGTGAGTTAATTGCAGGAGTTTACATAAAGTTACCGAAAGATGAGTTAACAACTCAAATAGTATTGCACTCTCCGTCTAAATGGGTGTATACTTCGCCTGGGAGGGCAGGAGTGGCTATCAAAGCAAGATGAGGAGCTATTGAAGCTGCCTCTACCCTGAGATTGTCATCCTCCCCGCCCAGGAGGCCCGATTAGGAACATTGGGGATTGTCTGCGGGCGATGCCCCTAATCAAGAGCAAGCTTGGGAGAAGCTATGCACGCCTCTGGACCTGGGCACTGACGCCACTCGTCGCCTTTCCGTGTATTGGTTGTGGTGCACTAGACAGAAGAAAGGAGTTCTGAGATGCGCACTTTGGGGATTGACCTGGCCGTCGCCGCAGCTCACAAAGCGATCGTGGTGGACGCAAACGGGAAGTTCGTGCCACCAACACTGTCGTTCCACACACGATGGGACGACATCGAGAGAGTGGTTGCACGGGCACGGGAGGGGGTAACTCCCGACTGCCCATTGCGGGCAGTGCTGGAACCAACTGGGATGGCTTGGTATCCGGTGTCCGTGGCTCTCGATCAACTGGGTGTCATCCTCTATATGGTGAATGGCCAGAAGGCGCACGACCTGCGGCGCTTCTACAGTCGTCGTAGCAGCAGCGATCGCATCTCCGCTCGTGTGTTGGCCAAGATGCCTTTCGTGGACGAGGAGTCTCTGTACCGACTGGGGATCCCGTCCGACACCCAGCTTGCCTGTCAGCGGGGGTGCAAAGAACTCGATCGGTTGCAGACACGAATCACGGCCATCAAGAACCGGCTGTGAGACACCGACCGCTTCACCTGGCCTGGACTGGAAGGAATCTTCGAGAACATCTACAGTCCAACTACTCGGCTCTTCCGAGAGACTTGGTATGACCCGGCCCGCGTGGTAGCTGCTGGTGCGGAGGAGGTGTGGGGCACCTTCGAGGCCCTTTCTGACCAGGAAGACGGCCTGAAATGGGTAGATTACCTGGTCAAACTGGCCACTGAGGTGATCCAACTGTACGGTCCGGCTTCACCAGACTATGCCCTCTTGCGAGAAGAAGTCTCTCGTGAGCAGAAGCAGTTGGCATACCTGGAGGCAAGAGAGAAAGCCGTGTGGCGGGGCACCGTTCGCCCTCTCTATCGCCAGTTGCATCCCAGCCGTCATCTGGAAACCCTGCTTGGCGTAGGAGAGCGTGGAGCAGCAGTCTTTGCCAGCTTCACCGGTCGCGCAGGGCGCTTTCCCGACAATCGCCACTTCCGTGGTTGGCACGGGATGATCCCTGACAGCCGCCAGAGCGGCGCTGCCGAAAGCAAGGGGCTGCACATCTCCCAGGCCGGGCCAGACCTGGTCAAGAAGTTTGGGTTTCTGGACGCCGACGTCGGCCGCAAGTACGACCCACAAATCGCCGTCATCTATCACGACCAGATGATGAACAAGGGCAAGCATCACACCCAGGCGGTCTGCGCCTGCGCCACTCATCTCTTGGATCGTGTCTACGTGATCCTCGAGGAAGATCGCCCCTACGAACTGCGGGACGTGGACGGAACGCCGGTCACCCGAGAACAGGCCAGGGCCATCATCGCCGAACGTTACACCGTGCCCGAAGAGGTGCGCAAGCGCAACAATCGCCGGGCTCGCAAAGAGCGGGCTGAACGGCGGATGGAGCGCAAGCAAAAGCAAAGGGAGAATCGCCGAAGGAGGTAAGAGGCGAGCCGTAGCTCCCTCATACTTCAGTCAACTCTCCCCTGCCTGGTGTCTTCATTATACGTGACACTGGGCTCGTTGTCAACTTTCGAAACCCCGTTTCGGCGTGGGAGGGGTTTGTGCGTCCTATGACCAGTTGGCAGAGAGGTCAACGCCTATTCGAGAATTTTAAGGTTCAACTACTTGACAAAACTTAGAACATCTCAGAGCAGGCTCCTTCGGCCCTGCTCAGGGCAAGCCCTTTCTGCTGTCCAACCTGCCCCTGGACACACCTGACGGGCCTGTCCTGAGCCACGCCGAAGGACAGGACGTGCGCTGGTGGTGGAGCCGGTGGTACGAGCCGCTGCGGTCCAGCGCCTACGTCAAGACCACCGGTTCTACCCAGGACTACGGGCCGAAGGCACGGCATGTGTTCCGCGAGTGAGGGGGAGGAGGATCGTCAGATCAACAAAAACACCGTAGCCTGGCGGTCTACGGTGCTCTCAAGGTAGCGGGGCCAGGATTCGAACCTGGGACCTCCGGGTTATGAGCCCGACGAGCTACCTCTGCTCTACCCCGCAATGCGTCCGCATTATACAACGATTTGCTGACTGCGTCAAGGGCGCTCGGCCGGCCCGAAGACTAGTTCCCACAGTTCGACCCAAAATGGCCTGGATTCGGGCGTGGGGGTCGGTGCAGGCTGCGCGTCAACGGTTGCTTCCTCCCCTGGGCTTCCGAGTGGCACGACGGCCACTTCGCCCGGTTTGGCCATCTTTGCCTCTTTCCGTGCCCAGTACTCCACGTACTCGTCAGATTTGACGTACTCCAACAGCGCACTCAGGTCGTCGTGGCGGGCCTGCTCGGCTACAATTGCCTGTTCCAGCCGCAGTTCTTCCGCTCGCATCTGCCGCGTGAGTGCCAGTTGCTGGCTGAACCCCCACACAAGACCGCCCACTATTGCGAGGGCTATGACGATAACGACGCCAGCGGTGAGTTGGTTGCGATTAGGCTGGGGGAGCACTGTACGGTACCTCCTATGCAAAGGCATCGGTGGAACGCGACGAGACTGTTCTTATGATACCTCGATTCTCTTCTAACGTCAAGTCCGACTCGTTCCTATAGAATTACCCTACAACGATTGCGTTGCCCACGAGAATCTGTGGCACAAGATGCCATCTTGTCCTGCGTTGGTTGCGGCTGAAGGCCGCGCTATGCCGGGATGCAAGAACCCCGAGGCAGACACTTAGCCTCGGGGTAGTGGGGGGAGGTGCCGAAGGTGGGAGTTGAACCCACATGGGCATAAAGCCCACTGCGCCCTGAACGCAGCGCGTCTGCCTGTTCCGCCACTTCGGCCCGGCTCACTCCTCGTCGGAGTGGGTACCATTTTACATTAAATGACCATATTGTCAAGGGCGACCAGCCTCCGACTCGCTTACGAGGACACGGTGAGGGACGATCCACCACTTGGAGATGGCGCGGAAGCGGTCGGATGGGTGCATCAAGGGGCCAACTTGTACGTCGTGAATGCGCTCGTCTACGCCGTAGGTGTAAACTGGTACGTAGAGTAGCAATGCGGGTACTTCCTGGGCGAAGATTTCCTGGAATTCGCGGTATAATTCCTGGCGCCTTTCGCGGTTGACAATGACCCGCGCCTGCTCTATGGTCTCGCTGAAGTGGCGATGAGCGAACCCGGCGTAGTTCTGCCCGCTCTCTATCTGTGTTTCGTGCCAGAAGGGGTAGGGGTCGGGATCGCCAGACAGGGCCAGGTGAACGAGGACTGCTTCAAAGTTGCGGTTCTCCAATGCCTCGCGCACTTTCAGAGGCGAAGCGGTCTCGACCGTGACTGTGACCCCGATGGTTGCCCACTGCTCGGCGAGCATCTGTGCTACCCCTGTTCGTTCTGGCTCACTCGATGTGAGCAGCGTGAACGCCAACCGGTGCCCGTCCTTGCTCCGTAAGCCACCGTCTGCTGTACGTTGGACCCACCCGGCATTGTTCAGTAGCCCGTTGGCCCTGCCCGGGTCGTATTCGTAGTGAAGGATATCATCATTGTACGCCCAGGTGCCGGGGATCACGGGGCTGTGGGCGACCAATGCCTGCCCTGCCAGGACTTCGTCGATGATCTGCTGCCGGTCGAGCGCATACAGCAGTGCCTGCCGCACTTCCTGTTCCTGGAAGAAGGGTAAATCATCGGGTCGTCCCAGGTTGAGAAACACAAGGCCATATTCGGCGGTCTGTGCGGAGAAGAGATTAAGGCTGGGGAAGGCATAGGCGCACGGTAGATCGGCTGTCGTTATTTTGGCAACCCCATCCACTTCTCCCGCTTCGTAGGCGTTGAAAGTTGTCTGGTTGCTGGGGTAGAAGCGAAATTGAATGCGATCCAGATAGGGCTGGGCTCCATAGTAGCGCGAGAACTGTTTTAGTACGATGGCGGTGATTGCCCCGGTCTCGACCTCAATCTCCTCCAGTTGGAAAGGACCGCTTCCGACGGGGCTGAGGTTAAATTCTACAGCCGGCAGGTCGGCAGCCATGATGCCGGTCATCAGGTGGGCGGGCAGAATACTGACCGTAGTGTAATCGAGGAACGGGGCGTACGACTCGGCCAGCGTGAAGCGCACGATGCGCTGGTCTACTTTTTCGACCGTGACTGTCTGCCAGAGGGCGGAGCCCAGATCAGGCGGGCCGGGGAAATTGGGATCCTGTAGCAGGTCGATGGTGAAGATTACATCGTCAGCGGTGAGGGGGGTGCCATCATGCCAATAGACGTTGGAGCGAAGGTAGAAAGTGTAGGTCAGGCCATCGAGGGTGATTTCCCATCCACGGGCCAGGTCTGGTTCCACCTCTCCGCGCTCGTTCAGGCGTGTCAGTCCGCTGAATAGCAGGGCACAGATGTCGCGGTCAACCTCGTTGTACCCGCTCAACAAGGGATTCAGGTAGTGCGGGAACCCGGCGATGCCTTCGACATAGGTTCCTCCCCGGCCGGGGCGAAGCACGGTGGTATAGTTGATGGCCAGGTAGGTCAACAAGATGCCTACCAGCACGGCACCGAGAATGATGAGGAGAATTTGCCAGTGGATGTGACGGGGCACGTTCTGTAGGCTCCCTCACATCTGCGATCCTTCGACGAGTCGTCGAGGGGTCACAGAATTAGCCGGTGACTATTACGTTGAGGATGGTGATGATGAAAAACGCTATGGCGAGGCCGACCGTGATGTTGAAGAGTGTGCGTTCTACGCCTCGCCGCGTTTTGTATACAGCGGTTTCTGTACCGCCAAACATCCCTCCCAGGCCACTGCTTCTGATCTGAAAGAGGATAACGACAGTCAATGTGATACTGATGATAATCTGGGCGATGCTGAAGTAGACTTCCATTATGATATTCCTCCAGGTTGGGACAGATTATAGCATGCTACGGGCTTCTCAGCAAGGTCACGCTGGCTGGCAGGAAGAAGATCGGCTTTATTATCCCTCTCCTTGGATGGTGGGGGTGAACAGGCCGGGTGGGGCACTGGGTGGCACGAGGACCCGCAGCGCAAGTGGCACGACTTTCACCCTGACCGGCGTGGTACCGATGGGGTCACCATCTGCCTGCACAGGAGTCGCCCACTCGGTCCACACCTCGATGTGGCGTGCCTGCCGGCGCACGATCTGGGGGTCCTGCAGGTGGCGCCGACTGACGATTTTCAGCAGATGGCGCACGGCGTACTGGAATCCCAACCCCTTGAAGACGAAGACGTCGAGCAGCCCGTCATCCATTCTTGCCTCACGGGCGATGTTAAGCACGCCAGCGTATTGCTGGATGTTGCTCACCAGAACCAGCAGAGTACGGCCCCGCACAACGTTACCATCAATGGAGACCCGTGTCCGCACGCCCTGAAAGTCGCGCGCCACCAGTACGGCGGCGATAGCGTAGGGCAGTGCACCCAGACGCTTGGTGTGTCGGTGGCGCGGTTCCATTTCGGTGGTCACCTGGGCGTCCAGTCCGATGCCAGCCCAGCACAGAAAATAGTGACTGTTCACCTGGCCGACGTCAACCTGGTGGAGGGTTCCCTCAGCCAATCTGGCTGCTGCCTCGCGCAGGCGCAAAGGATTGGTCAGCGTGTAGGTGGAGATGCCCAGTTGCTTGGCCCACATGTTGCCTGTACCGACTGGCAATACGCCCAGCGCTGTCTGCGTGCCCACCAGTCCGTTGACTGCTTCGTTGATCGTGCCGTCTCCCCCGGCCACTATCACCATGTCGCAGCCAGCCTGAGCCGCCGCGCTGGCCAGGGCAATCGCATCTCCCGGTTTCTCGGTCATTTGCAACTCGACTGACCATCCACGCCGTCTGAGGTCAGAGCGCACGTGCTTCAGGGCATACCGGACGTCGCGGGGGCCGGCGGTGGGGTTGTAGATCAGATGGACCTTCATGCTGTCGGGATTATAGCATGTCTTGGCCCTTTGACAATTTCTTGCCGACGGTGCTGATTTGGAGTACAATATCACTGGTATAACTGGATCGGGCTGTGAGGTAAAACGATGGAATCTATGCTGCTCAACAATCGATACCGTCTGCTGGAATTAGTCGGTTCTGGCGGGATGGCTGTTGTGTATAGGGGAGCGGACACGCTGCTCCATCGCCAGGTAGCGGTGAAGGTGCTGCGAGAGGGATTTGCCAGTGATCCGGCGTTTCTGGCTCGCTTCCAGAGAGAGGCCAGGGCCGTGGCTAACCTCGATCATCCTAACGTCGTTACGGTGTATGACGTGGGCCAGGATGGCGACCGTCACTACATAGTGATGGAATATGTGGATGGACAGGATCTGAAGACGCTGGTCCGGCAGAAAGGTCGCTTGAGCATTGATGAAACCCTGAACATCGCGATCCAGGTCTGCGCCGGTGTGGGGCATGCGCACAAGGCGGGCGTCATTCATTGCGACATCAAGCCCCAGAACGTGCTGGTGACCCAAGATGGTCAGGCTAAGGTGACCGATTTCGGTATTGCGCGGGCACTTTCCGAATCGGGCCTCACCGAGTCGGAGACGATATGGGGTAGCCCCCTCTACTTTTCGCCCGAGCAGGCGGCGGGCGAACCGCCGTCCCCAGCATCAGATGTCTACAGCATCGGCATCATGATGTACGAGATGTTGGCTGGGACACCGCCTTTCCAGGCAGAGAGGCCGACGGCGCTGGCGCTGATGCACATACGCGAGGAACCGCCGCCCCTGGCAGCCCGTAATTCTCAAGTCCCGCCTCAACTGGAGTGGATCATTCGCAAGGTGCTGGCCAAAGAGCCCGCGGCGCGCTATCGTACCGCTGACCAGTTGGCCCACATTCTCGAAGAATACCGCAGGCGTGGGGAGCAGGCGACCGGATGGCAACCCGTGGCTCCAGGCCTCGCACCATCCACGTCGCCTCCTCCAGGTTATGCCGCCGAAGTCGAATCTACTCCTGTGTCGGGAGCGGCGCTTGATGGGCTGACCTGGGTGCTGGGAGTGATTGCCTTCATTGCCGTGGTGGGGCTCATCCCGCTGTGGTGGTTGGTCTATCAATCCTACTCCGCCCTGCCGTCTTTGCCGCCTACTCCCATGCCCCAGCCACCGGTTACGTTGACGGCGGAGGTGCAGTTGGTTCCTGTTCCTGGTATGGTAGGGAAGCCGGTAGACGAGGCGCGAGGCAAACTGGAACAGGCGGGGTTCTCCGTGTTGCTGGAGGAGCGAGAAGAGCCGGGCGTCGAGGAGGGGATTGTGCTCGAACAGAGCCCGGCTCCCGATGCGCTGGTGACTGTAGGTGCCGAGGTCTCCATCGTCGTGAGCGTTCCGGGGCGGGAACTGACGATGCCCGGCGTGGCGGGTTACCCGGTGCAGATGGTGCAAGACGGTCTTGAGTCGGATGGTTTGCAAGTCAGTATTGAGGAGGTGTGGAGTACGAAGCCGGGGGGGATGGTGGTAGCGCAGGAGCCTGAGCGCGGAACGACGATCCGCGTTGGTGACACGGTGACGTTGACTGTGAGTGGTGGCGTTGACATCTCTATCCCGCTTGAGGTCAACCTGGCTGATTTGGTTGTGCTGAAGAGTGCCGAGTTGCGGCAGGAGATGTTCAGGTCGGGCGATGTTATCGCGGTCACGTTGCGCTGGCAGGCGTTACGCTCCATTGATCCACATTACGTCGTGTTTGTGCATCTCATCGGTCCTGATGGTCACCTGGTGGCGCAGCAGGACGTGGAGCCGATTACCCCCACTACGGCGTGGACACCGGGTGTGGAGATTGCAGACCCGCACCAGGTCACGATTCCGGCGGATCAGCATGCTGGTCGGTACCAGTTACGCACCGGGATGTATCCCCAGGGACAGTCCGGCTCTCGACTTCCCGTTGTAGACCCGGGCTTCACGACGGTAGAGTCGGGTAGCATACTGATTGTTGAGATTGAGATACAACCTTAGCGGGGACATTTTTCTAGCGTATTTCTAATGCACTCTTGCGTGTTTAATAGGACAACATGGGATAATTGTGGTATAATAATGAAGGTCTGTTCCTGTACGCTCTTCAAGTGGAGAATTCATTGCCGGACAGTTCCCGAACACGAATATCGCGAATTCGTGCCATTTGTGATAGAAATCCGAGCGTTTGACAAAAGTGTCCGGTAGCAAAAAATGGAGGAAAGACGTGGGTTCTAAGTCGAGGGGAAGTCCGTTTATCTATTTGATCATACTCACTGCGGTGGTGTTCCTGGTGTATAGCTTCTATTCCCAGCAGGCGCGGGATGTACCACGGACGCCGTTGACAGAGGTCGCAGCACAGGTACGGGAGGGGATGGTCGCCAGCATTCGGATAGAGGGCGATGATCTGCTGGTGAAACTCAGAGATGGCGACGAGATTGTGTCCCACAAGGAACCTGAGTCCACGGTCGTGGAGCAGTTGCTGGCCCTGGGAGTCACCGAGGAGCAATTGAAGGCCGTCGAGATCGACCCGACACAGCCACCTGACTGGACAACTCTATTGAGCGCTGGTGGTTCGATTCTGCTGGTTGTGGCCATGTTGGTGGGTGGGTACATGATGCTGCGTCAGTTCCAGGGCGCTAACAGCCAGGCGCTTGCTTTTGGCAAGAGTCGCGCCCGGATGTACACCGGCGATCAGCCAACGGTCACGTTCGACGACGTGGCGGGAGTGGATGAGGCCCAGGAGGAACTGCGCGAGATAGTAGAGTTTCTCAAGGAGCCGGAGAAGTTTGTCCAACTGGGGGCGCGTATTCCCAAGGGAGTGCTGTTGATGGGAGTGCCGGGCACGGGCAAGACGCTTCTGGCCAAAGCGGTCAGCGGTGAGGCAGAAGTGCCTTTCTTCTCCATCTCTGGCTCAGAGTTTGTGGAGATGTTCGTCGGTGTGGGGGCCTCCCGGGTGCGCGACCTGTTTGAACAGGCGAAACGACACAGCCCTTGCATCATCTTTCTGGACGAGATAGACGCTGTTGGGCGTCACAGAGGCGCGGGGCTGGGCGGTTCCCACGATGAGCGAGAGCAGACGCTGAATCAGATTCTGGTCGAGATGGATGGCTTCGACACCGACACGAACGTGATCGTGATGGCGGCGACGAATCGTCCTGACATCTTGGATCCCGCGTTACTGCGGCCTGGCCGTTTTGACCGGCGGGTGGTGCTTGACCGACCGGACATCAAGGGGCGTGAGGCGATCTTGAAGGTGCATGCGCGCGGTAAACCTCTGGGCGAGGATGTGGACTTGGGAACGTTGGCCAGGTCCACCCCAGGCTTCGTAGGGGCAGACATTGAGAACATGATCAACGAAGCGGCGATCCTGGCCGCCCGCCGCGGCAAGAAAGTCGTTGAGATGGCCGAGTGCGAGGAGGCGGTTGAGCGCGTGATCGCTGGGCCAGAGCGTAAGAGTCGCCTCATATCCAGCGAGGAGAAACGTATCACAGCCTACCACGAGACCGGGCACGCAGTTGTGGCTCACGTGTTGCCCAAGTGTGACCCGGTGCACAAGGTCTCCATTGTAGCGCGAGGGATGACCTTCGGGTACACCATGGCGCTGCCGGAGGAGGATCGGCATCTCTTGAGCAAGGCCAAGTTCGAGGATGACCTGGCGTTCGCGTTGGGTGGGCGGGCAGCCGAGGAGTTGGTCTTCGGAGATGTGACGACAGGTGCGGCCAATGACCTGGAGCGAGTGACGGAACTGTCCCGCGCTATGGTGATGCGCTACGGGATGAGCGATAAGTTAGGGCCGATGACCTTTGGTCAGAAAGAGGAACTGGTCTTCCTGGGCAAGGAGATCGGTGAGCAGAGGGATTACAGCGAAGCGGTTGCACAGAAGATTGATGCGGAGGTGAGCAAGATTGTCCACGAGGCTTATGGGCGGGCCAGGGACGTTTTGTCTCGCCATCGGGAGCAGTTGGATCGGATTGCGCAGCGGCTGATAGATGTCGAGACGTTGGATGCTGAGGAGTTCACTGCTTTGTTCGAAGGTATCTCTGAGGAAGAGCCGGAGGCCCCGGAGGTCCCAGAGAGCCCGCCCACTGTGTCTGGCGTCAAACGACCAGTCGTCCGGCCAGTTCCCGAGCGACGTAAGCCCACTCTGGACATGCCCCCTGCGCCGGCCCTGGTGTGAGGGGTGATATGGTAGAGGCGGAGGTTGCCGAATACAGAAAGCACTGGGACGTGCGTCAGTTCGTCACCTTCCTGAAGGCGATGGCGGAAGAGGATTGACAGGACCGACGGGGACTGTGTCACGACCAAAGGCGGAGCCAAAAGGCTCCGCCTTTTTGTTATACGCAGGGGGAGGTAAGCGTCACTGCTGTTGCTCAGCCAGTTTCTTCTTTTCCTCCTCGAGTAGCACGCGCCGCAGGACTTTGCCCACCATTGTCATAGGCAGTTCGTCGCGGAAATCAACGAACTTGGGCACCTTGTAGCGCGCCAGGTTCTCGCGACAGAACTCGATCATCTCCTCTTCGGTGGCCGTCTGGCCCTCCTTGAGGACGACAAAGGCTTTCACCCGCTCACCTCTCCCTGGGACCGGGATACCTACCGCGGCGCACTCTCTGACCTTGGGGTGCTCATACAGCACCTCCTCGATCTCGCGCGGGTAAATGTTGTACCCACCTGCGCCCAGGATCATATCCTTCTTGCGGTCCACGATCTGGAAGTAGCCGTCCTCGTCCATGCGGGCGATGTCGCCAGTGTGGAGCCAGCCTTCGCGCAGTACGTTGGCTGTCTCCGTGGGCATCTGCCAATAGCCCTTCATCACCTGTGGCCCACGCACAGCCAATTCGCCGACCTCGCCTGGCGGCAGGTCCCGTGTCCCGGTTTCGGTGTCCACAATCTTGGCCTCGGTGCTGGGGAAGGGCAGCCCGATGGTTCCAATGCGGTTCTCACCGTAGATGGGATTGGCGTGGGTGACCGGCGTGGCCTCGCTGAGGCCATACCCCTCCACCAGCCGCCCGCCGGTGATTTCCTGGAACTTTTGCTGCACCTCGACCGGCAGAGGCGCGGCTCCACTGATGCAGGCTTTGATGGAACTGATGTCGTATTGGCTGATGTCGGGGTGGTTGACGAGGGAGACGTACAGGGCCGGCACGCCGGGATAGAGGGTGGGAGCGTGTTTGTTGACGGACTTCAGGATGTGGATCAGCACGCGGGGGTTGGCAATCAGCAGGAGTGCCTCAGCGGCCAGAATCCCCAGGTTCATGCACGTGGTCATAGCGTAACTGTGGTACAGGGGCAGTGAGGTCAGAACTGTCTCCTGGCCCTCGACCAGGCGGGGGAACCAGGCCCGAGTCTGGACAGCGTTGGCCTGAATGTTCCGGTGGGTCAACTGAGCCCCTTTGGAGACACCGGTGGTGCCGCCGGTGTACATTAGCACGGCAGCGTCCTCCATGCCAACCTCCACCGGAGTAGGCCTGGCTGGTGCACTGGCAAGAATGTCCTGGAACCAATAGGTGTTGGCGTCGCCGGAGATGTCCTGGTAGTGCCCCTCTTTCTTCTCTGTGGCGACAGTGAACAGGAACTTGAGCAGGCTGGGGAAATACTCCTTGATGTTGGTGACGATGACCTGCTTGAGGGAGGTTTTGGCGCGTATCTGCTTGGTGATGGGGTACATCAGGCTGAGGGTGATGATCGTCTCAGCGCCGGAGTCGTTCAACTGGTGCGCCATCTCGCGGGCCACGTACTGGGGATTGCACGGGACGACGATGCCGCCGATCATCAGCGTGGCGTAGTAGGCGATGGGGAATTGAGGGCAATTGGGGAGGTGGATGGCCACCCGGTCTCCTTTCTTGACCCCCAACTGTTGCAACGCGGCGGCGAAGCGGTACGTCAGGTCAAGCAACCTTCGGTAATCCATCTTGGCGTCCATGAGCGCGTTGCCTAGAGGCTCGACCACGTTGCCGAAAATCGTTGCTGTGTTGTTGGGATACTTTTCGGCAGTACTGATGAGGTTTTGAGTGACCGGGTGATCCGGTATCTCCACCTCGGGCGGGACTCCTTCTTCGTAGTGAGACAGCCAGGGCTTTTCCATCGTTATGCCTCCTTTTGTTTATGAGCAGGTGGGGCATCTCCTTGATAGGGAGTGACAGGAGCAGGGCCCCAAGACCAGGGACAATTTTCCTGAACATAGTATAGTGGAATCGGGAGTGTTGTCAAGAACCTGGTAGTCGATTACTCCAGGCTGTTGCATGAGTTCACCCTCACACAGGTGCGTCTTATCTGTGTGAATCTGTGAGTTTGTGCTAGGATAGCAATGTCGGCAGGTGTCACGCCCAGTGGGAGAGATGACGACTATGCAAACCATCACTCTCGAACTTCCTGAGCCACTCCATCGCTTCGCTCGTCAGGTAGCCGAAGCAACCAACAAGCCGCTGGAAACTGTGCTGCAGGACAGTATTGCCCATTTGTCATTGTGGGTGACGATACATCTGCGGCTGTCCGCTGGAACCGAGCATCCAGCGCCCACGTCTCTCCAGGCACGAGCAGCAATTCCCGTTATGGGGTTCGTAGTAACGACTTTAGTCGTTTGGGCCGCGCAACCAGCGACTAAAGTCGCCACTACTATGCCATATCACGTGGCAACGATGCTAAAACGGGAATTGCTGAGGCACGAGCAATGCCAGAATGACGTTGAAGATCACCAGGACAACAGATTGAGTTCTCATGCTTTTTCCTCCTCCACGTTGCGCGGGCAGGTCTGCGTTCGGAGCCTATCCGAATAACTGCAGCCGCCTCTGGTCTGTCTGACATATTCTACCACAAACCGCGTTGTCTGTCTGTAGTGAAAACTTGACGGTTGGTATGGTGGGAGTCCCACAGTTGGTGCCAGGTTGCCCTCTTTGAGTGTTGGGGTATAATTGCCATGAGGTGGAATATGGTCTCCAGAATTGTTGAAGCGGTCTACAAGAATGGAGTACTACAACCAGTGGAACCCATTTCGCTGGTTGAGCACGAGACGGTTCGTCTTGGGATTCTCGAAGACGAGGGAACAGAGCTCCCCCATCCGCACGTCGTCCGCATCCCCGAGATATGCGGAGGGCGCCCGACCATCCGAGGTACTCGCATCTCCGTTCAGACTATCGTCGGTTACTATAAACAGGGCTTCAGCGTGGATGAAATCCTGGCCGGATTACCCCACCTGACGGCTGCCCAGGTCTTCGATGCATTAAGTTACTACCACGATCATCAAGCCGAGATCGAGGCCGACATCGCTGCCGCTGAGCCTGGGAACTTGCTGTCTCGCTATGGATTGCAGATGGAGCCCGATGGTCGCGTCATACCGGCCGGGTGATGATGACTGAAGAGACAAGCGACACCTTGTTCATCCGGCTCTATCTGGACGAAGATGTTTTCAAAACCGTCACTCCTGCCCTGCGTGCTCGGGGTTTCGATGCCGTCAGCGTCCACGAGTTGGGCCACTACGGATGGTCCGATGTAGAACACCTGGCTTGTGCCGCTGCCGAAGGACGAACCGTTTTCACTTTCAACGCTTCTGACTATGTTGCTTTGCACAAGGAGTATCTGACCGGGGGGAAGACGCACGCTGGCATCATCGTCTCCAAACAGCACCCTGTACGCGAAACGATCCGCCGCTTGCTGGACTTGCTCAACCGCGTCACTGCTGATGAGATGAGGAACCAGTCCTGGTGGATATAGTCCTGCCAGAACGCCAAAGCGCCCCGGTGGAAAGGCGCGACAATCTATCCACCAGGGCGCTTGCGCGTCTCGCAGGAGACGGTGTATATCGGTGACGAACGGCTCAGAATGCTCCCGTGAGGAAGACACGGACGACGATGATCAGCATCCCGACTACGACGAGGCGGGAGAAACGGCCGCCACCCGGTGGCGGGAAGTCGTGGGGCACGGCGTGGTGCTCCGTCTGCCCAAGAGCGTGGAGGACGTGAACGATCTGGCGCAGCAGCCGGATGGGGAAGCCGTTAGTTGACGCCAACCCACTCGTTCTCCGCGCGCTGTCCGATCTTCGCCATCGTCGTTGGGTCCCACGCTAAATCCGACGTCGCGGCGAAGACCCGGGCTGTGGCCATTTCCAACGTTGCTGAAGAGGAGCGGTGGCGAGAAGAGTTTTGCAGCGATGCGGGCGCTTGGCTGGGGTGCGCGGTTCAGATTAAGGTCGTTGAAGTGCGGCCATGGGATGACATCACCGTGCCGGGCGGGGAACGAGGGCGCGGAAAAGACTCGCATCTTGGTAGCGGGCAGCGTCACTTCCATGCCAGGGCTTAGTGTAAACAAGGGATGGCTGCTCCACTAGCGCTGGCGACGCAGGTCGAGCAGTTCCGACACTTTGCCACCCCAGTCGGGGATGACTATCAGCCGCGCAGAGGCGATTGAACTTCTTTGTAGTGCGTCTCTGGCAACGACCGCAGCCGCGCGGCAGCCTGCTCCGCCGTCAGGTCGCGCTGGGCCTCGGCCAGCATCTCGTAGCCGACCATAAACTTCTTCACGGTGGCAGAGCGCAGCAGCGGCGGGTAGAAGTGGGCGTGCAGTTGCCAGTGCGGGTAGTCGCTGTCGTCGGTCGGCGCGCCGTGCCAGCCCATCGAATAAGGGAACGAGATCTCGAATAGGTTGTCATATCTGGTCAGCAACCGCTTGAGAATCTGCGCTAGGGTGTCCCGCTCGGCACCGCTTAGATCGGGCAGGCGCAACACGTGGCGGTGAGGCAGAAGCAGTGTCTCAAAGGGCCAGACCGCCCAGTACGGGACAACGGCCAACCAGTGCTCGTTTTCGACAACCACGCGCTCCCGCTGGGTTGCTTCTAAGTTGGCGTAATCCACCAGCAGGGGCAAGCCGTGCTCCTCGGAATAAGCACGCTGCTGGCGCTCCTCTTTGGCTGACTCGTTGGGCAACGCGCTCCCCGCCCAAATCTGCCCGTGAGGATGGGGGTTGGAGCAGCCCATAATGGCCCCCTTGTTCTCAAACACCTGCACCCAGTGATAGCGTTGCCCCAGTTCTTCGACTTGCTCCGCCCACACGTCCACCACCTTCCGGATTTCCTCAAGCGACATCTCCGGCAGGGTCAAGTCGTGGCGGCGGGAGAAGCAGATGACGCGACAGGCTCCCGGCCCGCTTTCCGCGCGCAGCAGGGGATGGGAAGCGATGGACGCCTGTGGCGTGTCGGGCAGGAGCGCGGAGAAGTCGTTGGTAAAGACGTAGGTGCTTTCGTACTCGGGATTGCGGGCACCGCCAGCCCGCTCGTTGCCCGGACAAAGGTAGCAGGTTGGGTCGTACTTGGGACGGACCTCTCGAGGAGGCTTTTCAACCTGACCTCGCCAGGGGCGCTTGGTGCGATGAGGCGACACCAGCATCCATTCGCCCGTCAGCGGGTTGTAGCGGCGGTGAGGATGATCGGCGGGTTGGAATTTCATGGGTTTACTTCCTCAACAGCTCTCACCCATAGGCCAGTAACCAATCACCGTGAGCCTCAATGAGGTCATCCACCAGGTTCCAGATTTGATCCAGGTCGAGTTCGGCAGCGGTGTGAGGGTCGAGCATCGCGGCGTGGTAGATGTGCTCCCGTTTGCCGGTCAAGGCTGCTTCCACCGTCAGCGCTTGCACGTTGATGTTGGTCTGCATCAGCGCAGCCAGGTGTGGGGGCAAGGAACCGATACGGGTAGATTGCACGCCGTTCTTGTCCACCACGCAAGGGACTTCCACAATACAATCCTGGGGCAGATTGTCAATCAGGCCCTCGTTGGGCACATTGCCGTAGACTATGCGAGGTTCACCTGTCTCCACGCTGTGAATCATCAGCGCGGCGTACTCGCCACTCAGCGTCACCTTGTCCATATCCTCAAAGACGCGGACGATGTACTCAGCTACCGTGGGCATCAAAGGTACAGTACTCAACACCTCACGCAGAGATTTGTTAGCAAGCGCATCGGGATTCTCTAGCTTCTCCTGTGCAAAATCCCAGGCTTTGATTTGCGCTTCGCAGCGATAGATGTACTCATCCAGTGGAATATTGAAACGCTCAATCAGATCGGGACGGTCCCGCTTGATGAACCAGGGTGCGTATTCAGCAAAGTGCTCGCTGGACTCAGTAACAAAATAGCCCAGGTGGGTGAACATCTCGTAGCGCACGCGGTTCCATTCCGGTACCCGGCCTTCCTCCACCACCTGGCGGACTAGCGGGTAGAGGTCCTCACCATTGCGCTCAAACTTGAGGTAGAAGGCCATATGGTTGATGCCCGCGCATAGATAGTTGATCTCCTCGACGGGCACGCCGATGTCGAGGGCCAGTTCCTCGGCTGTGAGTTGTACGCTGTGGCACAGGCCAACGGTCTTGATATCGCTGGTTCGGCTGAGGGCCCAGCAGTTGATGGCCATCGGGTTGACGTAATTCAAGTGGAGGACATTGGGGCACAATTCTTCCATATCGCGAGCCATCTCCAGCAACACGGGAATGGTGCGTAGGCCCCGCATAATGCCACCAATGCCCAGCGTGTCCGCGATGGTCTGACGTAGGCCGTATTTCTTGGGGATCTCAAAGTCAGTCACAGTAGCTGGCTTGTATCCCCCCACCTGAATCATATTGATGGCGTAGTCCGCGCCATCTAGCGCTGTCCGGCGGTCGGTCGCAACTTTGATGGTAGGACGAGCGCCTGTGGCCTGGGCGATCTTGTGGGCCGCGATTTCTGTCGTGTGCAGGCGTTCCGCGTCAATATCGTGCAGACTGATAGTAGATTCGGCCAGTTCGGGGAAACTGAGGATGTCTCCTAGCAAGTTCTTGGCAAAGACCGTGCTGCCAGCACCGATGAAAGTGATCTTAGGCATAAGACTACCACAACCTCCGACATATGGGGGACAGCATTACTCCCGTAGAATCCTTACTTCGCGTGGGCCTAGCCGTAGATCTTGGTTCACCGCCTCGTCCGTCAGGGCATCAGCATAACGAGTCGGAAGTGTCACAGTCGCCGGTGCGTCGTTATGGTTGAGCAGGAAGAGCACCCGCCTCGCCGAGCCGACCCGCGCCGCCGCCTCGACGCCGGGTGGGGTATCCAGCAGCGGCCTGACGCCAACCACGGGCAATAGCCAGTCGAACAATGGCCCATAAAAGTCGGCGCCAGCCAGCACGCCGACGTAGATGGCGCGTCCCTCATCCACTTCGCGCAGCGTGGCCGCAGGCCGGTCAGCATAATAGTCGGCCTGGTAGATCGCCAGCGGGCGGGCAGTCGTCGGTGACAGAACCTCGCACCAGAGAGCGACCGGGACCGTGGCCGATGGCCCCTCTACAAATCGCACCCGGTTGACCCGATCCGGCGGCAGTGAGTCGAATTCCTCGACCATGACTCCCATCACATCGGCGAGGTAACCTGGCGGCGATTCGGGGACAAGCCCCAACTCATCCTTGAAACCGGTGCGAGCGGTGGCGATCAACGTCCCGCCCCCCCGTACGAAAGCCGCCAGCCGTTCGGCGTTCTCACGACTTAACAGGTTGACAGCTAGGGCGATGACGACCTTGTAGGCCGATAAGTCGTCGTCGCCGTTGGCAGGTAGCACACACACTGGCACATTGCGCGCCCACAGCGCCTCGTAAGGCCCCATAAGGGCACGCTGAAAGACCCCATCGTCGGCCAGGTCACGATTGTGCGGTTGCAGGTCCAATGACCAGCGCGAGGCGTAATCGTGGAGCAGGGCGACTTGGGCCTGGGGAACGCTGTCACGCAGCAATGGGGCCAATTTGGGCAGTACCTGGCCAATCTCCTGAGCCTCGACGTAGCCGCGCGTCGGCCGACCGCCGTGATCCAGCAGGCCGGAGTGATAGAGTTCCGCGCCCAGCGTCGCCGCCCGCCAGCGGAAGTAGACCACGCCATCGGCCCCGCGGGCGACGCTCTGCCACACCTTGAGCCCCACTTCGCCGGGCCGGAAGGTGAGATTGTAACCCGCCCAATTGACGTTGCTCACCTGCTGCTCCATGATCCAGTAGCTGCGGCGTTTCATACCCCAGTATAGGTCGTGGCTGGCGGCGACGATGGCTGGCGTAGCGCCGTAGAAGTGGTAGTTGTCCCAGGAGACAAAGTCCAGCGGCGCGGCGATGTTATAAGAATCGAGTTCTCTAGAGTGTAACGACAAAAAATTATGGGTGATGAACTGGTTGGGGGCCAGCTTACGCAGGATGCCGATTTGTATCTGCTGGTACTCGGCCATCGAGTCGCTGCCGAACCGGAGAAAGTCGAGCATATGGCCGGGGTTGTGGTAACTGGGGGTAGCCCAGGGTAGTGGCGCCTCGTCCCAATCGGCGTAGAGGGCCGACCAGAAGATGCTGCCCCAGGCATGGTTGAGGGCCTCGAGACTGCCATATCTCTCTTGCAGCCATTCCCGGAAGCGGACGGCGCAGGTATCACAGAAGCAGCGTCCGGTGTCGTGGCAACCAAACTCGTTGTCGGTCTGCCAGCCGATGACCCGCTCGTCATGGCCATACCGCTCAGCCAGGGCGCTCACGATGCGCTGGGTGTATTCGCGGTATACAGGACTGTTGGGACAGTAGTGACGGCGGCTGCCCGCATGGCGCACCCGGCGATGGTGATCTCGGGGCAGGATCTCAGGGTGAGCCGTCGTCAGCCAGGGGGGCGGCGCGGCAGTGGGTGTGCCCAGCACTACCTTGATGTCGTGGTCGGCCAGGATGCTGATGGCGCGGTCGAGCCAGTCCCAGGCGTATTGCCCCTCGCGTGGCTCCATCTTGGCCCAGGCGAACTCGCCGATCCGGGCCACGTTAAAACCGGCTTCCTGCATGAGCCGAGCGTCCTCCGCCCAGCGCGATTCAGGCCAGTGTTCTGGGTAGTAATCGCAGCCGTAGTGTAGCATAATGCTTCTACCTGCCAGCAGCAGGCAGCGTTCTCTCAAACTTCTTGCCTGTTGCCAATTCTACGCACTTATAAGCACCATCATAGATGCCGATGCTCTTGTTTCTAACGATACAGTCACAGAATAACTCTAACACATCGTTGTCATTCGTAAGTATGTCTATGGCCTGTAAAGTATGAGGGATGGAGCGGGTTTCGACGGTGCCGTCACCCAGTTCCGCGCCTCGGATTGCGCCCCACATCTCGTGTCCTCCTACTCGTTCATTGAAGATTTTTGGTACTGGATAAAAGGCAAGTTCGCTTGGTTTGGTGACCATTACGTCCACGACACGCATTAGATAGTTAGTGGCGTACACTGCGTGGAAGATGTTATCGTACAGGAAAACGTGAAGCCCTTGGACTGGCTTGGTTCTAATCTCATCGGCTAAAACTTTAGTATCATCCCAGGTGAAATGAGTTTGGATCATATCTTTGTGCTGTGCCAGTTCGTCCTGTAGCCAATCCCAGTTATCCTTGTGGTCCCCCAGATTGACGAACAGAGCCACTTTGTCCTGTTTGATCAGCGGGATACAATGCTCAATCACGGCCTTAAACAATCCTCTCTGTGCGCCGGCGCCCCCCATGGTAATCATAAATCTTCTGGGCTCGTCGTTTCTCATGCGTCTGAGGCGGGCCTCGCAGTCTAACTCGATATTCTCCACCAGTTCGTGGTCAACATGATGACCCACATAGTAAATAGCATCCGCAGGTACGGGGTTCATGACTTTGTTCGTCTCATCAAAGCCCCTCATGACTCTGAAACCATAATAGCCGGATGGTGATTGAACACCGTGTTTAGCGCCTTCTGTCAATTGAAATGCCATGGGCCAGTTGTCAAACATCATGTCTACTACATTCGTCATGCCACCCGCAACAGCCCCCATGCAATTCCACATATGCGCGGTGAGGACAGGCATATCAGAAGGCAAGGCCTCGTGCAGGTTTTTGAACAACTCACTCATCTTATAATCTTTTACGTTTGTCTTTAAGAACCTCCATGGCCAGCCCACAATCCAGGCATTCAGAAATGAAGAGAGAATTGGTAAAGTTGGCTCCCCAGTCGTAAGCGACTCCCAGACATATTTGTTGAACAGATTGCTTCTTTGCGATAAACGGGAAAAGCGGCTGTACCATTGATTACACCAGTTAATGACATCCGTGGTGATGCCTGGAATGGCCAAAAGGTCCAACCAATAAGGTGTAAATCCCATGGCTCTGGCACAGGATACGCCAGCCATAGCAATCCGATAATGGCCGAACCCCATGCGTATCGTACTGCAAATCACCGCGTTTTCTTTTTCGATTTCTTCGCCCTGATCATGACGTACGATGTTTTTTACTCCGAAGATTGGCCCCAAATACTCATTCTCCTCCAGGCTCAACGTATATGTTTCATCAGGGTCATAGTTAAACTTCCTGATAAACATATTTTGCCACCTGATTACCGTTTTTGAATGCGATCGCTTTAGCGCGTTCCCGTAAACCACAAAGCGGCCGTCTTGCATCTTCATAGCATTCCTCCATAGAGAATTGTGGTGCATTCAATTTCAGTGGGGGAGGGGCCCACAGGGGGCTTCGCTCCGCACCTGTGTGCCAACTGAGAGAACCAACTAACGACTCAGCAGCGTGTCGATCTCGCGCATCTGCTTGGCGCTCAAGGGCCCAAATTGCATTGCGGCGCAGTTTTCCTCGACTTGTCTCACGGTCCTGAAGCCAGGAATGGGGATGGTTTGCTCGCTTCGTGCCCAGATCCAGGCGAGAGCGGCCTGAGCCAGTGTCCGGCCTCCGCTGGTGAGGATCTCACGGATTGCCTCGAGCTTCTTGAGCCATTCTGGGTTTGGCTTGCCGTCCTCGAAGTATTTCATCCAGGCCGGGCTTTTATCGCCCCGGACGTCGTCTGAGGCTAATTTCGAGTCCGCCCGATACTTTCCAGTGAGCAAACCCATTGCCAGTGGCCCCCGATTGATGCTCCCCAGGCCTAACTGCTCGCATAGAGCGATCATTGGCCCGGCGTCTTCAAGCACGTTCATCTGATGCTGAACGGTCGTACAGTTTGGCCCTTCGGCGAAGACACGGGCGCGATCTGGAAAGTCGGTGCTCCAACCATAATAGCGGATTTTTCCTTTCTTGACCAATTCTTCCAGCACATCGCGCACAGCACCTGCCTGATCTGGATCGTAGTCGTTCAGGTGGAATTGGTACAAGTCGACATAGTCGGTGTTCAGGCGTTGCAGAGAGGCTTCACATGCCTGGCGGATGTACTCGGGTGACGCGTCGGAGCCGGTAATCTGGCGGGTGCTTTCGTCAAATGTGTTGCCGAACTTGGTTGCAATCACTACCTGGTCACGGCGGCCTGCCAAAGCGTGGCCAAGGACGCGCTCGCTGTGGCCTGTGCCATACACGTCGGCGGTGTCAAAGAAGTTGACACCCAGATCAAGAGCGCGGTGTATGGCACTGATCGACTCATCGTCGTCTACCTCCCCCCAACCGACGGCGTCGTCCCCGGCCCAAAACGGCCCGCCGATTGCCCAGCATCCCAAGCCCATCGCACTAACCTGGATACCGGATCGCCCTAGCAGCCGGGTAAATGTCGTGTTCATCGCAGTGTTCCTCCTTTTTTACTTAGTCGCACCCAAGGTCAACCCTTCGATGAAATAGCGCTGCAAGAAAATGAAGACAAGAACGGTGGGCACCGACGCCAGCAACGCGCCAGCGGTGATGACCGTCCAGTCCATAACGTATTGACCTTGTAAGGCAGCCAGGCCGGCGGTCACCGGCTTGAGTTTGTCGCTGCGCAGCAGGACGATGGCCCACAGGTAGTCGTTAAAGATCCAGGTGAACTCCAACGTAGCCACGGCGGCGATGGCCGGCAGCGTGAGGGGCATCATAATCTGCCACCAGGCGCGGAACTCGCCACAACCGTCAATCCGCGCCGCTTCCAATATCTCGCCGGGCACAGTGCGCATATAATTTCGGAGCAGAAACGTGCAAAATCCAAGCTGAAAAGCGGTGTGAAAGGCGATCAGGCCCCAGTAGGTATCGTAGAGGCCCAGGGCATCGGTAAGGCGAAAGACCGGCAACATCAACACCTGGAAGGGAAGCATCATGCCGCCGACGTAGAGGAAAAAGATCAGCCGGTTGCCTCGAAAGCGAAAGCGGGCCAGAGCATAGGCCGAGAGAGAGGAAAGAAACAGAGTCAGGATCAGGGCAGGAAGAGTGATGATAAAGCTGTTGGGCAGGTAGCGGCTCAAACCCCCGCGATCCCAGGCATCCTTGAAACTAGCCAACCCGAGCTGGCGCGGCAACGACCAGAACCCGTTCAGCAGGATGTCGTCGTTGGTACGAAAAGCCGTGATGAGAGCTGAGAAGACCGGCACCAGCCAGAGGATAGTGACCATCACTAGCGCAGCGTAGCCTAACACACGCCGGGGAGAACTGAAGAACTTTTTCGCCGTCATGGCCATCCTCCTCCTAATACTCCATCTCGGTTTGCAGGATACGCCACAGGTAGATGAATATGAACACCAGGCTAATGAGGAACAAGATCGTCGCGATGGCCGCGCCGTAACCCATCTTGTAATTGTTGAATGCCTCAATGTACATAAAGTTAGCCAGCACACTGGACGAATTGTATGGCCCGCCCCTCGTCATAACCGAAACCAGATCAAAGGCACGCAGCGAGTCAATGATGCTGACGACGACCACGATGACCGTGACCGGGGCCAGCAGTGGAAAGATAACGTGCTGGAAGGTCTGCCAACCACTGGCGCCGTCCACTTTGGAAGCGTCCACCAGACTGGGATCGATGCTCTGCAGGCCGGCCAGGTAGAGCACCATCACGTAGCCCACCTGCCGCCAAATGGCTACGATGATGATGGCCCACATCACCAGATTCTTATCGCTCAACCAACCTTGGGCCAGCACGTCAAGGCCCACCAGTCGCAGCATCGAGTTGATCAAACCACTGGCCGGATGATACATCCACGACCACATCAGGCCACCAACGACGAGAGAAAGCACCATGGGAGAATAGAGACTGGCTTTGATGATCTTTTCGCCGGGGATGTTACGGTTGAGAGCCATCGCCAGTGCCAAACCTGCTGCCACCGGTATGGTGATAAAACTGACCACCCACTTGAGATTGTTCTTGAGAGAGGTGTAGAAAACCGGGTCTCTGAACAACTTCAAATAGTTTCGCCAGCCGATGAAATTCGGCGTGGAGAGACCGTCCCAATCGGTCAGACTGAGATAGAACGTGTAAAACGTTGGCCCGATGATCCAGATCAGGTAAATGACCAGGGGCACGATGAGAAACAGGTACGGTGTCAATCTGGAGAGGATTCTACTACGAGTCATGACACTCACCTCATATTGGGAAGTGATGGGTGGAGAAGGAGCCCGCGGGCTATCCGCGGGCTCCTTAACTGCCCAGGCAACGCACTACTCAGATTCAAAGATCTCTTGCCGGGTCTGTTCCAGACGGGCCAGGATGTCATCAATGCTGACCGGGTCGTCCCAGAACTCCATAAAGCCGTTCATCCCTTCGTCGGCCATCTCGGGAGTGGTATCCCTATCGTAGAACTGGGCGACGTAATCGGCGGTCTGCATCATTTCGATGCCTTTTTGCTGTTGAGCACTGAAGACGGAAATGTCTACTTCGTTGTGGGTGGAGAGGCGCCCCAGTTTCTCGGCAAAGTACTGCTGCATCTCGACCGAACCCAGGAAGGCCAGGAATGCCTTGGCCTCTTCAGGTTGTTGGGCATTGGCGGCGATGAAATAACCGTCGGTGGGCGCGTCCTCACCAATGGGCACGCTGGGATCAATGATGGGGAACTGGAAGAAATCTAAATCATCCTCCAGTTCGTCGGGAAAACTGTCGCGGATGAAGTCACCCATCAGGTACATGGCTGCGTCACCGTCTATCATGAACTGCAGCCCTTCCTGCCAACTGTAGGCAGCCGCGTCCTCAATGAAATACTCATTCTCGATCAGCGGCGCCCAGTAATCCGTGAAAATCGTCTTCACACGCGGATCGGTGTAGCTTTCCGTGCCCAGCATCAAGTTGATGTGGAACTCGGGGCCGTTGACGCGCATGTTGAAGTAGTCGAACCAGGCGGCGGCGGTCCAGCGGTACTTGGTGCCGATAGTGATAGGCGTAACGCCGTTCTGCTTCAGGGTCTCACACACCTGTAGGAACTCGTCCCAGGTCTGGGGTGGCTCCAGGCCATACTGCTCAAAGATGGACGGGCGGTAGTACACGGCCCACCAGTACCAGCTCGTGGGAACAAAGTACTGCTTGTCATCCACACTACTCAGAGCGCGGAACCCCTTGGCATAGTCCTCGTTCCAGCCCTCTTGCTCCCACACGTCGCTGATGTCCATAATCAAGCCCTTGTCGATGAAGAAACGGGCCCGGTTGCCGGCGAACCAAGTCATCACGTCTGGCGGCGTCGAGGCAGTCAGATATGCCCGGATTGCCTGCTTGAAATCCTCGTGCGCTACGATGCTGTGCACCACGTCAACGTTCGGATACTCTTCCTCGAACATTTGCACCAGTTCCTCATCAGCCTCGCGGGGCAACGGGTCGCCATGCATGGAATTGTAGATCAAGATGCTCTTTTCGACCACTTCGCCAGGCACCTCGACCGTCATCTCGACAGGTACCTCGACTGTCTGCTCGACGGGTACCTCGACTGTCTGCTCGACGGGCACCTCGACCGTGACCGTCGTCGGGCCACATGCAATCAGTATGCCCAGCATTGTCACGATAGCCAGTAGGGTAAACGATATTCTTTTCACTTTATGTTCCTCCTATTATTCTAGAATCGAGTGTCACTTTTCGTAAAGCACTTGCTCGCTGATACCAATTGTTTTTTTGCTCGATAGTACCTCCTTCATTGTCATACTCTCGCTAGCGCCGTGGCCCACACGAAGATCGCTCCACGAGATGAGCGCGGAGCAAAACCGCTTCAGGTGAACTGTCTGGATTTCGTATGGTTTCGATGAGTAGACGTGCCGCTTGCCGGCCAGATTCCTCCATCGGCTGGCGGAACGTGGTCAAGGGCGGGTCAAAGTAAGAGGCCAGGGGAATATCGTCAAAGCCGATTACAGAAACGTCGTCCGGCACCCGAAGATCGGCTTCTCGTAGGGCGCGGATGGCCCCCACGGCTATGCGGTCGTTCTGGGCAAAGATGGCTGAGAAAGAGCAGCCTGCCTCCAACAGCCGCCGGGTGGCCTGATATCCCGAAGTCGCCGACCAGTCGCCGCTGACCGTCAGCCCTGGGTCGAAAGCCAACCCGGCCTGAGCCAGCGCCTGGCGATAGCCCTCCAGCCGGTCGAGGGTGCACTCTTCGTTATCCGGGCCGATGATGATTGCCACGGCGGTGTGGCCCAGGTCAATCAAGTAACTGGTGGCCTGATAGCCCCCATCTCGGTCGTCACAGCGAACCGAGGAAACCGGCTCATACCGTGGTGTGTTGTTCAGGTATACTACCGCCATGCCGTTTTCGATAAGGGGCAGAAAGCGACGGTAGCGATCGTCGGCGTAGGGGTTGAGTATCAGCAGGCCATCTACTTGGCGGTGCAACATCTCTTCCAGCAGCGGCTCCACATCGGCCTCGGTCGGGGCGCTGCCGGTGAGGATGAAGTAGCCCTGGCGGCGCGCTTCTGCCTGAGCACTTTCGATATTGATGGCAAAGGTGTAGTCAATGAGGTTGGGTGAGATGCAGCCCAAGGTACAGGTGCGCCCAGCCACCATACTGCGGGCGATAGCATTGGGGCGGTAGTCCAACTCCTTGATGGTCGCCAACACGCGGGCACGTGTTTCGGGACTGACTTCGGCTTTGTTGTTGATCACCCGTGACACCGTTTGGCGGGAGACGCCAGCACGCGCGGCTACGTCTTTGATGGTGGGACTGGATTTCACAAGATGCTCTCCTCATTTCCGTGAACGTTCCCGTGAACGTTCCCAATCATACCACAGAAGGCACGAGTTGTCAATAGGCCGCATTAGGTGTGACTGTTCGACAACCGGTAAAATTGGTGTAAGATTAGGGCCAGACTAAACCGGGAGGCGAAGGAGAAATGCGACTGCACCTGATACAGCCGCGTGTGGAGCCTGAGGAGATCAAACCGCCGTCTGAGTGCCCGTATGAGGATTGCGATGGCACCCGTTTTCAGTTCTTGCAGGAAGTGGAGAAGCCGCTGCGCGACACCAAATACTCCCAAGTGGTGGCCCATCGCTACCAGTGCCTGCGTTGTTTTCGTACTCATCGCGTCTATCCCAAGGGGGTCAGTAAAGACCACATATCGCAGCGAGTGAAAGGACTGGGCATCTTGTTGTATCTGTTGGGGCTGAGCTATGGAGCGGTGTCCCTGGCGCTGGATGCACTGGGAGTCTACATGTGCAAGAGCCGTGTGTATGATGCTATGCAGGCCGCAGCGGAACGCGTGCCGGGCATGAAGCGCGACCAGGTGTTTGAGAATGTACGCACACCAGCGCTGGGGGGTGATTTGACATCGGTGAAAGTGAAGGGGCAGTGGTATCCCTTGGGACTGACGGTGGATGACACGACGGGCCTGGTGCTGACAGTGGAGGGATTGTCGGGAGAGGACGCGGCTACGCTTGAGGAATGGATGGAGCCTATCGCTGAGGCGGTCGCGGCCGAGATTCTGGTGACGGACGATGCGGATGCATTCAAGACTGTGGCTGACAACTTGGGACGGGAGCGCCAGGTCTGCAAGAGCCACGTCAAACGCAATACGGAGAGCCTGATCGAGAATCTGCAATCGGCTGTGGCGACTGATGCACATGGATCCCTGGCTGCAATTGGCGTCACCCCAGAGCAGGCCCAAGCCGACTTGAAGCGGCTGGGCGAACTGATCGTCAGCCGGCAACCAGAAGAAGCTACCGAGTTGGAAACGATGCATCGCCGCTATCTGGCGGCCTCTCCTCCTCGCCCAGGAGAGAAAGCGACGACGGCCTATCGGTTGCGATTGCTCTTCTTGGACCGTTGGAACCTATGGCCCCGCCTGACGCGCTATCGCGTCTGGCAAGGCCCTGACGGTGAGGCATTGGATGGCACGAACAACGGCAGTGAACGCGCCATTGGCTGGTGGATCAAGGAACGGTACCGCACCATGCGCGGCTACAAGCGGATCAAGTCGGCGATCAATGTCAGTTGTTTACTGGCTTGGTGTGGCAACCATCTCAACTGCGGCGGGGCTGATCTAGCCCTGCTGCTCACATGAGAGGGGAGCAACCAGGCAGGAATCGCGGGGCACGGTTGCCTGCTTGCCCTCTTCACCAAAGTTCGAACAGTCACGTGCGTCGGGATTCGTTGCGGAATCCCGCAGTGACTGGGAAAGCGAGGCGCTGCCTGGGGACACTTCCCCAGGCAGCGCCAGCACAAACAAATCCACAGCGCAATGACTACCTGCGCCTGAGACGGTGCTGCCACTGGTTGATCGGCATCATCGCTGCCCTCGCTATGTCCTGCAACCTCGCGCGGGTGGCCACCTGCGTGCCCCACACAGCGTTCCGCACCCGCGTGACCGGCTGGAACAGATTCGCCAGCAACGGCCAGTCCTCTACCCGGATCGGTTCCTCCGCCACCCGTTCCGGCTGCCAGTGCAGCACCGCCGCTGCCCAGGTCAGTCCTGCCCCGAAGCCGACCAGTACCACGTGGTCACCGGACTTCAGGCGACCTTCTTCCAGCGCATCACATAGCGCCAGCGGGATTGAGGCTGCCGAAGTGTTACCGTACCGGTCAATGTTGATCATCATCTTCTCCGGGGCCACTCTCAGCCGGCGCGCTGCCAGTTCGATGATGCGGGCGTTCGCCTGGTGGGGGATGATCAGTTCGATGTCGTCCCAGGTCAGGCCGCTGTCCTGTACAACGTTGATTACCGAGTCGGTCATCTTCCGCGTGGCGAACTTGAAGATGCGCCGGCCGTCCATCCGCAGGTATTGCTCTCGGTTGCGCAGCATCTCCTCGCTGAGGGGCTTGGCGGTGCCGTAGCCGGGCGCTATGAGCGCGTCCCAGTCGCTACCGTCGGAACCAAGTTCGCAGCTCAGAATCCCTGTGGGTTGGTCGCTGGCTTCCAGCAGGACGGCCGCCCCACCATCTCCGAAGAGCACGCAAGTGGTGCGATCCGTCCAGTCTACGGCTGGTGAGAGTGTTTCGACCCCGACCACCAGCACCTTCTTGTACAGGCCAGTCTCAATGAACTGGCTGGCGGTCACCAGGCCGTAGACGAACCCAGTGCAGCCGGCGACCAGCGTGAAGGCACCTGCCCGGGTTGCGCCCAGTTGGTCTTGCACCATGCTGGAGACCGGCGGGCAGAAGTAATCGGGCGTCGAGGTAGCGATGATGATGAGGTCTATTTCTTCGGGGCTGACCCCCGCACGCTTCATTGCCTTCTGACAGGCATCGACCGACATTGTAGATGTCGTCTCACCCGGCCCGGCGATGTGCCGCTCGCGAATTCCCGTGCGTGTGACGATCCATTCGTCGGAAGTGTCCACCATCTGCTCTAGATCGTGGTTGGTGAGGATGCGCTTGGGTACAGATTTACCCCACCCGGTGATCCGGCCATACTGCTTCATCTGATTTCCCTCCTTGGCGTGATATTACTTACAAGAACACCGAGGAGGGGTAGAAGTTGCGAAGGTTGTTCTCAGCCTGTTTGTGGCGCTGATCCATTCGCCCCACGTGATACCATCGTTGCTGAGGCTCCCCGCGCATCTCGGGTGTGTCATACCTTGCCGACCACGTACAGTTCGCCCTGCTCAAATCCACGCTCCCGGTAGTAGGGCCGTGTACCGACTGCTGCGATAACCGCCAGACGGTTGAAACCCTCCTGGCGGACGATGCGCCGGGCTTCGTCGAGCAGCCGCGTGCCCAGCCCGGCATGTTGTGCCGCCCCCTCCCGCTTGGCCCCCAGTTCCAGCGCCGGGCCGTAGACGTGCAGTTCGCGTATCACGGCGCATCCGGTCAACTCGGCGATGGCTGGCTCGGCCCGAGGCAGCGAAAGGCGCAGTAACCCTGCCAGCCTGCCTTCGGGTGTAGCGTAACTCAGGAAGCACTCGCGGGTACAGTCGGTCTCGTAGTCCAGCCGCTCCAGCCTGAGTGTGTCCGCATCTACCCTTTGGCCGCGTACCTCGCGGCAGCGGATACAGCGGCACACCAATCCCTTCTGCGCCATGTACCGTTGCACAATCTGGCGCAGGTTTGACTTTTTCACGCCGGCCACGATGTTGGGAGCAGGGATGTCACGCATCAGCCGGTTGACGCGGCAATAGGGTGGGATGAGCACCTTGCAATGGGCCAGTAGTTCCACCAGTGTCTCTTCATCATAGGGCTGGTATTCGCCCTGTTGCCAGCGGTTGTACAGTTCCGTGTCCGGCAGGAGCGCTGTGGGGTAGATCTTCAGTTCGTCGGGTCGCAGCGCCGGGTCGTCCCACAACCGGCGAAAGTCCTCCAGGTCGCCCTCCGGCGTACCTCCCAGCAGGTTAGGCATCCAATGGACGGCGATCTTGAAGCCAGCCAGGCGCAGCAATCGCATCGCGCTCCGCGTCTCGGCGACGGTGTGGCCGCGCCGATTACGGGCCAGGATAGTTTCATCCAGGCTCTGCACGCCCAGTTGTACCTTTGTCGCGCCCAGCCAGCGCAGCCGGCGCACCTCCTCAATCGTGATGCAGTCGGGCCGCGTTTCCACCACCAGCCCGACGTTGCGGTGTATGGAGACCTCGTTGAGCCGCTGAGCATCTTCCAGCGTGGGTGTCTCCACCTCGTTCAGCGCGTCCAGGCAACGGCGTATGAACCACTCCTGGTATGGTTCCGGGTAACACGACCACGTCCCGCCCAGGATGAGCAACTCGACCTTGTCCACGCTATGTCCGAGATCGGCCATAGCGTGGACACGGCTGGCGGTCTGGGCGTATGGATCGAACTCGTGGGTGGCGGCCCGCATCGCGCCAGGCTCGTCGGGCAGGTAACTCTTGGGCATCCGTTCGACCGCCGGGCAGAAGATACATTCGCCGGGGCAGGGGAAGGGTTTGGTGAGCACCGTCACGGGGGCCACTCCGGAGATGGTGCGCGTGGGCTTGACCCGCAGACGGTGCATCAGTTCTGGGTCAGGTGTTTGTCCTTCTTGCACGCACAGTTGGGTGTATCCGCTGAGGATCTGGCCCTTGGAGAGGATGTTGCCGTCGGGTAACGGATGCCGGCGCAGGATGCGCGTCAGCCACTTCTCCGGCAGACCTGGCGCGGTTTGTACCTCGTCCAGGATGGCGATGAGCAGGTCTCTGTGCTGTTCCAGGTCGAACGGTGTCCGATGCGCTGCTCGCCACGCTCTTTCACGCCGTCTACTCATATATGTTTCCACAAGTCTTCAAGTGTGCCAATTCCCGGTTTTGGGCTTCAAGTACCTGGGGCTTGGCAACCCCTGATTGGGGAAGTCGTGCTGAATCACCAACCTAGCGCGTAGCCGATGTTCCCCTTGGGCGACACGCCGCCCTGGATGACACCATGCGTTTGGTCGTAGCGAATGGCCATCACCTTGCCGTTCACCCAATCATCGGTGACGACAACCTCGTGCCCTCGGCGTTTGAGTTCTGCGATGACCTGGCGTGGAATCCGTCCCTCGACCACTACACGTCCGGGGTAGGCTTCGCGTGGGTAGAAAGATGAGGGGAAATGGACGGAGTGGACGGTTGGTGCGTCTAAGGCTTCCTGCAAATTCCTGTCGAAGTCCACGTAGTTGAGGAAGAATTGCAGGGTCCACTGATCCTGGCAATCGCCCCCTGGCGTACCGAAGACCATGAATGGGGCGCCGTCCCTGGTGACCAGCGAGGGTGTCAGTGTGGCGCGCGGGCGCTTGCGCGGGGCTAGGGCGTTGGGGCGCTCTGGGTTGAGGTAGAACATCTGCCCGCGTGTGCCGAGTGGGAAGCCCAGCCCCTTGATGACAGGCGAGGAGCCGATCCAGCCGCCGCTCGGTGTCGCGGCAACCATGTTGCCCTTATGGTCAACGGCGTCGAGGTGGGTGGTATCGCTGACGTGCGCGTGGCCCAGGCCCAGGTCGCGAACTTCACGCCCGGCCACGTTCAGCGCGCGTCGGTTGTCCTCGGCAACGTCGAAGGTCACGTAGGTCGGTACACCGTGCCCGACATCTCCAGGGCGCAGTTCCCGTGATGGTTCCGCGCCGATGAGGTTGCGTCGCTCGTCAGCGTACTTCTTCGACAGTAGGACATCAAGCGGCACCTCATCGAAGAGTGGGTCGCCGTAGTAAGCCTCCCGGTCGGCAAAGGCCAACTTGGCGCACTCGATCCACGTGTGCAGATAGTCGGCCGAGTTGTGCTTCAGCAGTTTGAGATCGAAACCCTCCAAAATCGCCAACTGCTGCAAGAAAACCGGCCCCTGCGTCCACGAAGAACACTTGTGCACATCAAGGCCACGATAGTTGAAGGTCACTGGCTCCTCCACCGTCGCATGCCACTCCGCCATATCCTCGTAGGAGAGCAAACCGGCGTGGGTGGTACCGCTGGCGTCCTCGACCGGGTTGGTGTTGATGAAGTTGATGATGCGTTCGGCGATTTCGCCTTGGTAAAACACATCACGTGCCGCCTCGATGCCTGCGATACGCCCTTTGCGCCGTGCCTCCGCCTCTGCACGGCACATCAACTTGAGCGCGTTTGCCCAGTCCGGGTTGCGGAGGATCTGACCGACCTCAGGCACACGTCCGTTGGGGCAGTAGATCTCGCCGGTGGTGGGATAAAGCGTGCTGAACTTGTGCATGTTGGTGGTGATACTATCGTGCAGGCCTCCGTAGACCGGGAAACCGTTCTCGGCCAGCTCGATCGCAGGCTGAAGTACCTGGGAGAGACTCATCGTCCCAAAGCGTGCGATCGCTGTTGACCACGTGTCCACCACTGCGGGGACACACGCTGGCAGGTAACCGTCGCCTGGGATGAGGTCAATGGAGTGCTCCTTGCACCATTCGAGCGTGAACGCTTGCGGCGACCAGCCCAGCCCGCTGATGGCGAAGACTTTCCTCTCCTTCGCCGAGTAGATCAGCGTTGGCACTTCGCCACCGATGCCGTTGCTCTGTGGCTCCAGCAGGTTGAGGCAGAAGCACATCGTGGCTGCCGCGTCAACGGCGTTTCCACCTTGCTCCATGATGCGAAAGCCAGCGGCGGTGGCGAGATAGTGTCCAGAGGTGACGATGCCGCGTGTGCCCATGATGACCGGACGAGTAGTGAAGGTTGACATGTTTCTTCCATCCTTGCTCAATAGGGGGTAGGGAGTAGGGAGTAGGGAGTAAGTTGCCTCTTGTGCCTCACTCGATTATAATCACCTCGATGGACGAGGGAACTGTTGAGAGGTTGCTTACACTGAACCGCGAGTTCTACGCTACGTTCGCCTGGCCCTTCGCCGGTAGCCGGCCGGTGTCCGACCCGGCCCTGACGTGCATTCTACCTCATATCCCGCAGTGCGCAAGGGTGCTTGATGTGGGCTGTGGCAATGGGCGGTTGGCCACCTTGCTCGACCGGGAACGGCCCGGTGTGACCTACCTGGGCGTTGACGCGGTGCCAGAACTGGTCGAACTAGCCCGCGTCCAGGCTGGCCAAATCACGACCATCGCGACGGAGTTTCGCGTCGCTGACGTCGCCCGGCCTGGCTGGGGTGGGGCGCTCCCCGGCGCACCCTTCGACTGCGCTGTCGCGCTGGCCGTGTTGCATCACATCCCAGGCTTCGACTTGCGCGTGGGCGTGCTACGCGAGATCGCGAGTACGCTGAAACCTGATGGCCGTCTGATCCTCTCCACCTGGCAGTTTCTTGGAAGCGCGCGTATGCGACGCAAGATCGTGGACTGGGCGGAGGCGGATATCCCGGAGAAATCGCTGGAACCGGGCGACTACCTGCTCGACTGGAAGCGGGAGGGCCGGGGGTTGCGCTACTGTCACCTGGTGGACGAGACTGAGGTGGAGCGTCTGGCCGCCGGGAGTGGCTTCTGCGTGCGCGAGACCTTCCGCGCTGGTGGTCGTGAGGGGAACCTGAGCCTGTTCGTCATCCTGGAGTGAGGTTATGGAACGTGGAAGCCCGGCTCCCCACGTGACGATTCGACTGCGTTCCCGGGTGCTGGTAGCGCTGGCCTTGCTGCTGGTCTTGTTGCAACTTGTCTCCCCCAGCCGGGCCTGGGTGATCCTCCTCTGCGGAGTGGGCGGGATGACGCTGGCGGCCTACTTATGGGCCCGCTCGCTGGCTCACTCAGTGCTGGTCACCCGGTCGCTGCGCTACGCCTGGGCGCAGGTGGGAGACCTGCTGGAGGAGCGGTTCGCTCTTCACAACCGGGGGGAATGGCCGGTGCTCTGGGCCGAGATAGACGACGAATCCAACCTGCCTGATTATCCCTCGGGGTGGGTGGTGGCGGAGGGGGGAGGGGGGACGTTCCACTGGCGGGCGAGGACAGTCTGCAAACGACGCGGCTTGTTTACCCTGGGGCCGTGGACTGTGCGTATGCAGGACCCCTTCGGACTTTTCTCAGTCACCCAGCACTACGAGCAGACTCATAGCCTTCTGATAGTCCCTCCGGTTATGGAACTGCTGTCGGTGGTCTTACCCCGGGGGGTGGCGACGGGGCGGGCAGTGGCCCGGCGATCAGCGACGGACTTGACGCTTAACGTTTCGGCCACCCGCCACTACGCGCCAGGTGACCCTTTGCGGCGCATCCACTGGCCTTCCTCGGCTCGTCACAACACCCTGGTGTCCAAGACCTTCGACGCAGAGATATCTGGTGACCTGTGGATCGTCCTGGACCTGGACGCCGGAGTGCAGGCGGGCGAAGAGGAGGAATCCACCGAGGAGTACGGAGTGATCCTGGCTGCATCCCTGGCCGAGCGGATGTTGCGCCAGAACCGGGCGGTGGGGTTGGTGGCCCACGGGACTCGAGATGCCTATCTCGTGCCTGGCCGGGGGGAGGGGCAGTTGTACCGCTTGCTGCGGACCCTGGCGCTGGTGCAGGCCGGGGAGAGTGTCCCTCTGGCCACAGTGCTCACCGAGATGCGTTCCATGCTGGGACGGCAGACGACGGTGGTGGTGATCACCCCTTCCGGTGACCCGGCCTGGGTGGAGGCTCTGGGGCCTCTGTTGCGCCGGGGAGTGGCACCCACGGCAGTCCTGCTGGATCCGGCCTCCTTCGGCGGGCAGGGAGACCTCTCCCCAGTGCGCGGTATGCTGGCTGGGATGGGCATCCCTGCCCACGTCATCGCTCAAGGGTATCCTTTCCGCCTCTCCCCTCGCACCCATCGGCAGGGCGGGACGTGGAAGTTCAGGACAACCGCCACGGGGCGGGTCGTTGTGGTGCAACGCCCTCGGGAGGCGATGGTATGAGCACAGGACTGGGCAACTGGCTGTGGCGCCGTTTCCGCCCGGCGGAAGGACGCTTCATATTCATCTTTCTCGTCCTGGCGGCACTGAGCGGGGCTGTGGGAGTTATTGCCGCCGGATGGGTCCCCGGCGATGAACTATTCTGGCATACGGCCCTGGTGGGGGTTCTGGTGGGGAGGGGACTGGGACGCACCCGGATGCGGGGGCGATGGGCGGCGCTGCTTCTGGCGGCGGGCGGGGTGATCTACGTGGGGTGTTGGGTGACCCACCTGGCGCTCCCGCTGCGAGCGGTCCTGAGGGCAGCCTGGCGCGAGGACTGGCCCCTGGCGCTGACCTGGCTGGGTGAGGCGGAGACCCGGGTAGCGATGCTGGCAGGGGAGGTAGCCGCCTGGGTCGGCTCCTGGGTTGGATGGGGAGGAACGCCTGGGCCGGTGGTCTCCCTTTTTTGGATGGCCCTGCTTCTCTGGAGCGGCGCGGTCTTCGCCGGTTGGACGGTGACCCGAGGGCGGCATCCTCTGCTCGCCTTTCTACCCCTGGGCAGCGCGCTGACCCTGAGTGTGTACCTGGGGGGTGCGGGGATGGAGTACTTATTGCTTTTTATGGCCTGTGTGGTGGCGATGACCCCGCCGATGACCCTGCGCCGGCAGGAGCAGGAATGGGATTGCCGGCGGGTGGATTATTCGGAGGATTTTCGCTTCGACGTTCTGATGGTCGCCTTGGCCTCTGTTGTTATCTTTCTCGTCGTCGCCATCGCCTTCCCCAACGTCCGGGTCTGGGCAGTGGTGGACTGGTTTTGGCAGCGGGTTCAGGGGCCGCAGCAGGCGGCGGGGGAGGTGCTGGAACGTGCCTTTCCAGGCGCTCGCCCGGCTACAGGGGGCGGGCCCCGGGGCGGCGGGGCGGGGGCAGCGCTGCCCCGTGAGCATCTCCTGGGCGGTGGTCCCGACCTGGAGCGAACGGTGGTGATGCATGTTGTCACCGACGATCCGCCACCCGCCTCGGGTGAATTCCCGGACGAGGAGATGCGCCCCCGGCAGACTGTTTACTGGCGGGGAATGGCCTACAGCGAGTACGTGGGGATTGGATGGCGGCAGGGCCGGGCGGAGGCTGTGCTGCATCCGCCCTACGCCGCGCTGGGGCCGCCGGAGCGGCCAGGGCGGCGTCCCTTGCGGCAGGAGTTCACCCTGCTGGTTCCCCATGGCCAGACCCTTTACGCTGCCAGTGACCCCTACAGCGTGGACCAGGCGGTGACGGTGCAGCGCCTGTCGGAGAGCAGCGACCTGGTTGCTCTGGAAGGGCAGACCGACAACTATCACGTTCTCTCCCTGGTCCCTCAGGTGACGGCGCGGGAACTGGCCGAGGCCCCGGCGACGTATCCGCCTCAGATTGAGCAGGCGTACCTGGCCCTGCCTAGCGGGTTGCCGCAGCGGGTGGTGGAACTGGCGCGGGAGGTGACGGCAGAAGCGGAGACTCCCTACGCGCGGGCGTTGGCCCTGGAAGACTACCTGCGTTCCTTTCCATACGACCTGGAGGTCGCGAGGCCCCCGGAGGAGCGGGACGTGGTGGATTATTTCCTCTTCGACCTGCAGCGAGGGTACTGTGACTATTTTGCCTCGGCTATGGTGGTGATGGCCCGCTCGGTGCGCATCCCGGCTCGCCTGGCGGTGGGCTACGCTATGGGCCGCTACGATCTTCAGCAAGGGGCCTACGTGGTCACCGAGAAGGATGGTCACGCCTGGCCGGAACTTTACTTCCCTGATTACGGCTGGATCCCCTTCGAGCCGACCTCCGGGTTGGGGCCACTGGAGCGGGCGGAGGAGTTATCCGCTGTGGCCGGTCTCCGACCGGGCCACCTCCCCTCTCTGCCGGAGCGTCCCTGGTGGGTGCGGTTGCAGGTGGAGGCCCGGCTGGTCTGGCTACGGTACCGGTGGTGGGCGCTGGCTGGGGTCGGACTGTTGTTGGTAGTGGGGGCTGGGTGGCAGGTCCGGCGTCGGCGGCCGGCCGGTCTGAGCGGGGGGGAGCAGGTAGCGCTGAGCTATGCCTGGCTGCAGGGGGTGGCTTCCCGCCTGGGAGTACCGGTGTGCCCGTGTGACACGCCCGCCGAGTTCGCTGCTGCTGTGGAGCGGGGGTTGGTGGGCCGCCGCCCCCGCGTGGCTTGGCTGGGGGCAGCGGTGCAAAGGGAGGCGGAACAGGCCCTGGCCGGGGTATTTCTGGTGGTGAGTGTGTACGAACGGGTCAGCTATGCCCCGACTCTGCCAGACCCGGCCCTGATGCATCGGGTGTGGCGGGAGGGGCGGCATCTCCGCTGGCGGCTGTGGAGACTATGGGCGCTTTCTACCGCCTGATGACCTGAGCCGCCCTTATTACTGCGCCTGATTGGACCAGCAGGGGAATGTGCTGGTCGGGCCGACCATCTACCACCAGAGGCGGGTGTTATGGCGCGACGGCCCGCAGATGCGTGATGGCCCGTTTCGCTGCCGTGTCCGCGTCAGGTAGTGGCATAAACTCGCCCGAGACGTAGCCGGCGTAACCGGTCTCGTCCAGCACAGCCAGCAGGTGACCGAAGTCCATATGACCGTCGCCGGGGTACCAGCGGTTGGAGTCGGCGACGTGGAAATGGAAGAGACGCTCTCCGGTCGCCCGAATTGCCCCGGCCGGGTCTCGTTCCTCGATGTTCATGTGAAACGTGTCCAGCAGCAGGCCCACGTTGTCGGCCCCGACCTGGTCGAGGAGTGGTAGCCCCTCCGCGACGGTATGGATCAGACCGGTCTCGTACCGGTTCAGTGGTTCCAGGCAGAGCCGCACATCGGCAGGAGCGGCAGCCCCGGCGCATTGGCGCAATGCTTCTACCAGCCACTCCATCGCCTGGGCGTGGCTCACGCCGGGCTGCACAACGCCCCGTAGCAGTCCGATGACAATCTGTGCCTTGACCTGGGCCGCGAAGGGGATGTGGGCGCAGGCCCGCTCGATAGCCGCCTGACGCACGTCGGGGTCGGGGTCGGTGAAGGAAAGATGCTCCTCGCCCCACGCCTGCCCCGTGCCTATGGCCGGCACCTCCAGCCGATAGCGGTTAAGGAGCGTAATCAACGTCTCGTAATCCATCAGGGATGGGTCGCGGATCGCCAACTCGACACCGTCGTAACCCAGCGCGGCGATGTGAGCCAGGTTGCGCTCGAAGTCGCCCCTGAAGGCGATGGCCTCAAAGTGAGTGGGTTGAGCGGAGAGGACGATGCTGAGTTTCATTGGCGGTATGCCCGAGGTATATATGAAGGAAGGCGCTTGTAGGCGAAGACAGGCACAAGCCGCGCGAAACGCTGCAGCCCTCCTATTAGTGGGACACTGGGCCAGTCGTCGCCGATGAGCGGGCGGGCGTAGCGTATGAAGTCGTCGGTGACGTCGGTACGCGAGGAGGCGATCCACGCCGCTGGAAATGTTCGCTCAGAGTTTGCGACCATCTCCAACGGCACTTTGTCGTAGTACACGTTGTAGATGGGGCCAGGTTCGCGCAGGATGGTCGCCATATAGCCAGGACCATCCTCTGCAGCGATCTGAACCGCCTTCTGCCCCACCTTGTAGGCCTCCTCCAGGTCGACCGTCGAGGCGTAGATGCTGCTGTCACGCTGGTCGGTGCCGGAGATGTTGCCCCGCGCGGTGCCCCGGGCTGCCAGTCCTACCTCATTCAGGTAGTTGACCACGGTCTGCTCCACGGCTATCTGGCTGGAGGAGAACATGATGTTGCCGAAGGCGTCCCTCTGCTCGCCAATCTCTCCCACGTCGAAGCCCTCGCTGACGACGACAATGGCTCGCCCTCGCTCCTTCAGCAGGTCGTTGACCCGGTCGGCCAGTTCCGGCAGTCTCAGGCCCGACTCGGCCATAAAAATGAGCAGGGGCATTTCGCGGTCAGGGTCGGCCAGACGTGCGGCGGCAGGGATGAAGCCGATCTTGCGGCCCATTGCCTGGAGTACCAACACCGGGTCGGAGGGGCAGGAACCGGTGTTCTCCTGGTTGGCGTTCTGGACGTTGAGCGCCCAGTAGCGGGCCACGCTGCCGTAGCCGGGGGTGTGGTCAATCAGTTTGCTGTTTCCATCCAGTGCATCGCCGACGTCGTTGTCAATTGTCTTCGGCACGCCGGTGGCGACCATGTCCACCCCGCGCTCGTGGGCCAACTGTGCCATCTTGTGGGCCGTGTCCATCGAATCGTTGCCGCCGATGTAGAAGAAGTAACTGACGTCGTGGGCTTTGAAGACCTCGATCACACGCTCGAAGTCTTCCTCGTGCCGCAGTTTGTAGCGGCAGGTGCCGGTGGCCCCGGCGGCCGGTGTGACCCGCAGCAGGTGGATCTCCTCCTCATCCTGTGCCGAAAGGTCCAGGAGTTTCTCTCTCAAGATGCCCTCAATGCCGTGAAACCCGCCATAGATGACGCCAAAGCGGTCGGGCATGGCGCGGCAGGTCTCCACCACGCCGCGCAGCGAGTTGTTGATCACCGGCGACGGCCCGCCGGATTGGGCAACGACGACGTTTCGTGGTTGGGTCATGTTCTTCTCCTCATCCTGCTGTGATGTGGCGTTGTGGCGTGACCGGTTCTGCCGATCTATTATTTACTCCATCCACTCTGTATGGAATGTCCCTTCCTTATCCACCCGCCGGTAGGTGTGCGCGCCGAAGTAATCTCGCTGCGCCTGGGTCAGGTTGGCGGGCAGACGGGCGGTGCGGTAGGCGTCGTAGTAGGCCAGCGATGCGCTAAAGGCGAGACATGGAACACCGTTCTGCACGGCGAGTTGGATCACCCGTCGGAGCGCGCTCTGGCGCTCCTGCACCGCCCTCCCGAACTCTGGATCCAGCAGCAGGTTGGACAGGGCAGGATCATGCCCGAAAGCGGCACGGATTTTATCCAGGAACTGCGCGCGGATGATGCATCCGCCGCGCCAGATGCGTGATATCTCGCCGTAGTCCAGGTTGTACCCATATTCCTGGCTGGCAGAGCGCAGCAGCGCGAACCCCTGGGCGTAGGAACAGATTTTGGCGGCGTAGAGAGCGTCGCGCACAGCGTTCACCACTGCGTCATTTACATCCTGGTCGCCCTCGAAGCCTGGCTGTGGCCCGCTGAGCACTTTCGAGGCTGCCACACGCTCGTCCTTGTAGGCTGAGATGATGCGCGATTCTACGGCCGCGTTGATAGTTGGCGTCGGAGCGCCCAGGTCGAGCGCGCTCTGGCTGGTCCACTTGCCGGTGCCCTTTTGCTTGGCCTCGTCCAGGATGAGTTCCACCAGCGGCTGACCGGTCTCCTCGTCTGTTTTGGCAAAGATGTCGCGAGTGATCTCGATCAGGTACGAGGACAACTCGCCCTCGTTCCACTCCGCAAACACTCGGTGCAACTCCTGTGCTGAAAGTCCCAATACGCGGTGCAGGATGTCGTAGGATTCGGCGATAAGTTGCATGTCGCCGTACTCGATGCCATTGTGCACCATCTTGACGTAGTGGCCTGCGCCGCGTGGCCCGATGTACGTCACGCACGGGTCGCCGTTCACCCTGGCGGCAATGGCAGTGAAGACGGGTTCCACGAGCGCGTAGGCCTCTTGCTGCCCACCGGGCATAATGCTGGGGCCATACAGCGCGCCATACTCGCCACCGGAGACGCCGGTGCCGATGTACAGCAACCCTAGCGGTTCCAGGTCGCGAGCCCGCCGTTCGGTGTCCTGGAAGAAGGAGTTGCCTCCGTCAATGAGGAGATCCCCTGCCTCCAGGTGCGGTTTGAGTTGTTCGATCACCGTGTCCACTGGCGCGCCAGCCTTGACCATTATCATGATCTTACGCGGACGTTCCAGGAGGCTGACGAACTCCTTGATCGCGTAGCCTGCCTGGATGTTCTTGCCAGTTGCTCGTTGGGACATAAACTCCCGCGTCCGTTCCGCTGTGCGATTGTACACAGCCACCGAGAAGCCATGGCGCTCAACGTTTAGCACCAGGTTTTGTCCCATCACGGCCAGGCCGATGAGGCCGAAGTTTGTTTTGTCCACATTGCACCTCCTGTAAATCCGCAAATCGGCAAATCAGCAAATCAGCAAATCAGCAAATCGGCAAATCTGCCGACTTAGCATCTTGTTGATTGGCTGATCTCGGTGGCGAGTAGAGCGATCACTTCACTGGCGAGCGACAGCCGATGGTCGAACACTTCGGGGGTAAGCAATGACCTGGATCGGTAGTACCAGCCCTTGCTTTCGCGAGCCGAACCGATAGAGAAACGCAGGAAGCGAAGCCGGTCTTTGCCGTATCCCCGCCCATAGCCTTCTTCAATGTTCGCAGAAATCGAGCCAGCGCTGCGGATAAGCTGTTGCGCCACTGCTTTGCCTAGCGGATGTTTCCTCAACCGTTCGCAATCCTGCCAGCAAAGATCGTAGAAGAAAAGTGCCTTTCGGTAACCGTAGAACTGCCATACCTTCTCGGCCGTTATCTGCGCCGGGACCTGCGTCTGCCACTCCTCATACGTCACTTTTCCCTCCCACTCACCAGTGTGCCGATTTGCCGATTTGTCGATTTGTCGATTTGCTGATTTGCCGATTTGCCGATTTGCTGATTTGCCGATTTGTTGGTCTATATAGTTTCTCTCCCGCCTTACGCACCAGCAAAACTCCCTCGTCCTCTCGGTTCGCCCACTCCTCAATGTCAATCGTCGCCGGGTCTTGATACCCCAGGTTGACGTGTCGGCAACGCTCTTCCGGGATGGACGTGGCTAGTGTCACCTGGATGCGTGGCCGCTCAACGCCGTTCTCGTACGCGCCGGTACCGCGCAGGTGCGTCGAATGGGCCAGCACACCCCAGGGGTAGCCCTTGAAGCGATCCCACTGCTTGACAAAATAGTCGCGCACGTGGTAGCCGACCTGGTCAATGACCTGGCCGTGGGTGTAAGAGATCTCGGTGATGTGGGGAGCGTAAATGATCACCTCGCCCCCATCAGCGACGACCGGTTCCAGTTTGTACATCCCCTTGGCTGCCGTCCACAGGTCATCGTACATCTCCGGAATCACCGAAAGCACCCGCTGGAAGGGATGCTCCACGTAGGCGATGTGCAGCCGCGCCGAGAGGTCCGTTGCTGCACGCCACGCCTCCTCAGGCGGGCCGATGTAGAGTCCAGCCAGGCCGGTTGGGGCCGGTCTCCCGACCGCGCCTACCAGTGCAAAGCACAGGGTCGGGATGGGAATAAACGAAGCGGCGCGGTCAATCATCCTTCGCACCGGGGTGTCGGGCGTGCCGATGATCGCCATGCTGGTCAGCAGCGCGCCCAGCCAGTGGGTGACGTTGATCATCTCCGGGCCGGATATGCCGGGGAAGAAGTACTTGTTGCCGCCGGAGAAGCCGGCCACCTCGTGGGGGAAGACCGGCCCGCAGATGATGAGTTGGTCGTAGTCGAGGATCATCCTGTTGATGGTGACGGGTACTGGCTGAGCCAGGAGCCCTTGGCTCATGTTACGTGTTTCGGGTTCCGTGATCGTGCCGAGGGTGGTGAAGGTCTCGGGGAGGTCCCAGCGGTGGTTGAAGATGCGGGGGTGTGGGAGTGTGGAGGTGTGGGAGTGTGGGCGGGGTGGATCGGCCCGCCCGTCGCGCACCTCCACGCCGACCAACTGGCTCAACGCCGCGTCGTTCATCGGCTGGTGGGTACCCAGCGCGACCAGGTAATCCAGCGCCGCAACCCGGCCCCAGAGCAACTGGTGAAACAGGCGGAAGAAAAGCGGGATCGGCGCGGTGCGGGTGTGGTCGGGGATGATGACGAGTATGCGCTTACCCGCCAGGTCAATCCGCGCCAGCGCCTCAGACGTTAGGTCGCGAACCTCGCGTTCGTCCAGAAGCCTATCTACGTAGCCTGCGCCAACAAGCATGATTTCTCCAAGGAGTAATGACGTCGTGCGAAATCGGAGAGTTTCCGCTACTACCGAACAAGCCTATCCTTGCTTGTTCTACGTATCCTCCCTCACAGCCCGAAGCTTCTCAGAACAACAGGCAAATAGACGTCGAAGCACGGGGCGGTGTCTATCTCCAGTTCGCTGCCAAGCGTGGTCTGCAGATCAGCCTCCAGCCAGTTCAGCGCCTCGCTGGGTGTCTTGTCGCCCGTCTCCACGTCTTGGATCGCCTCATAGAGAGCAGTCTTGTATTCGCCCTCCTGCTCGTGGTTAGGACCAAAGGTCGTGTAGTCCAGCATGTAACTCACCGCCTGGAGGAAATCGTCGGCCTGGTACACTGGGTCCTGGGTCGCCGCTCGCCGCACGGCCAGGTGGGCACTGTCCACAGAGTACTGGGCTACCAGGTCGGACGCCGAGGCCAGGGTGAGAATCTGGAAGGCGACGTCAGGGTACTCGCTCTGCGAGGAGATCATATAGGCCAGGGGGTGTGAGAGCGTGACGGGGTCGTCGCCCCTTCGCGCCGCCGGGTAGAGCATGAAGCCTACGTTGTCCCACAGATACTGCTCGTTGCCCCCCAGATAGTCATCTCGCCACTCGGCCCAGTGCCAGGTGCCGCCGAACCAGAACAGGGCCTTACCGTCCATGAACCCCTGGTGTATGTCCCCCCAGCCGAATTCAGTCGTCATCGTCATAGGCGTCACGTGCCACACGTTGGCCATGTTGTGGAAGAACGTCAGGCTGCGGTAGGTGGGGCACTCGCTCAAGACGAGGTGATCGGTGGCCGGGTTGTAGAGCGTCCCGCCGTAGTCCAGGGGCGGGATGCAGAAGTCAGGACCGGCAGTAGGCCGATGCCACAGCCCCCATTCCACTACGCCCGCCTGTACCGCCTCCCGGGCCAGAGCCCCTATGTCATCCAGAGTGAAATCGCCGTTCAACGTATCAGTGACCATCTGGGAGATTTGCGTGTCGGTCCAGCCGAGGGTTTGCAGCGCGTCCTTGCGGAAATAGACGGGGCGGGCCTCAGTGTCCTGCGGCACGGCCCATCGCTCTCCACTCCAGGTGACCGCGTCCCACAGGGCCGGGTAGAAGTCGGAGTAGGTGCTGGTCCATTCCAGGCTGATGTAGTCGGTCAGCGAGATGACGTAGCCGGCTGCCCCCCATGCCCCGACGTCCTCGTGGCCGGAGAGGATGATGTCCGGGGCCTGACCAGCGTTAAAATCGTCCACGAAGCGCTGCCTGTATTCCGACCAGCCTGTGCTGGTCAGTACGCCCTGAAGCTCCACCCGGTAGTCGGCGCCTTGGGCCTCCAGTTGTGCGTTCAGTCGCCGTGCGGCCTCTTCCAGATTAGTGATGCGTCCGGCCTCTGTGCTACCGCCTTTGGCCCGCGCTTTAATGGTGTAAGTAACGACGTCGTTGGCACTTGCGGGGTAGAAGTTGGCAGGAGGGCCGGCGCGGGCGGCTGCGGCCGTAGCCGCTCCCCGTATCCCCCACAGCAAGATCACCAGCAACAGAGCCGCCAGTCCTACGGTCGCTCCCAGGCTGACGGCCCATCTCCACCGGTTTGACCGAATCCAACTTGCGTTTTTCATCGTTCTCTCCTTTCAATTTAGCCCCTGGTTTCGCACAACACACCGCGTCAATCCGCCAGCGGTTTCACGCTTCACGTTTCACGGTTTCAGGCCACTCCGGGTCCAGGGCCAAACCCAAAACTACCGCTTCCATGGCGGCACGTCCGGCAGCAGTTTTTCGAACTCGGCGATGAGCGACGTTTCGTACTCGCCGGCGTACTCGCCCGCCAGGAACTTGTGCACCGCCTCTTCGTAGAACCGCTGCCAGGATGCCTCCTCGTGGCCGGGGTTGACGGGGTAGAAGAGAGCATTGTTGGCGCGGGCGGCCTTCATATCCCCTGGCGCGTCGCCGATCATGAGGATGTGATCCGGCGCGTATTTGCCTCCGGCCGCCAGTTTGAGGTGCAGGGCCTTCTTACCCATCTCCTGCCCGGCGATGCCCCGCACGTAGCGGGCGATGTCATGTTCCTCCCACTCCCGTGTCAGCGCCTCCACTGGCGTGGCGGAGACGACGATCATGTCGGCTTTGTCGGCCAGGAAGGCCAGGCTCTCGCGTACGTAGGGAAAGGGCGGCACGCCGTGCACCATGTCCGCCACAGTAGCGTTGACGCCAGTCGTCCAGGCCCAGGCCGTGTCCAGTTCCGGATCAGGGTGCTTGAGCATGTAAGCCTGCAGGCCATCATTGCTCTTGGGAAAACCGTCATCGGCGATGAACTCGCGGATGTGGTTCGCTTCCGGCGGTTCGACATCGCGTGCCTGTACCTCCGGCCGCTCCCGTAGCAGGTCGAAGACCATAACCAGCGCCGGCCAGCGGTTGATGCCGCGCCACCTGGAGTACAGATTGACGAACTCGGCCGCCTCGCGGGCGTACTTGGAGACCGGCTGCAGGTGCCAGTGCTTGATGGTGTTGGGGATAAAGCACTCCTTGTGCTTGATCTCCATTGTGTCAAAGGCGCAGCCGTCGGAGTCGATGCCGACGAAGAAGTCGCGCTCCGGATCCAGTTCCGCCAGCGGACGGGCTGCTTCGGGAAAGTCTGCCATAGGGTGCCTCCAATGTGTTGGGGCGTCTCTGAAGGCGCAGTGGGGCAAAAGACACACTTCGCTCCGGCTGGATCGCCAGATCCAGCCGCTGGGCGACGGATTTGACAATCCGTCGCGAGCGTAAGTGTCACTTATGCCGCATAAGCGGTTGGAGTAGAGTAGAGCCTTTGGGCGGAAAAACCCGGCTGAAGCCTCGACTCCACCTTAACTGAACCGTATTGCTCTTAGACAGGGTGTAAACGTCAGTCCTGGGCTATTCGAGACGCCACACACGTAAGTTGTCCATGCAGACGGTCACGTTTCCCTGGTTGTACGTGGAGCCACCGATCCCGATTCGACCCGTCGGGAACAGATCGCTGTTCACTTGCCCCATCAACACACCGTTGGCGTACAGGTACACGACTCCCCTGACCCGTTCCATGCTCAGATAGTTCGTCCCGTCTGGATCAATGTTCCTGGACACAGTCCATTCAACCAGATTGTCCTGCCACTCCCCATCTTTCAGCAGGAAGAGGGCGAACTCCTGGCTGGACGCGGCGGTTTCGAACCAATAGAGATTGTCCCCGTCCGGGCCGAAGCCCAGCCCACAAGTGGCGTCCTCGGCTCCTTCGACGTAGCAGGCTATCTCGGCGACGAACTCGTCCGGGCGGAAAGTCTCGTACCACTCCCAGCCGGTGACGTTTTCGTTCTTGATCAAAATGCAATATTCGCCGTTGGCTGGGCTCGTGTAGAAGACGTTTTCGGTCTCCTGATTGAGCCCCCAGTTGTTGCGGTTATCGGAAAAATCATCCTCGAAGCGCAGCACGGCGTTGTCCGGCAAGAGGGTCAAGCCCACCACTGTCCAGTTCTTCTGGCCCTGAAGGTCAACGTTGTGGACCATCTCTATGCTGTCATCATCTGAGTCTGCGGCCTTGATGTCGTATGTACCACGCGGTATGTTGTTGACCATGTAGCTGGCGCCAGCATCGATCACGTCATCGATCAGCCAATCATCGCCCCAGGTGGTGCTGTCGGAGGGGGATATGTACAGATAGTAGATCGTATCGCCAGACTCGTTGATGACTTCAAGGGAGCCCATCCCGGCGATGGTCCAGGTCATCTCGCCTGCGAAATCTACATCCCACCAGACCTCAATCTCCTCCTGGTCCTGGTCTTCGGCCTTGACGTCGTAGTGACCTTCGGGAATGCCCTCGATAATGTATGTTTGGCCGGGTCCGATCACGTCGTTTTCCAGCCAATCCTCACCCCAGTGATCCATTTCACGGGACGACAGGTATACGTACCATACCTCCATACCCGAATCGTTGGTGATCTCGAGTGTTGATCCCTGGGGCTTTGGTTCGGGCGTGTCCGCTGGCGGGAGGGTGGGCTGTGCTTCCGCAGTGGGTTGTACTTCTTCCGCAGTGGGTTGTACTTCTTCCGCAGTAGGTTGTATTTCTTCCGCAGTAGGTTGTACTTCCGGAGCGGGTGTCTCTTCACTGGGACCGCACGCCAGAATGGCCAACACCAATACCGCCGTTGCCAGCAAAATCCAACGTATGTTCTTCATGTTTTCTACTCCTTTCTGTATGGGGCTATCGGGAACCTGGTCAGGATTGTACACCAAAGTCGTTTGGCGGGCAACTCGCAGGTCGTCGCTGAACTCGAGTTCCAGCGCACCTGGTGTCGCTATACGCCGCTGAACGCGCTGAAACCCCCATCCACCGGCACGACGATGCCGGTCACAAAGGCTGCTCCTGGTGACAAGAGCCACAACATCGTGCCCAGCAGGTCGGCCGGGTCCCCGAAGCGTCCCATAGGGGTGTGCTCAATGATCGTGCGCCCACGGGGCGTCAGTTCGCCCGTCTCTTCGCCAATGAGTAGAAAACGATTCTGATCAGTCAGGAAGAAGCCTGGGGCAATGGCATTGACTCGGATGCGGGGAGAGTACTCCTGCGCCATGTGCACCGCCAGCCACTGGGTGAAATTGCTCAGCGCCGCCTTGGCAGCCGAGTAGGCCGGAATCCTGGTCAAGGGCCGGAAGGCGTTCATAGAAGAGATGTTGAGAATCACCCCCTCGCCCTGCTCGACCATCACTCGACCAAAGACCTGGCTGGGGATCAGTGTGCCGACGAGGTTGAGATCGAACACCCAGCGGAAGGCATCTTGTGGCAGATCGAAGAACGATAGGTCGGGCGAGGTGGTAGCCTGCTTCTTGTTGCCACCAGCGCCGTTGATGAGGATATTCACCTGGCCCAATTGTTCCAGCACAGTATTGTGGGCCTGCTCCATGCTGGTCTTGTCCAGTACGTCACACTGGACGGCCAACGCCTGGCCGCCCTCGGACACGATATCGCCGGCCACTTTTTGTGCCGCTTCCAGCGCAAGATCCAGTACAGCCACCTTTACGCCAACTCGACCCAGGGCGCGGCTCATCGTGCCACACAGCACGCCGCCGCCGCCGGTGACGGCAGCGACCTTGCCTGACAAGGTGAAGAGACTTGCCAGATTCTTGTCATCCATACTGCCTCCCTGAACATGAGTGTGGGTAGTTCACTTTTCATCCTTCTCAATCGTCACCCCGCGCACCACCTGAAGGCGGTAGATCGCTGACCCGCCCGCTTTGCGCAGGGCTTTCTCCAGCGGCGCCGAGTCCGGCCAAGGCCAGAGCGCAATGATCGTACCCCCGTGACCAGCGCCGGCCAGCTTGGCTCCTGGCGCATTGGCCTCCAGAGCAGCACTGATTAGCCTTTCATTCGATTCGCCAGACCCACCCAGGTCGCGCTGGATGGCGTGGTTCTCATTCATCAGGCGGCCCAAAAGCGGCCAGTCGGCCATGAGGAGTGCTTTCTTGCCCATTCGGGCGATCTCCGTGATTCGCTTGTAGCCCTTCACCACGGCTGCTTCTCCCTCCAGCCAGCGCTCGCGGAGCGGTTTGTGGACCGCGCCGGAGGCGTGGTGCACGCCGGTGAAGCCCAGCACGAAGGGCAACTCAGGAACGTAGGCAGCCAAGGGCTCGATCGTCGCAAAGAGTTCCGCCTCGGCCTCGCGGTAGAACTGCTTTTCCCGGAAGTCCATGTAGTTCAGGCCACCAAATGTGCACATGTAGGCATCCTGATAGCCACACACGACCTTGAGATAGTTCAACTCAATGTAACGAGCCCGCTCGGCCAGTTGGTATGGGTTGGGATACTCCCCTTGCCAAGCCAGCAAGGCTTGCAGCAAGGCCACTACCAGCGCCGTGGACCCTGAAATCCCGCTGCGCAAGGGGATTTCGCTTTCGTAGTGCACGTGACATGTCAGTGGTGGCAGGCGCATGTAGTCCAGGATGGCCCGCGCCACGTCAAAGCGGTCGCCCCGGGGACGCAGGTCATCTCTGCTGGCGATCTGGCACTCGTGCCCGCTGGTTTTCAGCACGAGGTGCGGAGCAGACGTCACAGTCACGCGCGCACGCATATCCACCGAACATGAAAGAACCGCTCCACCATACATGTCCGTCGGGTTGCCGATGATGCCTGCCCGGCCTGGTGCCGAACAGACCACTTCTCGTCGTTCAGAGCCTGTGGGCTTCATAACTCATACGCTCTGGCTTTAACGTACTTGCGGACTAGATACCCATATCGCTCATCGGCCAAGGCGAAGTCAATGAAGGTGCGAAAGTAGCTCTCAAAGTTGCCCACGTCGTAGCGACGCTGGTCGGGAGAGAGAAGCCAGGCGTAAACCGGCTCTCCCATGTGGATAAGCATCCTGATCGCGTCGGTCAGTTGAATCTCTCCCCGCTTGTCGGGTACTGTGCGATTGAGGGCCTCAAAGATGGCCGGGCTGAAGACGTAGCGCGCAGCCACTGCCAGGGTGGTTGGGGCAGTACCCGGAGGTGGCTTCTCAACGATGTCGGTTACGGCCACTGGCTCAGCGGGGGGAGGCTCAGCGCCCTTGGTGCTGACGATGCCGTAACGGAAGGCTTCTTGTAGAGGCACCTTTTCCACGGCCACGACGGCTGCTGCTCCCAGTTGGCGATGGGCTTTCATCATCGCTTGCAGCGGGGCGGCGGGGTCCCCGGCAGCGATAAGGGAATCCCCCAAGGCCACCACGCAGTCGTCATTGTCCACGAAATCAGCGCCCAGCGAGATCGCATGGCCCAGTCCCTTGGGTGTGCTCTGCCGGGTATAGAAGAAGCGGGACTGACCCCCTAGATATGCCAGGTCTGCCAGCACCGCTTCGTTGCCAGCTTGTTCCAACCCTGCTGCAAGCTCAGGATCCGAATCAAAGTGATCTTCAATGACCCGCTTACGACGCCCAGTGATGATGAGAATCTGGCGCAGATTAGCGGCCTGCAATTCCTCCACCACGTATTGGAGTATTGGCTTGCGTCCCACGGGTAGCATCTCTTTGGGTTGCGACTTGGTGGCCGGCAACAGTCGTGTGCCCAGGCCGGCAGCAGGGACGATGGCTTTCGTTATCGGTTGAACCATTGACTCATTCCCTCCCTCTCGATTCTGTGAAGGACGATAGGTGGTGCTTGAAGTGTGATTCTAGTATCGTGTAGTAGACTTCCTCGTGCTCCCACAACGGTGCTAGCATTCGGTCGCCAAACCGATCCAATGCTGAGCCGAACGTCACGTGCAACACCTGCCGCGCGTCGAACTGGTCGAGCAGCACCGGTAGATCATCATCTGACAGTGTTTCGGGCGCTGACACGTTGGTCAATACGGCGGACACGTGGTAGGTGGCGCGGTCCTTCGGATAGCGTTCGATGGTGTAGGCCAGAATGCGGCGGAATAGTGTCGGGTCGACCCTGGCGATGGTCCGCAGCGCTTCCAGGTAACTGGTGCCCGCTGTCTTGAGGTGTGTCAGTCCGCGCGTGTGCCTGGCGATGGTGGGATAGATGCTGAACTTGTCCGAACCAGAGTGGAGGCTCAGTTTATACGGCCCCAGGACGCGAGCGATGGCGGCATGCCGGGCAAACTCGGCCTCGAATTCGTCCAGGTCACCGATGTAATCCACTCCTTTCTCGAAGCGGCCGACGTATCGGGGTGCCAGGCTGACCCACTGCACCTCCAGCCGCCGCAACTCGCTGGTGATGAAGAAGTGCTCCAGCGGCGAGGTGGGCGTCTCGGTCTCATCCACCGAGACCTCTAACTCGAAAGCATGCCCTGAGCCTGTCGAAGGGGGCCGGTCGCCCAAAGTTGCCACCAGGTGGCGGTACATCCGGGCGGCGTGGAGGATGGCGTGACCATACTTACACGCGGCCCGCAGCAGGGTGGTCTCGTCAAATTCCAGCGTGAACGTCTCCATCTCAAAGCACCGGTCCATGTAGCGCGTATGTAGGTCATCGGGCGAGTCCTCTAGGTCGGCCCACGGCATGGCGCGGAGTTTGTCCTGTAGACCATCGAGGGAGGCGGTGTGGGCTGCGTTGTCCACGTGGTCACCGGGGTCCACGGTGTAGAAGGTGTAGCCAGCGGCGGCAAAGGTGTCCGCGTCAGCGAAGGTCTTTAGATGGTCGGCATCGGCACCCCATGGCTCGCGCCAGCCCTCCTGAAACATGCCCCACATGGCCTCGTCCATCACCTGCTGGGGGGTGCGGCCGGTGCGGGCGTTCTCGCGCACTGACTGCTGGGCAAAGATCGGCGCGATGCCGGTTCCCCGAACCGCCCGCACGTGCCCCGGTGTGGCCAGGCCCAGCCGGTCGCCAAACCCTGCCGAGGTCCGCAGACCCAGCGGCACGGGGCGCAGCCAGGGCAGGCGGTCGCGCAGCGTGGCGGCATTGATGGGTGTGAGCAGGCAAAGAAATGACGAATTGCGAATTGCGAATTGCGAATTTCTCTCAAAGCCAGTCGTGTCGCCCAGGATGCCCAGCACCTTTCCCTGGGGGCCACGCGCCAGAAAAAAGGTTGTGCCATCGGCCTGGGTCACCGAACGCGGGTAAACCGTCAAACCAGTCAACTGTTCCAGAAACCGGGTTTTTTCCGAAAAACCCGGTTTCTTATCCCGTTGTTCATTGCTCATCGTTCATCGCTCCGTTCACTGAATTTGTAGGCCCGCTTAGCCAGCCCATACGCCAGATCCCAGATCATCTCGCGGGCGTCGTCCATGTCTACGATGGCCCGCACGACCAGGCCCGCGATCCAGTTGGCGCTCGCGCGCCGCCACGCATCGTGTCGCGCCGGAATCGAGGGGAAAGCACGGGTGTCGTCATTGAACCCCACAGTGTTGTAGAGTCCGGCTGTTTCAATAACCTGTTGGAAATAGCGCTGCATGCCGTTGATGCTGTCGTGGAACCACCAGGGCGGGCCGAGTTTCATAGCCGGGTAGTGTCCTGCCAGAGGAGCCATCTCGCGGGTGTAAGTGGATTCATCTAGCGTGAAGGCGATGAAGGTCAGACGAGGATCGTTGCCGTATTTGTTCAGCAATGGTCGGAGATTTCGCGTAAACTCGGCCTGGATGGGAATATCGCACCCCATGTCGGGCCCCAAACGGTCGAAGAGCGGCTGATTGTGGTTGCGATACGAGCCGAAATGCACCTGCATCACCAGCCCATCCTCAATGCTCATCCGCGCGCTTTCCATTAGCATGTGGCCAAAAAAGCGGGCTGCATCCTCGGTAGTGGCCTTACGGCGCAACGCACGCTGGAAAATCTGGTCCGCCTCGTGCGGGGTCAGCTCGCCAGTGGCTAGTGTGGTCCCATCACTGTCGGTGGCAGCCGCTCCCATCGCTTTGAAGGCAGCGCGGCGCTCTTCTAGTGCCTGGATCAAGGTTGGATAGGAGTGGATCTCAACCCCGGTGAGTTCACTCAACTTATCAACGTTCTCTCGCCAGTTCGGCCGCAAGAGATGAATCACGTCATCAGGGCGAAAGGTGGGCCGAATATCCCCGCCCCAGCCGGAGGCGCGAATGGCCTGGTGATGACGCAGCGAATCGGTCGCAAAGTCGGTTGTGCAGAGCACCTCGATGTTGAACCGCTCGAACAGTGCGCGGGGACGGAACTCAGGCGAGGCCAAATTGGTCTCAAGTTGATCGTAGATCGTCTGGGCCGTCGCGCCGGTCAGCTTTTCCTTGATGCCGAAAACCTTCTTAAACACGTAAGCCAGCCACAGGCTGGTGGGTGTGCCGCGAAAGAGATAGAAGTTCTCCGCGAAAACCTGCCAGACTTTGCGATGATTTTGCTCTACCTCCACAGAATGGCCGTCAGCGCCAGGGACTCCCAGCGATTCTAAGGAGATGCCTTGAGAGTAGAGCATACGGAAAACGTAGTGGTCAGGGATGATCAGCAGCTCGGCGGGCGTGCCGAAGGTAGTGTTCTCGTCAGCGAAGAGGCGGGGGTCTACGTGACCGTGCGGGCTGATGATAGGTAGATCGGCCACCGATTCGTACAGTTCCCGCGCGCTGCGTCGCTGCGTCGGGCTGGGGTCAAAGTATTGGTCTGCGGAGAGGTTCCACTTGGGAGTCATAGTTCCTTTCACTTTCCCTATCGCTCTGAGCCCCGTCCCCGGGACGACTGCCGCGTGTCACTGGGCACTGACTCCGCCCAGACGCCCGAGGACGGGTGCTGCGAGCGAGGCAGAAGCTGAAGAGACTTATTCTGACCTACTTGGCGCTATTGGACCAGGCACGTAATCTTACATTCCTTCCGGTTGGTCTGTAACTCGATGATGTTTTCGGGCACCTCTTCCAGGCTGATCTTCTTGGTGATCATGGGCGTCATATCCATGCCACTGGCCATGCACTCAATCACCCTGGGGAACGTGCCGTGCCCGGAATGGCCCTGGGAGCCGACGATACGCGCTCTCCGCACCTGCAGGACTTCGCCGGTGACGGGCATCTTGGCCTCCGCCCGGGCTGTCACGACAATGGTGCTGTTCAGCGTGCGGCCTTCCCAGATGACGCGCTCAATGTCCGGGTAAACGATCTCTGGCAACCCGGTCGCCTCCATGAAGAGATCGGCCCCCATGCCGTCGGTCAGTTCCAAAACCCGGTCCGCGAAGTTCTCCTCGAGTGGGTTGATGGCGTAGTCAGCGCCCATTGTCAGTGCCAGTTTGGCACGATCTTCTTGCGGCTCAGAGATGATCACCTTCGAAGCCCCGGCCTTCTTAAGAACCGCGCAAGCAGCGATCCCAATCGGCCCCCCGCCCAGGATGACGACCCGATCACCTGGACGGATACCACCGCCCCGCTCGATCACAGCGTTATAGGCCACGCTGGTGGGTTCCGCCAGGCTGCCGGCCAGGAAGATGTCATCCCCCTCATAAGCGTCGGCCAATGGCTCCAGGCTCCACAGAACCTTGGCCGGCAGGGCGACGTACTGCGCATACGCGCCGTTGATGTTGAACCCGATTTCGTTCAGGTTCTCGCAGTGGTTGGGGTAGCCGTCGGCGCAGGGCTTGCAGTATCCACACCACAACATCTCCTCCGTGGTGACCCGTTCGCCTCCCTTGAAGGGCTTGTTGGTGTGTTTGTCCCGAGCATCCTTGCCGGCTTCCACGACGATGCCGGACAGTTCGTGCCCCAGAATGCAGGGGAAGCCCGTGAGCCCTGGGTAATAGATGTAACCATCGTCGCCGGCCTGGGCCATGTGGACGTCCGAGCCGCAGATACCACACGCTTTGACCTGCAACAGCACCTCATCCGGCCCTGGGGTGGGAATGTCATACTCCCTTATCTCGAGCCTGGGGTTGCGGTACACCAGGCTGCCCAGATAGGTCTGGCGACCGTCAACGTCTTTTGCCCCCAGTTTGAAATCGGGCTTGGGGTCCCAATCCGCAACCAGGGTTACGCCTTTCATTTTACCTTTCATTGTATTGTACTCCTTTTATGAACTTGAAGTTTCCTGAGAAACCGGGTTTTTTCTGAAAAACCCGGTTTCTGCCGGTTTCTGCCGGTTTCTGTCCCCCGCTATAGCAACGTGCCTTGCCCAATCCGCGGCAGGCCGTACACCGGCTTCCAGCCTTCGCTCCACGGTTCACGCAGGTAGGGCTCCATCTCCGCCTCGGTGCGGAAGGTCGTCTCTTCCACCGGCGGCACAGTGCCCGAGGGAAATGCCTCCAGAATCTGGTCGTTGACCAGCGTCATGTAACGCAAGATGGCAGCAAGAGGTCGCTTGGCCTTCTCCGCCGTGCCCGCCTTGGCCTTGCCGACTACACCCTCCGGCGTGCCCGCGAGTTCGATGGCAAAGTGTCCCTCCCCCTCCGACCAGCGGCTGGGCCGGCTGAACGGCTCCACTGACTTGTCGAAGTGTCCATCGGGCAGGTAACTCTTGCCCTCGGTATTCACGGCGTAGTCCATGTCCACCATCTCCGGGACGAGGAGCAGCCCCAGCGATGTCTCCGCCTCGGCCGCGTGGACGAAGTTGGTATCAAACTTGCCGCCCCGCTCCTTTGTGCGGAAGAACTGCCGGACGGCGCGATGCCAGTCTATGACGCGAAAGATACCGGGCAGTTGATATCGCTTCTCGAATTGCTGAATCGCTGCTTCGAGCACCCACAGTTGCCCGTGGTTGTTGAGAATGACCTGCTTGCGGAAGCCGTCGTTCCACAGGCCCAGCATCACGTCAATCATCAACTCCCTCACCACGTCCTCCCGGATGATGACGGTGCCGGGCATCCCTAAGTGGTGATACGGGTGCGCGCCGTACATCAGCGGCGGCAGGGCCAGGTTGACCGGCGCACCCCGTTTGGCCGTGTAGCGGCGCACCCCTTCGACGATGGCGCTGACGAAGAGGGTGTCCATGGCCAGCGCCATGTGCTTGCCGTGCAACTCGGTAGAGCCGACTGGGATGAAGATGACGTCGTTCTTGCGCCGGTTCTTCTCCATCTCGTGGCGCACGGTGGTCTGGATGTATGAGCCTGGCTTGGCCCACTCGATGGGAGCGGGAACGCCGTACTCGGCCAGGATAGTCTCTATCTCCTCGTCGCTGGCGTCCCACACCTCTTTTTTCAGGCGACCAACGGTGTTATCCTCGAAGAAGAGGTCCGGCTGGTCGGTGGCGAGCCATCCTTCGACTTTGCTCAGGACAGGCCCTTTTGGTGCTTGTTTGTCTGACATTTCCTTTCTCCTTATTCTTGTGTTTTTTTGTGAAATCTGCCCTACTATCAAGCCGTGGCGGTCGTGTTCCGTCGCTGCTGCTGATGCCAATGACAATGGCCCGGTTGCTCAGGAGCCGGATGACGGGAGACTGTCGCGTCCGGCTCTGTAGCGGGGAGCGGGGTCGGGAGGCCCCGGCCTACCATAACTTGGGCAGCGTTGCTCGAGTTCATCAATCTTCACGCTGCTTTGACAACCATTTCTTTATCCTGCCAGATGCCCAGTTGCCAAAGACAACCGGTCGCCAATTCTCATTTATCTTGGACGCAAGGTCGGTTACGTACTTGATGCCTGCACCAGCAGCGGCAGCAGCCAGTACACCTTCAACTCCTGGAACGTACTGTCTTACCGCGACTCCAGCTGTTGCCCCGCCAAGAACTCCGAATAACTTCAGCCCCCTCCTTCCTGCTTTGATCCAACCCGACTCTTTGGCGACCTCATTGTGGTATGCGATTATTGCGTTCCGATCTCGTTCGCTCTCATCCTGAAGCCACTTGCGAAAACGGCCTCCCTTTTGTCTAATCTCCAATACCTCTCTTAACCCGATTTGCTGGCTATTCACAAGCTCACGTACATTGGGAAACTCTACTTCGGCTTCAAGTTGTTCGACAAACTCCTGAGAACGGGTTAATCTTTGACCACTTTCATATAGCTTATCACCTACCAGTAGGCTCATTGGTGAGCCTAGATACAAATCGCATCCTAGCTTAGCGGCAGACCACAGGAGGCGATTGCAGCGAGCTGCCGCACTGAGCGGATATCCGGGCGTAAATCCCAGATCTGTCCCCAGGGCTCGGTTCACGCGCTCGAAGTTGACGTTCCAACCAATACGTACCTTTCCTGCGTCTTCGATAACATCCGCGCGAACTGTAGGAGGTTCCTCCAAGCCCAGTATTGGATAGACCTCATCAAACAACGCTTGGATAAATAAGGCACACCGTTCTGAATCAAGATAGTCTCTTCGTGCGTTTTTGATTGCAGGGCCGAAATCCCCTGACTTAGCCTCAATGACCCTTCCACGAATCGCCCGATGTAGCTTTGCGCGCTGACCGGCGTGCGGCAACACTTGCCGCAGGTTGGATGACGAAAGGCAGTCCACCTCAAATGTTGGTGCGTCTGCGGCCCTTTTTTCCTCCAGGTTGCAGATTGAGAATTCACCGTCCTTCTCAACTGCGGCAGCGAAAAACGAATAGTAATACACATTGATCACGTCGTTTTTGAGTAGGGCGATCAGGTCTCCGTATCTACCTTGCTCCACAAACCAAGCAATGAACTGCGAGAACTCCCATCTGTTGGGAGAAACAACAAGCACACGATCATAGTAGATTAGCGCTTCGCAGAAAAGGCCAAAGTCAATTGCCTTGCCACTATGTCGCAATCTGGGTGACATATAGGTCCAGGATTTTACTGGGACCAGTGCAGAAGTATGGTCAGACATTCAAACGTGACTCCTTAGTCGCGGCAAGCTGCCCAACTTGATTTAGATGTCCACCGCTCTGCCTTCGTGCATAGACCGCGTGGCCGCGATGCCCGTCTCTGCTTGTCCAAGTGCCCAGCCGTAGATGAGCCCCCAACTTATGATGTAGCAACGTATCATCTCAATGTTCTGGGGCAGCAGGATCACCCCGGATGCAGAAATACACGATAAAGACCACTGCGGACGATAGGGCAGACACTATCGTGTATTTCCCTATCCGTGGTAATCTTGGTCTCATCAATTTCCCCGACTGTTCGAGAAGATACGTAGCAACTACCCCCCATCCATAATCTGATCTTCCTGGTGCCTTCCCAGAGCCCTGGCATAACGCTGTGTGAGTTCAGGCATGATCGTTTCCCCGGCAGGCGCTCGTTCCAAGCCAAATACTGTGCGCGGAAAGTTCAAAGGCTCCTGAATGGCCCATACGCTCTCGTGCTCTTCTGAAGGCAGAATCTCGGCGGGATCGCCTACTGCGATCCATCCGATGGGCACTATAGCATCCGCCGGAAGAATCGTCTTGAGATGAACCACCCCGTTAATCCGCACTTCGGCCCGCGTGCCGATTCGAGCTCCATTGAAAATCGTAGCGCCTGTCGCAAGAAATACGTCGTCTTCCACGGTGCAGCCGGTCAAGTAGGCGCGTGGCCCCACCAGAACGTGATTACCAAGACGGGTTGGATGCCAGCGCGTGCCCCGAATGACCGCGTTCTCCATAATGATACAGTGCGAACCGATGACCACAGGCCCGCCCTCAGCTACCAGCACTGCCCCGAAGAGAACTCGGCTATTCTCACCGATGGTAACGTCTCCACAGATGGTCGCTGTTGGAGCGATATAAGCTGATTCATGGATGTGAGGAGTTTTACCTTGATGTTCAAGTAACATGTTCAACCTCCATCTGTAAGATTACCTCTGGTTACAAGCTGTTCGAGGGACAGACAGCCGACCAACGGATCCAGCGCATTGTTGGGCGGCAACGATTGCGAGACTGCTAAGTACCGAAATCAACTTGCTAGTCTTGACCGGCTTTCTGCCGCCGTGCAATCTTCTTAAGATAGCGTTGCTTCTTTTTGCCAAAGCGTTCGATTTCGACCGCGAGTAGATCAAACTGCTCCTGAAGTTGTTCACGTGCAGCTTTCTCAAGTTCAGCTTGGTCCCTTGCCTGTATCAATGCCTCATGCAAAGATTCAAGAACTGGATGCCGTGTGTAACCCAAAGCAGTAGCTTCTTGGAACAACTCAACGTATTCACGGTCTCCAGCATCTACTGCTGCATCTTCACCCTCGGCTTCGGCTTGCTCATCTGCAAGTTTCACGGCACTGATTCGATTATGAAGTACTCTGTCCAAGTCCCACTGCAATCGCACCAATGTCTTACCAGTAAGAGCAATGCCATTACCAACCAGAAGTCTGACATCCGGCCAGAGCTGCTCAACGGCATGGATTAGGAGCGCATTCTCGAATAATCTGACAAAAGCAACATCATCCGCCACGGGGCCAGTTGCTATCTCCACAAGTCCCAAGAGCTTCTGGGGTCTCGTGCTAACAACATCCCTTATGCCAAGCGCTTTTGCACTTCGCAAGTATCGACTAGAGCCGGTGACAACGTAGCAAGTTCTACCAAGGATACAGCGTGTGTCACTGTGGGTTACAGTTAACGCATTAGCCTGCAAAGCAGTAACAAACAACTGAGCATCAGTGTAAGCAAGTTGCTCATTTTCCTCTTTGCTTCTGTACTCAGATTTCGGGCTCCTTTCCAGTAATCTGAGCAACTCGGTGCTAACCTGTTCAACTAGATCGCTTGGAAGCTCCTTAGGCAAGAGGGTGGTTGGATCTATGATCTCGACAGTGGAAGGTAACCTTGTGGCGATGACATCTCTCAAGAACCTAAAAGGGTCAGCAGAATCGTAGTAGTTCTGCAAATATTCAGTAAAAGACCACGATGGAGGAAATGATCTATCTCTTTGTCCATAGTAGAAGCCTTGGACAAATACGTTATTGACTTTCCTTTCCACAAAAGCTGATGTCAAGCCATACAGACTCCTGTCGAAGTAGTTACGAGTGCGAGGAGACAGCATAGCATGGGTTGCACACTCGCTAACCACTGCTTCAGGAATGATCAAGCGACAGCCCAAATCAGCGAGTCTTTGGACTAGCGCAAGAAGGGCTGGACTATCAGGAATCTCATGAACGATACACCTTAAGACGAAATCGGTGTCAAGTATGAATATCTTCTGACGCAGTCTAGTCTCTTGAAACTCTCGAAGAGCAGGATCCAAGTTCATCACTGCCATTCCCAGGTAGGCACGTGCCCAATTAGCAAGCATCTGGGATTGTTCAGCACTGGGGCTTTGGATTACATCGGCAAGAGCAGCAATAAGCAGTTTACCCAGCCTCTTGTCAACTTGTCGCCTGGCAAGGGCAAGAAGTCGGTCCGATGATTCCAGATACAACGGCGAGGGCATTTCCTCCTCAAGAAACTGGTGGGCTAGTTCTATTCCTATCAATCGAAACATCTCCGCCAGAACATCCTTGGCGTTTCGTTCCATCCTGTTGCGTTCTTCTCTGGAAATACGAAGACCTGAAGCTCTACAAACCTCCTCTACAACATCCGATATTGACGATGTAGAAAGATTGTTGGCCTCAATAGTAGCGCCTTCGATCACGCTAACAGCTTTGTCAGTTAAGCTATATCGCCCATTCTGGAGAGAGACAAGTTCTTGAGCTTCAAGACGGCGCAGTGAAGCGGCAATCTGTGATTCTGGGAAAGGCTCACATCCTAGACCCTCTGCCACACAGGTCGAGATCTGAGACAATGTCATATTTGAAATATCTGCTCCGATGAGAGAGGCTAAGATCAAGTGATCGAAGATCGATTTGCGAACCAGGTCAACCTGCTTTCCAAATACAAGCGCAATAGACACTTTGAGCATCGCTGTCTTGAATTTCCCCCCACTCTCCTGAAACACTGGCTGGTTAGACCTTGCAGCCTCAATCTGTCGCTCTACGTCCGGAAAATGCCTACAGAACATACCATTGGAGAAATCACTGAGGCGATTGGCAAGTGTCTTGCGCTCATATATTTGCAGAGTAAGGTCGAACTCTTCGCGAGCCACTTTCCTCAATTCACGCTGGCGATCTGGGCTGAGTTTAGCTGGTGTTACGATCACCAACTCTGAAAACTCAATCTCGTGTTTTTCGAGCTTCTTTGCGGTATCGCGCAGTTTGCCAGCGATGTAGTCTTCAAGGGTGTACTGAAAGACTATGCGAACACGACCCTCTCGATGATAGAACCTATCCTGGAACGCATCTTGCCCGAAATCACCAACTCCACCTAGAGGTTTAATGTCATGATAGCCTTCTTCCCGCATTACTTCTGAAGCCAGCTTCTCAAAAGCAAAGCCATCGGTCATAGAGTCCAAAGCTATCTCTACAATGTCAAGATTCATTTTGTTTCCCTCCTAAATCTGCGAGCATTTGACATTGCCAACGTCCCGCCGCTCAACTTGGCATTAGACGTCTACCGCTCTGCCTTCGCGCATAGACCGTGTAGCAGCGATGCCCACCGCAACCGTCGCCCGGCTGTCGTGGCCGGTGACGGGCGTCTCGGCGTCGCGAACGATGCAGTCCACGAAGGCTTGTAACTCGTCCACTGTCATGTCTTATACCGCTGACATTCGATATCTCTTGCCATCAGTTTGTGCTATACCAGCGGCCACGAATATTTGCCCGACAACGTGAACGTGGCAAGGATGATCTTGGGCTTGGAGAGGGAATCGCTCCCTAAAAAACGTGCCGTCATAGCCATTGGGGCTATTCAACTGGAAGAAACACTCCTTGAGCATACTCCAAGGAATCTTGATTTTGTTGGATCGACCAATCGAAACGGTAAAGCCGCGTTCGTTGTGATACCCATAGCGCTCGCTGTTGATTATTGAATCTACCGATCCGACAAACCGATAGGTGGAGGCAGGGGTGTTTAGATCAGTGCCAACCTTGACGTGGCCTTTGATCTTGCTTTGTGCCTGATTCCAATCCATAGTGGGTCACTCCTTCCGCGCGCTCCCGCTTGATTAGACGTCTACGGCTCTGCTTTCGTGCATAGACCCCGTAGCTGCGATGCCCACCGCAACCGTCGCCCGGCTGTCGTGACCGGTGACGGGCGGCTCGGTGTCGTGGATGACGCAGTCCACGAAGGCCTGCAACTCGGTCACAAAAGCCTCCCCCAGGCGTTCGGGGGTGGTGATACTGTTCGTGTTATTCCAAATTCTCCAGGTCCGCTAAATCCTGTGACCGCCCAGCCGCCTTCTTACTTTTCTTGAGGTTGTGCAAATCAATGAAACTCACTGTTACCTCGTCAATCACAACCTCAACCCGTGACCTATGGCAACTTTCAAAATCCACTCCTGGCGGTGTTGTGATCAGGTCTATTCGAGCGGGTGGGTACCCCAGTTGGATAATCTGGTCGGGAACCAGAAAATCGGCAGCCTGCAACCCTAGTGAACCGAACCCGAATTGTTCCAACGCCTTGACTATATTCGCCGCGTTTTCTGGACTCGTCTCAATCCACACGTCCAAGTCTTTGGTATAACGTGGATAACCGTGCAACGCGACAGCGTAACCGCCGATAACCAGGTACCGAACGTGGTTATCGTTTAACGATTGTACAAACTCTTTGAAGTCTTGGTTCAGCACCGTACCGCCACCGATGATATTCTTGCCGGATTTGCTCCAATGTTGCCAAGCGAACCTGGTAGGGTTGTGTTTGCCAATAGGCAAAATCGCTTCTCTGGCTATGGATATCTACTTTGGTGTAGCATTTCTTTATGCTCGACGTTGTTTCCATGACATACTCTGTTCCGAGAACCTTTCGTAATTTGAATTGCCAGACCTCATCTAACGACAAGACGCGAGGTCCTGGTCATATTGACTCAAAACCTCCCAACTATGTTTCCACGTTCCCTGTCTCACGTTTCACGCCTCACACCTCACGCTTCACGTTTCACGTTTCACATCTCACGTTTCACGTTCTACGTTGTTTCGCGCACGACCAGTTTTCCCTTTACTACGATGTCGGAGAAAGGTGCGGTTGAATCGCCGGCAGTCACAGTTATCAAGGCCAAAGCCATGTCCATAGCCTGTTGCCCCATGTCACGCTGGGGTTGGGCTATGGTCGTCAGGGGGGGGTAGACGTGCGCGGCTAAAGGGATGTCGTCGAAGCCAACCACCGCCAGGTCCTCTGACACCGAGATACTCGCCTTCCGAGCCGCGGAGATCAGGCCGATGGCGGTCATGTCATTGTAACAAAAAACGGCCGTGGGCAGTTCGGCCAGACCTGTCAGCCTATGCAGCGCCCGCTCGCCGCCGTCCAGACGGCCATTGCCGGGCACAACCAGGGCCGGGTTGAAAGCAATACCTGCTTCGTCCAACGCCTGGCGGTAGCCAGCCAGACGCTCTGCGTCGTCGCTGTGGTCCGCTGGGCCAGAGACGTAGCCGATGCTCCGGTGGCCCCGCTCGATGAGATGGCTGGTCGCCAGGTGGCCGCCGTGCTGGTTGTCCACGCTCACCGAGAATGTGTAACGGCCGCTCTGCTTGTTATGGTTGTTGACCAGCACCACCGGCACACCGAAACGCTCCAGGTGCTCCAGGTAGAGCGCCCCGACGCGGGAGGAGGTGACGATGAGACTATCCACCCGTTTGGCGCGGAGCATTTCCACGGCGGCCAGTTCCCGTTCTGGCTCGGCTGCGGAACTGGCCAGGATGACGGCGTAATCGTTTTCGTGAGCCGTGTCTTCGACTCCCTGCACCACCTCAGCCACAAAAGGATCGGTGATGGTGGTCACGACGACGCCTACAGTGCGGGTTTGTTGCGTCACCAGGCTGCGGGCGATGGCGTCAGGGGTATAAACCATCTCCTGGGCCAGATGTTGGATGCGGGATTTGGTCTCGGCTTTTACGAGCGGGCTATCACTCAACGCGCGAGAAACGGTCGAGTGGGAAACGCCAGCCGCTTCGGCGATGTCCTTGATCGAAACGCGCATAGAAGACACTCCCGCCTGCACACGTGTGCACTACCTGTTCAGGAAAAAGCGACCCCAGTGTGGTGTGTTGGATCGCTTGTGATGGGTTTGCAAACGTGTGCAAACAGATTATAACACGCTCGATAACCTTTGTCAAGTAGACGCATTAGGTCGGGTGAAATGCTACCGAAAGGTGCTACAACAACAGACCGAGCGAGAAACTGGCAGCGTTCATCACCAGGCTCAGGGCAGCAATGTGCTTGAGCGGCATCATCCTGCGAGTGACCAGATAGATGAGCCCGGTCTCGAATAGCACGGCAAATGCTTCGGACAGGCTTGTGATCAGGCCTGCAGGAAACGCCAATTGGGGGAAAACGAACCAGACTATGGGCAGGGACAGCACGCTTGATAGAGGCACCCAGCCCAGCACTGTTCTTGGCAGGTGAAACAGACTCAGATAGATACTTGCAACCAGGGTCTCCAGAATGAGGGTGAACAACAGGCCGGAACAACACCTGCGCCCTCCACTGCCACCGCCAATGCTGCTGCGAACTTCCTCAACCAGTAAGGCTGACTCTGATACAGTCACTTTGAAGGTTGCCCCGAACGCTTCTTTGGTGAACACATTGCTCTCTCGCGTTTGATCCGCAAACGTGATGACCAGCTTGTGATAGGGCGCATAGCCGTATGCCAGAGAGGAACACGTGCTTTCTGTACATGTGAAATCCTGCGGCCCAACCTTCTCCAGGGGTTTGCTCGTTTCACATGCTTCATCATTACATTCAAGCAGTTGTCCTTCGATGATCAAAACCGGCTCGATTTGATATTCAAAGGAGAACTCCATGGAGGGTTTCCGGCCTATATCGGCGTGAGCAGAGCCAGCAGGGAATAGCAGCACAAGGCCGATGACAACAAAAAGTGTCTGATACGTGGGGTTGGAGCGAAGAATCCTTGAGATGGAACACTGCGATTGTTTCATGTCCGCGCCCTCCTGGCAGCAAAATTGGTTTGAGGGATCGCTGTAGATAGTCTCAGTATAGTGCAGGTTCTCGCAGGAGTCAATATAGGTTTCGCTTAAAGATCTCTGCGCCTTTTCGTCTCTGCGTTAAGAGTTGCCTTTTTTGCAGGGGAGTCACTGCCTTACGTCAACGTGACCAGGCAGGTGGAGGGGCCGGACGGAAGCCCGCGCCGTAGACCAGATCATCCGCCCAGACGAGAAAACGGCGGGCGGGCGGCACGTGAAACGCGATCTGGGCCACGATACGATAGGGCAGCGTGGGCGGCTTCGACCAGGGGCAGACTGTCTGGCAGATGGAGCAGGCGGAGCCCAGATGGCCCCAATAGAGCAGGCACTTTACCGGGTCGATCTGCCACTTGCGCACTCCGCGCACGACCACCTTGTCTCCCGTGGGGATCGCCCCCGATGGGCAGGTCGTGGCGCACTTTAGACACTTGGTGCAGAAGTCCTGGATGCCCAGGTCCACCGGCGGGTCCAGCGTCAGCGGCAGGTCGGTCGTGACGCAGGTCAGGCGCAGGTTCGTCCCCAGCCGGGGATGGAGCAGGTAGCCGCAGCGCCCCAGTTCCCCCAGTCCCGCGTCCACCGCCACCGGGACGACCAGCACCCCGTAGTTACGCAGGTGGTGGGCACGAGCGGGCCAGCCCAAAGCGCGGATGTAGGCGGCCAGTTGCGTTGTCACCAGCGCGCTGAAGGCGTATACCCGCCCGACCTCGAAGTCGGAAAAGGGAGTGCCGCCGGTGCGCAACAGGTCCCGGTCCTGGGCGAAGGCCATCGCGATACTATAGCGGTGGGGTACTTCAATGGGGTCGCCCCACGTCAGGCCCCGGTAGTCCCCGGGCGGGCCGCTGAAGTGGGGTGGGTTGGGCCGGTAGTCGGCGAAGAAGGGCGGTGTGCCACGGTGGCTGTAGACCCACGCGGGATTGAGAGGGCCGATGCGCACGTCGTCCGCCCCCAGCCGACGGGCAAGTGTTTTGATGCGCGCGGCCATCTCCGCCGGCTCAGCCTCCACCCGCGTGGATGCCACCTCGCCATCCACCACATCCGGCAGCCCTAGTCCGGCGATAGGGTCGAAGGTGGCGCTGTACAGGGCTCCGTCCACCTGCGACGCGCCCTCTTCGGACTGGCTGACCGCCTGGATAAATGTCGCGATGCGGCGGTCAATTTCGACCAGTTCCGGGTGGGCGGCGTGATAGGCTCGTTCCTCAGGACTACCAGGCACCAGCCGCTCGCGGGCGAAGGCCGTGTCCCGCTCGTCAAAGCGACTCAGTTCACCGACGATCTCATAGGTTGGTTTGTTCATTTGTCATCTATGGCTACTCAGGTCTTAGATTGTACCGCTTTTGTGCTGCCTGGCAAGTGTGGTATACTCGTTACTGGGTATTGGATACTGGATACTGGATGCTGGATGGGGTGAACAGACGCTTCGAGGAAGTCGAGCACACTGCCGACATCGCCATACGGGTCTGGGGGCGCGACCTGGCCGAGTTGTTCGCCAACGCTGCCTACGGGTTGGCCTGTCAGGTGGTTGACCCTGACGAAGTAGGCCGGACGGGTTTCGGTGAGGCTTCGCCGGGCTCAGCCGAACCGCTCAGTCGGGCCATTGAGCGGTCCGTCGAGTTGGAGGCGTACGACGCCGAGACGCTGCTTGTGGCCTGGCTGGGGGAGTTGCTCTACCTGGGCGAGCGGGATGGTTGCGTCTTCACCGATTTCGACATACTTGAGGTCAGACCGACCCGGCTGCGGGCGGTCGTCCGGGGTGGGCCGGTGCGCGAGCGCCAGCGCCATATCAAGGCGGTCACGTTCAGCGACCTGGAGATTGTGCACACCGGCGAAGGGTACGAGACCACAATTGTATTTGATGTGTGACCTGGCATGTGAAGGAGGCGTGAGATGGCACAGAAGAGTGACTTTCGGCGGGTGGACAAGTACATCTGGGAGTTGCCCAAGGACTTCCGGGACGATATGCGCGTTCCGGCGCGGTTGTTCGGTGACGAGGAACTCTTTGGCGCGGCCTTCCGCGACCGTACGGTGGAGCAGTTGATCAACACCGCGACTCTGCCGGGCATTGTCAAGCAGGCGATGGCGATGCCGGATTTCCACCAGGGGTATGGCTTTCCCATTGGCGGCGTGGCGGCTATGCGGGCGGACACGGGGGTGATCTCTCCCGGAGGAGTCGGGTATGACATCAACTGCGGCGTGCGCCTCTTGGGTACGCATCTGGAGCAGGGCGAGGTCGCGCCGTATCTGCGGGACCTCACGGCGGCCCTCTACCGGGCCTGCCCTGGCGGCGTGGGAGGCAAGGGCCGGGTGCGGGTGTCCGGGCGGGAACTGGACGAACTGATGAGGCGGGGCGCGAAGTGGGCGCTGAAGCAGGGCCTGGCACAGCAGGAGGACCTGGCCCACACGGAGGAGGGGGGCTGCCTGCCCGGGGCCGACCCCAGCCAGGTGAGCGCCCGGGCCAAGGAGCGGGGCCGTCCGCAGGTGGGCTCCCTGGGCGCGGGCAATCACTTCCTGGAGATTGACGTGGTCGAGGAGGTCTACGATCCGGCGGTAGCGGAACCTTTTGGCCTGTGGGAGGGCCAGGTGGTGGTGCAGATTCACTGCGGTTCGCGGGGCTTCGGCCACCAGGTCTGTGACGACAACGTAAGGGGATTGCAGTCGGCGGTGCAGAAGTACAACATTCAATTGCCGGACCGGGAATTGGTCTGCGCGCCTATCGAGTCCCCGGAGGGCCGGGCCTACTATGGCGCGATGGCCTGCGCGGTCAACTATGCCTTCGTCAACCGGCAGGTGCTGGCGATGGGAGTGCGCGAGGCGTTCGAGCAGATCCTCGCCGGTAAGGTGAAGCGGTTCGACCTGTTCCAGGTGTACGACGTGGCCCACAACATCGCCAAGTTCGAGGAGCACGAGGTGGACGGGCGGAGGGTGAGGCTGTGTGTTCACCGTAAGGGAGCCACCCGCGCCTTTGGACCGGGCTACGAGGGATTACCCGCTGACTACCGTGACGTGGGCCAGCCGGTGCTGGTGCCCGGCTCTATGGGCACTGCCTCCTACGTATTGGTCGGCACGCAGAAGGCGATGGGTCTGACCTTCGGCTCGACCTGCCACGGGGCCGGGCGCGTGATGAGCCGTCGCAAGGCGCGCAAGAGAATCCATGGAAGTGAGCTGAGGCATCAATTGGAGGAGCAGGGAATCATCGTTCGCGCCGGGAGTATGAAGGGGTTAGCCGAGGAGGCTCCGGCAGCCTATAAGGACGTCAACCGCGTAGTCGAGGTAGTGCACGACCTTGGCATGGCCCGCAAGGTGGCCCGCCTGCGGCCGCTGGCGGTGATCAAAGGATAGGCGTTACTACTCAGGCACAACCAGGGACACAGAGCGGCGCAGAGGATGCACAGAGCTTCACGGAGAGAAAAAGACCAGGTTTGCCCGTAATGCCATGTTTCAGCAAAGAATACAACGTTTGCATACGGACTATCTCCCTATCTCTGTGGTTCTCTGTGTCTGCTCTGTGTAACTCTGTGTAATGACTGCTGGGCCGAGCAGTTACGGATAGGCTTTCAACATAGAGAACGGTCTCCTGCCGTCCGAAGATGTGGGCAAACAGCGCTTGACATCCCCGCGCTTTTATGCTATTATAAGCATAAGCAACTTATGGATATGAATCTGAGGGGAACAATATAGGATGGCGAGCAAGATTGACCAGATGCGCAAGGGGACGACCACCGTGGTGATCCTCAAACTGCTGATGGACGTGGGGGAGCCGCTCCACGGCTACGAGATCATCCGGCGGCTAGAGGCCCGCAGTCAGGGCTACTTTCGCTTCAAGGAGGGGCTCATCTATCCCAGGCTGCACCGGATGGAGCAGGAAGGGCTGTTGGAGAGCCGGTGGCTGGGCGAGCCTGGCACCCGACGGCGCAGAGTGTACGCTACCACCGAGAAGGGCCGCCATCAGTTAGAAGCGGAACTACAGCAGTGGGAAGCCGTCCGCCAGGGGATGAGCCTGCTTCTTGGTCTGGAAAAGGCACGCTCGTAGTGCGGCTCCTACAGGTTGGCTGCCAGGTCACTTCACTGCCTGCGGGGAACCACTGCCCATGACGGTTGACGATGTTCTGGCTCGCATCCACGCTCACCTGGACCTGGATGCGGAGAGGGAGCATGAGTTGCTGGAGGAAATCCGCGCCCACCTGGAGGAGGCTGTGGAGGTGGTCCGGGCGCGAGGGTTGGACGAAGAGGCGGCGCTGGCTGAGGCCGCTGCCCGTTTCGGCGTGGAGGAGGTGGGGCGGGAACTCCAGGCCGCCCACGTTGGCTGGGGGACGGCGGATGGCGTGATCGCGGCCGCGCTGCCGGTCTTATGTGCCCTGGTACTGCGCTGGCTGGTCTTCGCTCCTGATGGGACTGCCGTCGGCTGGCGGGAGGTGCTGGTGCGGCCGGCGTTCTGGGTCGTGTCGCTGGCGGCGTTGCTGCTGCCCCTGCTGAAGTTCCCGCGCTGGCGCTACGCGCTGGCCTCGTGGGCCTTCTTCTGGGCCTTGTCGGTGGTCTTCTTCGCCTGGCCGGCCTTGCGTTGGTAGGCTGGTGAAAAGGGAGACAAGTATGTGAAGAAACTGGATTTCGGTCTCGTTGGGTTAACTACTCTGTTCACCCTGCCCTTCCTGGTGACGGTGCTCTGGATGGGGTTGCTACGGCCGTTTGTCAGACTGCTCTCTGTCGGGCCTCTGTCCTGGTTGTTGTTCTGGGCATGGCTGCCCTTCTGGGGCGTCGCATGGCTCTTCAGCGATATGACGCGCTATCTGACCGTCAGCCTGGTCGCGCTGGTTTTGACCTTGGCAGTGTTGATCTGGCTGATCGTGCGGGAACGAGGCCAGGTCTGGCGGCGCAAGCGTTTCTACGTGTTTCTCGTCGCCCTTATTGCGCTGCTGGCCTTCCCGTTCCTGATGCGCTACCAGCCAGCGGTTGAGGTGGCGCTCAGCGTCGAACTGCGGCTTGTAGAGCGACCAGGTTTACTGGAAGGCGCTGTCAGGATGTGTCAAGCGGCAATGGAGGTGCGCGGATGCCAGTACGAACCACTGGGATGGGCAGACGCGCAAACCCTCGTCTACCGCAAGTGGTGCGGCGGTCATTACACGATGGCTGGCTGGCAACCCGGCGCTCCGGGGGTCTCTCTGGCGTACGACCTGGACACCGGTACGGTCGCGCCCTTCGAGGGCGACGTGGATGCGCTCTTGCGGGAGCCCTGTTCTCGGCCAACCTGCGTTCACCCCGGGCTCGCAAAGACGTATCCTGGTGGAGGGTATTTCCCCGGCCAGTACGAGACGCCGCTTGTCTCGCACGACGGACACTGGGTCGCCTTCACCGCCGAGCACGTCTACGGGCCGGAAGATCTACTCATTCTATCCGCTCATTAATGAGGAGGCAACCTCTATGAACAATCTGGCGATTATCGAGACGATACTGCGCAACCGGCACCAGTTCTTCGCCGAGATCCGGGAGGGTGTGGACTTGGGCCAGAAGATGCGGGCGATGCTTATTTCCGTCATTGCCTTCTTCGCGCTGTACGGGGCGGTGATGGGTTCGACCCATAGCCTGTGGCAGGCGCTCGGTTCCGCCGTCAAGTTGCCGCTGCTTTTTCTGGCCACGCTGGTCGTCTGCTCTCCGACCCTCTACTTCTTCAACCTCATCTTCGGCTCCAACCAGAGCCTGACGCAGAACTTCACCCTCATCCTGACGGCGATCACGGTGACGGCGGTGTTACTTCTCAGTTTCACCCCCATCGCGCTCTTCTTCCTACTCACGACCAGTCATTACCAGTTCTTCAAACTGCTGAACGTGGGTGTTTTCACCACTGCTGGGATCGTGGGGGTGGTCTTCCTCAGCCAGGGGATGCGGATCGTGTCGGCCTCTGGCAAAGAAGGGGCGCGGGCGCGGCGGAACATCGTGCGGCTGTGGATCCTCGTCTACGCCTTCGTCGGCAGCCAGATGGCCTGGACGCTGCGCCCCTTCATCGGCGCGCCGAGTATGCCGTTCGAGTTATTCCGCCAACTGGGCGGCAACTTCTACGCCAATATCTTCGCCAGTATCGGCGAGATCTTGGGTTTCTTCACTGTGAGGTAGAATGATGATGAATGATCGACAGCCATCTCGCGTGGATCAGATGCTTGACCTGCTGGTGGAGGAGATTGAGAGGCGGATGCGGGCGCGAACGTCTGCTCCCGCCGCTGAGCCCCCCGCGGTCGAAGTGGTCATTCCGCCTGTCGAACCCCCAGCCCAACCGGTGGGGCCAGCGAAATCACTCGCAGAGACGCAGGGCGGGGCAGAGTACCGGCCGCCAGAGCCGAAACGACGGCCGCCGGAACCGAAGCCAGAGCCAGAGCCGGAACTGGTGCTCTCGTCCCCATCCCCTTCCCACGCCACCCGGATGATGGGCCGGCTGGGGCTGGGGGTGCTCGTCGCCATCGTCCTGATCAACATTCCCCTCAACCGGCATGGCACCACGCTCGCCACCGCTATGCCCGATCGCGCCACTCTCGTGATCCGGGACGGGCTGGTGGTCAAGGAAGAGGACGACGAGGAGATTTACGTCTACCAGGACGGGCATTTCCGATGGATCAGCAGCCTGGACGCCTTCGAGCACTACCGCTTCACCTGGGGAGACGTCCACGTCGTGGAGGATGGCTTCCTGGACCGGTACGAGATAGGAGCGCCGCTGCACGTGCTGCTCAAGTGTCGCACCAGCCCCCACATCTACCGGCTGGAGAGTGGGGAGAAACGCTGGATCGTGGACATTGCGGCTTTTGAGGCAGAAGGGCACGTGTGGGAGGACGTGCGGTTCGTTGGGTGTGGCTACTTACGCGACCTGCCCGACGGGGAGACGATCCCGCCCGGCTCCGGCCCCCCGCCGCAGCCATGAGGTTTCCCAGGGGGCGGTGCAAAGTGGAAGAGGCTCGGCACGGAAGGCCGAGCCTTTTGTTTTGAGTGGGCCGGGCCGGTTCAGGCGCAGTGATCGTCGGCCTGGTGGTGCTGGTGGCCTGCTGCGCGGTGGCCTCGGCCTGGTTAGGGCGGTGGGCGCCGCGGAGGGGTGTCCGCTTGTCAGTCCTTCAGCATTGCGGTACAATCTCAATGATATAAGGAGCCCCGCTCGCGAACTCAGTTGAACGGTGCGGCGGGCCTTTCTTTACACGCGGGTTGGCACAGGGGAGCAACGCCCATATGGTAGCCGCTTCTACACCAACGTACAGCAGCGGACTTTCCAGCAAAGGTTCCCTGCTCGAAGAAACCTTGGCTGTCCTGCGCCAGATTGACCAGGGGCACAGCACAGAGCAGGTTCGGGCGATGGTCTTCGAGCAGGACCTGCTGGGCAAGACGACGCTGAGCACCCGCGAATCGGTGTGGAAGCGAATTCACGGCCGTTACCTGGGTGATGGGGATCACGCCCACACGCTGGCCCGAATGGTCGTGCACGCGCCGGATCGGCAGACGGAAAGGCTGGTGCTGTTCTACGAATTCTGCCGATCCAGTTCCCTCCTCTATGACGTGACAGTAGAGTGTGTCTACCCTCGCTATGCCGCTGGCTACAGTGGAATTGACAAAGCCGTCATCCAACGATACTTTGACGAGATTTCCGCCAACCACCCAGAGTTGATGGAGTGGTCCCCTCAGACCCGCGAGAAGGTCGTCAGCAACATACTCACTGCCCTGCGCGACTTTGGGCTGTTGCGAGGCACGCAACGCAAAGAGTTCTCCCGCCTGTACGTGCCCCTCGCGGCCTTTGTTTACGTTCTGTATCGGTTAGCGGCTGATGGTATGACAGCCCCTCGCCAGGTACTTGGGGCCAGCGACTGGCAACTCTTTTTTCTGGAGCAGTCCGACGTAGTAGTGCTTCTGGACGAGACTACGGCCGCCAGCCATTGTACCTTTAAGCATCAGGGTGATGTCTACACGTTGGAACTAAGTCACCCTTCCCTGGAGGCGTGCGTTGAGGCCCTTACGGCAGAAGTTTGAGGAACTGGAGGACCTACTGCTCCACCACCGGCGTACACTGGCTCAGAACACCGGTGTGCCCTTCGTCCGGCTGGTCTACCGGCCTGAGGAGGAGATCGCGTGCCAGCGCTTTCGAGAACCACTGGCTCGTACGCTGGAGCGAGAAGGAGTGAAAGTGGAGGTGGTCTCGTGCCGTGAGGTGATTTTCACCCGTTACGAGCGGCAAGGGCGGCTTGACCGGCTTTTCGAACTGGAGCAAACCGATGGAGAGCGATTGGGCGCTCACATTGCCAGACGTGCTCGTCAGGAACTGACGGAACGGCTGGTGGGTGGTGCCGAGAGCCTGGGGGAAGAGGGGGTGATCTTTCTGGTGGACGTCGCTTTCCTCTACCCCTATCTCCAACTGAGCCCGGTGCTCGAAGCCTGCACGAACCGTATCACGCCGCCGCTGGCACTGGTCATCTTCTACCCGGGCGAGGTAGACGTGGAGGGACGGCTGCTCTTTCTCGGCCAGCGGTCGAGCGGTTACTACCGGACGCGGGATCTGATCTGACCGGAGGAGGAAAAGCATGGTATTGTCGCCTGAGAAGACACTGTTGAAAGACCTCTTCGTCTACCCCATCGAACGCTACATCCCCCCCGTGGCCAAGGTGGACGACACCGCTGAGGCGACGGTGGAAGCGGAGCTGCGCGAGTACGTGGTGACCGCGCCCATCGAGCAGGCGCTGGCCGATTTCCTGGAGGTCTACGCTGAGTCACGCACCAAACCCACCGATGAGATCGGCGTCTGGATCTCCGGCTTCTTCGGCTCCGGCAAATCCCACTTTGCCAAGGTGCTCAGTTATCTGCTGACCAACCCCACCGTCGGCGGCCACCAAGCACGTGAACTCTTCGTCGAGCGGCTGGCCGGGAGCCCTCGCCAGGTCGAGATCGAGGGCCTCCTGCACCGGGTGGGCCTGCTCGATAGCCAGGTGATCATGTTCAACATCAAGACGGAGCAGGATCAACAGGCCCGGGGCGAGAGCATCAGCGAGATCGTGTACCGGCGCTATCTGGCCAGCCGTGGCCTGAGCACCGATCCCGCGGTCGCCAGCCTGGAACTCTCCCTCATCGAACGAGGGCTGTACGACGGTTTCCAGGCCGAGGTCGAGCAGCGGACGGGCGGTCCCTGGACCGAGGAACGGGAGGACTTCCTGTTTATTCGCTCCACCGTGGCCGAGGCGCTCCAGGCCGTCGCGCCGGAAGCCTATCGCAGCCGGGAGGAAGCACTGGCTGCCCTGGACATGGTCGAGCGGAGCCAGCGATTGACCGTTTCCGACCTGGTGCAACGGCTGGTAGGCTACGTGGACGAACTGGCCCAGGCTGGGGATCCTGACTCCCCTCCCCCTGGTAGGGGGAGGGGCCGGGGGTGGGGGCTCGAGCGCCCACCCCGGCTGGTGTTCATCATGGACGAAATCGGCCAGTTCATCGGCACCGATGGGCAGACACTGCTGGAACTCCAATCCATCGCCGAAGCATTTGGCACCCAGGGACAGGGCCGACTGTGGGTCATCGTCACCGCGCAGGCCCGGCTGCACGAGATCATCGGTGGCGTGGGGGCGCTGGCGGCAGACTTTGGCAAGATCGGCGACCGCTTCGACACCCGGCTGGCGCTGACCGACGAGGACGTGGAAAGGGTTCTGGAGGGGCGCATCCTCAAGAAGAAGGAGGAGCGAGTCTCGGACATTCAAGCCTTCTACCACGACTACGAAGGGGTGCTGGCTGCGCTCTCCACGCTGCCCGGTGCCAGCCGCGTATCTTCTCAATAATCCGGGGTAACCACTCGAACAGTCATTCGATTTCCCAGGCAAGTGTCCATTCAAGGCGTCGATAGGACAAGAGTGAGCAGGTTGATCTTT
>Ga0208279_1000062_pt1 | contig 100114 bp, 91 predicted proteins | sample AntAceMetag02UKM_FD_184766 | JGI IMG/M metagenome (GOLD analysis project Ga0208279, IMG submission 184766) | Saline lake microbial communities from Ace Lake, Antarctica - Antarctic Ace Lake Metagenome 02UKM (SPAdes) (version 2) | ecosystem: Environmental > Aquatic > Non-marine Saline and... | reverse complement strand
GGTATCCAAAGACCGCTGTAATCCCTCGCTTGATGTAAATGTCCGACACTTTCCGGATGGCTTCCAGCGGTCTTTGGATACCGTCGTAGATCGTACCGATCATCCCCGGGCCCAATTCCACCGAGAGTTGCATCCCGGCGCCGTACACGGGGTCATGCGGCGCAATGCCGGTTGTGTCTTCATAGACTTGCACGACGGCGCTGTCTTTCTGCAGCTTGATCAGCTCGCCGATGAGGTTCTCCTCGCCGACGCGGACCAGTTCGAACATCTCGGCGTCGGTGATGCCCATCACCTCGATCACCGGCCCGTTGACCCGCTTGACCTGTCCTATTATCCTGTCAATCATAGTCACTCTTTTTGACTGCCGGCGAACGCGGCGTCATATATCAATCTTTGAATTTCACGCTTCTTTCGTGACATTCTCGTTTTCACCTGGTTGTTGAAGGCCATACGCCCGTCGGCCGTCGTCAGGACGACGCCCTGTGACTCCAGCGGTTCCGCGTCGGCCAGGGTCAGGGTGATCGCCTCACCCATCTGCGAGGCGGCCCTATCCCGCGCCTCGCCAAGCAACTGCTCGTCGATCAGCGACCGCTCCCTGGTCGAGGCATTGACCCGGGCCGAATCGGCACTGAGCCCAACCGCGGCCTCGGCAATCCAGTTCACCAGTACCGCTCGATACGCCGGATCGTCTATCATGGCCTCCAGCCGCTTCTCGGCGCGATCCATAATGCGCTGCATCACCGTGTCACGCAGTCGCAGTGAACGACGTTTGACCTCACGCTCGACCGACGCAATCGCTCTCTGCGTAACCGACGCAGCCTGCGCCTCGGCTTGCTCCCGAGCCGCCTTCAGCAACGAATCGGCCTGCTTCTGTGCGTACCGGCGCTTCTCCTCCGCTCGACGTTCCGCATCCTTGATGGTCTTTTCCTCTTCGGCGCGAACGTCGGCTTCAATACCCGAAATGAGGGCCACCATTTTCTTGTCCACCGGTTCCATGAGCAGGCTGCTTTCTCTGTCTATGTCCTCGTTCAAATCCAGCAAGAAGAAGCAAGGCAAGACGCGACGGTCATATCTTGATCCCAATGGCCCCGTTGACCAACTCCCTGATTCCCGGCCGGTCGGGGATCGGTCCATGCCGGTCGGGGATCTCGACGATCAGCGGAAAACTCTCGGTGAACAGATACCGATCCACGATCGAACGGATCATGTCGGCCACCCGCTCGGTCATAATGATGATGCTGGTTTCCTTATCGTCGAGTACCTCCTGAAACGCGCGCTTGGCCTCATCCGCATTGACGGCCACCTTGCCGGAAACGCCCACGATCCCAAACCCCAGGACGGTGTCTTCGTCGCCTATGATCGAGTATTTCATGGGCCCGCTAAACCTTGTTGAGAATCATTATCGCCGTGATGAAGCCAAAGACCACAATGCCCTCCGCCAACGCAACGAAGATCAGGGCCTGGCCGGCGATTTCCGGTTTTTCCGCTACCGCGCCCATGGCCGCAGCGCCCACGTGAGAAATCGCCAGACCGGCGCCGATGGCCCCCAGGCCAAAGGCAATGGAAGCGGCGATCAGGGCAAACTTCATGACGCCCGCCTTTTCCGGCGCGATTTCCTGTTCGACGGTCTCGCCCTCGTGGGAGGTCTGGGCGAAGGCATTCGAGCAGAACAGCGTCCCCACGATGGCCATGCCGGTAAGAAGCACAACAATACTGTGCGTAATGTTGGCTTTCAGTGTCTTCTGAGCTCCATTCATTGCGTTCCATCCTTTCCTGTTTGTCTCTTCTACTCCAGGCGGCTCGCCCGGAGTGTCATATGTGATCTTTCTGGTGGCTAGAGTTGGCTGCTCAGCGAAATCGGTGTGTGCAGCTTTCCCGTCCCGTGAAAAAACTTCGTAAAGAATTCGTAGTAGTTCAATCGCAAGGCCTGTATTCCCGCTGAGAGGCCTTCCAGGCCAATCACGAGGATGTTGCCGAGCACGAGAATGACGATGGAGAACACGCCGGAGGTCATGTCCGCCAGGGTGAAGAACGAGATCATCAGGCACGCATGTGCGATGCCCAGTCCGGCCACCCGCATGAAGGACAGCGTGTTGGACAGATAGCCGCTGTAGATCTCCAACAACTCGACGATCCACTTCATCAGGCAATCGAGCGTCAGCATCGCCGGATTCGGCTTCCGATCGGATCGCCCCCGTTCGTGTTTGAAATAGTGATAAGGCTCCTTGATCAGGAGCAGAATCGAGGGCAGTCCCACCAGGAGCAGTAGCGCGCCGCCCGACGGAAACTCCTTGAACTCGTGCGCGATCATGTAGGAGGCGATGTAGATCCCGCCGCCATAGATCCAGCCGCCCAGAATGCCGCCCTTGTCGAAGACCAGTTCCATCCACCGCTTCGTTCGAATGATATTGATCCAGTTGAAGATCAAGCCCAGAGCGATGACGGAGATACCGAAGTAGACGGTGATCGCCAGCACATCGGAGATGTCATTGATGACCGAGTTACTGTTGCTGTGGCCTGAGACGATACCGTGGAAATCGAACCAAAGCGGCTTGAAAAGGGACATACCGAAATAGGACCCAAGCAGGACGCCAAAGAGGATGGCGGACCCGCCACACCAGATGACCAGCCACGAGAGGTTGTACAAGCCCTTTTTCGTCTCGTTCCCTTTAAGACGACGTACGCCGAGAACGCCCAGCGCCGCCAGGACGAGACCCTGTCCGACATCGGCGAACATGAGCCCGAACATGATCAGGTACATGGGCATCACCACGGGCGTCGGATCGATCGTGCCGTACCGGGGGACGCCAAAATTGCGGACCAGCATCTGAAACGGGGCCAGTATTTTCGGATTGTTGAACTGTACCGGGACGTCCTCATCGCTGCCGGCCTCGTGCCATTCGACGTAGCAGCGTCCCGCGCCGGCCTCGGTGATTCGATCGATCAGTCTCTGCTTCTTCGACGCAGGCAGCCAACCGGCAAAGACGACGGTGCGCGACGAAGACTTGAAATTCGCCTGAATCCTGGAGCACAACTCACCGACCCGCAGTTTGACCCAGAGTTCCCTCAGGTGCGGCTCTTCCTTCCTTACGATATCTGTCGCCTGGTCCTGGAGCGTCTTCTGTTCGGCATTCAGGGCCTGCAATTTGCCCGAGAGTTCATCCAGAAGGTTGGCCTCAGCCGACAACAGTTCTCCCGACACCTCGACGTTGGTCCATCCCACGCCGGCAAGGATGCCCCCGATCTGTTCGCGATCCCTCTTCATCGAGATCAGCAGGTGATGGACCCGATCCCCCTCTTGCCCCAGCGCCATGTGCAGGGCGGGCAAGCCCTTCAAGGCCTCGTCAAGGCCTCTGACATTGGAGGCGGGAAGTTGGCCGGTCTGCACGGCCAGGATCGAATGCCGAGCATCGAGCCTGACCCCGGACAGTCCCAGGCCGTAGAGACCGATCTGCCGTTTGATGTCCTCGAGTTTCAGGATCTCCTTCTGAATGGCGCGCTGCCGCTCCCGGACGCCCTGCCGCTCGGCGTCCAGTTTGTCCAATCGACCGCTTTCCCCGCCCAGGTTAACGGAGGCACGATTCTTCAGATCCGCTTCCTGCGGCGCCGACGGAATAACGCCAATCGTGTGCAGAATCCCTTCGACCCGCTTGCGCAGATCGGAGAAATCCGCCAGAGAAACGTCAGACGCGACGGCCGACAGTTTCTCGGGCTTCTCCAAGTCCATATCCAGGACACTGACAAACTGCATGACCCCCTCACGAAGGAGGGTCTCGGTGACTCGCTCCTGGTCCTTGGCCAGCACCACCGCGAAAAGCTGCGTCATCGGTGTTGTCGACATCATAGCATGCTCTCGATCCGTTCCTGTTGTCGCCCGTACTGCTTGGCGTTCAGCAGCATCCTGATCTTCTGCAGTTCATCCCGTTTCAACACAAAATAAGAGAGTATGATTCCGATGCTAAAGGGGTACCCGGCCAGGATGCGCTGAACCTCGTGTTTTCGTATCTCGTCCAGGATCCGTTGAATCAGCATGAGTCGCGCCGTGCTGCTGGAGGTTTCGGCAGAGAGCAGGGTGGAGAGCCCTGGATATCTGCCGGCAACGAAACCCTGGAGCACCGAGGTCACATTCTGGGCCTGATACAACTCATCGATCACGGCCCGATTGAGGTGAAAACCGCCCGGGATGATCGTCGCCAGGATTGCCTCCAGAGGCAAATCGTAGAAGTTCTTGAAGCGAATGATCCAACTGATGTTCTGCAAGTCGATCTCCACACCGATGAGCCTGACGGCAACGGCGCGGTCTCTTCGATCCAAGAGATCGATGGCCTCAACGAGATGGCTGTAGTAGTAGTGATCGAAGCCGACTTCCATACGAAAGAGAGAGCCCTCGGCCTCCACCGTGTGACTGTACTTCCTGACAATCTGAGCATACGGCGTCCCGTCACAGACGCCGGCAATCTCGTCAAAGCTCTCCGCGTTCAGAATCAGGTCTATCGAGAGGGTGTGGATGATGGGATCATACAGAACGTAGTGGCTGTTGCTGTCGACAGCGCGTTTCCGAACCTTCCTGTCGAAGTAGATCCTGATCGCGTTCTTGAGATTCTCGATTTCGAACTGGGCCAGAAGCGCATCGACGAGTTGTCGAGAGGCGGGATGGAGGTACTCTCGGATACTCCTGTAGAGCTCGATCTCGCTCTTGAGCAGTTCCAGTTCGGCCAGCTTGAGGTCGCCCGTAGCCGCATAGATCTGCTCCAAACCGGCGAAGGGACTTTCGCGCAACAGCGCCAGCGCCGCCTCCAGAGACGGGGCCTTGGCCAATTGGCCAAAAACCTCGTCGGGGAGGATCTTGCTGATCCGAGCACGCAGCTTGGCGTTGATCAAGGCGTATTTCGACAGCGGGCCGGCCATTACTTCTCGTGCTCCGCCTCCAGGACGATTCGGCAAATATCCTCGACCAAGCGGCCGGTGGTCTCTTCGTTGCTGTTGAGCAGCGCGTCCTCATCGCGATCGGCCTGCTCCAGTCTCTCTCGCTCAATGCGCTCGGCCTGTTCCTTGGCCTGTTCCACAGCCGCCAGCAATATCTCCTGGGCCTGCCGTTTCGCCGCCGCGATGGCCTCGGAGGCCTCGCTCTCAGCGAGACGTCTTATCTCCGCAGCTCGTTCGCGGGCCTGCTTCAGGGCGACGCTGACCTTGTCTTCGGCCTGAAAAACCTCTGCAATGATCTTCTTCATAACATCAAATCCCTGCCAGAGAGGCCATCCTGTCCAGCCGGCCCGAAGTGTGATAAGAACTGAATCCGAAACACCAACCACCATAGCCACCGGCCACAACAGCAGCGGCTCCCACAGATCTCAAGATGTCTGTGCATACTGAACTCACATAAGGCGGTTTGCTTGCCATGCGTTCGGCAAGTACCCAATGCTGAGGAAAACGCTATAAAGTCCCATGTCGACGGCATAGTCAAGGAGAAAATACCACCATGCCCAAGGTGATCTCTCTGAGAGTTTTCGGACGCGGGAGTATTGGGCGACGAAACGTCGGGCATGGCGACCAACGTCAAATCCAAATATCGAAGCACGAAACTCGAAACAAACCTGAAAATCCGAATGACCGAAACGCCATGGAACAAGTGCGCGCCGACGGGCAGGCCCCTGAAAGCGATCAGGCGGGCTCACTTCAACTCGACGGACCAATAGGCGTGGTCGAGGAACTGCTTCCAGGATCGGTAGCGATCATGGCCGAGATGGATGTGGATGAGGGGATTGCGCTTGGGCTTGACAGGCTTGTGGATGAGGGCCATATGGGCCTGATTGGGGGTCCGTCCACCTTTTTTGACATTGCACCGCATACACGCGCAAACGATATTCTCCCAGGTCGCCCCGCCCCCTGTGCTCCGGGGCACCACATGGTCCAGCGACAACTCGCAGGTGGGGAAGCGCTTGCCGCAATACTGGCAACGGTTGCGATCGCGGGCAAAAATGTTACGACGATTGAACTTCACCTCGCCGCGCGGCAGGCGATCGTAGAACAACAGCCGAATGATTCGCGGCACGGCAATGTCGAAATTGACGGTGGCAACCCAGTCGTGTCCGCCCGGATCGAATTGCCTCCGGAACTGACTGACGTCGCACCAACTTTTGAAATCGTAGTTGGCGTAGGCGCCCTCTTCGAATGAGATCACCTCCGCCAGGTCGCGACAGAGAAGAGAAAACGCCCGCTTGGCCCCGATGATACGGATAGCCATATAGTGCTTATTAAGCACTAAAACGCTGCAATTCAGACCGGATTGCCTGTCGCCAAACATCATACCGTTCCTTCGCAGTTTACACCATTTATCATACTACAGCGTAACAGCGAATGCAACAGCCGCCTGCGAATCCAATCTTTAGACAGAATTGGCGGGGCAGTATCCCCTCTCTGGATGGCCGCCGTATTAGAATCCGATGTGAATTCCGTTGGACAGGTTTGGCGTACGGGACATATGAAGGGTCGTCAGCAGCCTGTCCCGGCCTGGGTGGGCCTGCTGCGATCAGGACACAGAAGGCGGTTTCGGCACAACGTTCGTCGCTCGAGGCCCCTTTTCGCCCTCGGCAATGTCAAATTCAACCACGTCTCCCTCATCCAGCGTCTTGAACCCGTCGGCCGTAATACTGGAGTAGTGAACGAAAACATCACGACCGTCCGGCGTCGCAATGAATCCGTACCCCTTGCGCGCGTTGAACCATTTGACCGTGCCTTCCAACATATGAGACTCCTCTGGAGGACGCTCGGTGAGATTCGCCCCCCTACTGTTGTCTTCGCCCCCCCGATGGCCGGTGAACAGCCTTTTTCACCGGCGTTTGCCCAGGGCGCCACGAAAGAAAGTGCTCCTATGACCCCTGACCAGCCTCAGCCGACTCCGGCAGAACACTGCTGAGATTCTCCCGCATGAGCCGACCCATCTTGAATTTGACGGTCCGTTTGGCCGGAACTTCCACACGTTCCAGTGTCTTCGGGTTCTGCGCGATCCTTGAAGCCCGCGTCCGGGTCTCGAAAACGCCGAAATCCCTGAACTCCAGGCGGTTATCTTGACACAACTCCTGTATGATCTCGTCAAGAAAGGTCTGAACGATGCGTTTTACCGACACCCTCTTGGCCTGCGTGCGCTCCGCAATGCGGTCAATGAGTTCTTTCTTGGTCACTGTCGCCATACATTACCTCACTTGAAGGATAAAGCGATTCAAGAACAGAAACCGGGCCATGCTCGGTCCGCATCAATTGCGACACAGATCACACCTGACCTATCGAACACCAACTGTCGCGGACATTATCAAGCCTTCTTTCGCTGGCGATCACCCTCTCCAACGATTGGCTCACGGCACAATGACGGAACGACACTGGCGCAACACCACCGGAACAAGAAAGGATGAACGTCTGCAACCCACTATACAATAAAGACTTCTATTCAGCAAGCACTTTTGATCAAAATTTTTGGTCGCCGGTCGCCTCGCCAGGGGCCCGAGCCAGGGGCGACGGGACTGCCGGCGGTTGCCGTAGAAAGCCCCCTGCCGAGACGCAGGAGAAGGAACATACGATGGTTGACCGGAACGCGATTTGCGGGCATAATGCCCTCCTTGCACCGCCATGGTTCGTCCCGACAGTCTGGCTTCGGCCGGCCAAGGGCACTCCGCGGTGCAAGAGATGATATGGAATGTCTCATTCGGCTCCGCACGGCGGGGCGAAATTGCAGTGAGAAAGAAACAGGACAGAGGTTCATGGCTGCAAGCAAAACCCCCAAGGCCCAGGAAAAGAAACCTATCCACAAGAAGAAAGACCGAGCCGCGGAGATCGCCAATACCTTTGAATGGCTCATCACGGCGTTCATCCTGGCTTTCGTCTTTCGGGCCTTCGTAATGGAGGCGTTCCGCATCCCCACCGGAAGCATGGCCGATACCCTGAAAGGGGCCCACTTCCGACTGCGCTGCCCGGAATGTGGATACAAGTACGATCACGGGTTCGTGCCGCGCGACTACAAAATGCGGCAGGACACGATCCCCCGGGGCACCGTCGAGATGCTCTACCCAACCCATTGCCCCAGTTGCGGCTTTCTCGTACCGGCCGGCGGCGGAAGTCCGGTCGCCAATGGCGATCGCATTCTGGTGCTCAAGTGCATCTATCAATTCATCGAACCGAAACGATGGGACGTCGTGGTCTTCAAGAATCCCACCGACCCTTCCGAGAACTATATCAAGCGTCTCATCGGACTGCCGAACGAAGAGATTAGAATCATCGACGGTGACGTCTATATCGATGGGCAGATCACCCGCAGGCCGAGCGAGGTGCAGAGAGAACACTGGATGCCCATCTACGAGCATGACTATCAACCGGTCACCCCGAACCAACGGGGCGCTTTCAACGGATACCGGTGGCGGGCGCCCTTCGACTTCGAGGTCTCCGCCTGGGAGATCAGCGAGGAGAATCCGACCCAACTCGTGCTGGACAGCCCCACGGACCAGACCCTGACCTATGGGGGACGGGCGGCCAATGACTTCATCGTTACTTACGCCTACAACGACGTTCGCATGCGCAGAAACAAGCCGCCCTGCGGCGATTTGATGGTGCGCTTCTATGTAAAGCCTCACAGCAAAGAAGGCCGGATCGGCATCACGCTCAGCAAGTACGGCGTCGACTACCGGGCCTGGCTGGACCTGGACGGCACGGTGACTCTGAACAGAGTCGATGGTGACAAAGAGGCCCTTCTGAAGCCGGGATCGGTCGGGAAACCGGCCTTGGACGCCTTTACCCTCGTCAAGTTTGCCAATGTGGACCACCAACTGCGCTTCGAGTGCAACGGCACTACCATAAGCCATGATCTGGGCCGCTCGCCCGACGCGATGGGTGGGGACCCCAACGTCGCGCCAGAAGCGCGGATCGTCGGCGCCGGTAAGCTGACCCTGTCCCACCTGGCCATCTTCCGAGACATCTACTACACCAGCAAGCGAGAAGGCGGACGGACCCCCCGGGCCACGAAAGAGAATCCCTTCACACTAAATGAGGATGAGTTTTTCGTGCTGGGCGACAACAGCCCCAACAGCGAAGACGGGCGCTGGTGGAGCCAGCCCAGTGCGGCCAGCAAGGGCACCGAACCGCCCCGGACCGGCGTCGTGCCGCGCTACTATCTGGTCGGCAAAGCACTGTTCGTCTACTGGCCCAGTGGTTTTGAATTCCCCTGGCCGGCCGTGCTGAATGACGGCCTCATCCAGCACGCGCAGCGTAACATGGCCGCGCGGGTACTCCACAGCCTTATCTCGTTGCGTTGGATTCCGAATTTTGGACAGATGCGTTTCATCTACGGGGGTACCAATGGCCAGGACGCGCCGTCGCAGACGGAGGCCCCCGTGGCCAAAGGCGTCGCCGACTGACCCGTTTCCGGGCGAAGTGACACCGAATACCACAGCAGCGGCATCCCCTGCTCGCCCGGGCCGGCGCGGGCAGTCACACGTTTTATCCGCACAATTTGGAGGTGAAGAGAAATGAGGACACGCACGACCATCCTGCTGACCGCAATGATCCTGGTCTGTTCGAGCAGCGCCGCCCCGGCGGGACTGCTGGGAGGCGATCTCTTGGTTCTGGGCGGTGGACTCACCGCCGATCAGTTGCGCTGCGAATACCGCGTCGATCCGCTGGGCGTCGATGCCCTCCAACCGCGGCTGAGTTGGGCCGTCGAATCGAATCGACGAGGTCAGCTTCAAACGGGTTACCGCATCCTGGTGGCCAGCCGTCCCGACCTGCTCAAGAAAAACACGGGCGATCTCTGGGACACCGGCAAGGTCGCCTCCGATGAGTCCATCCAGATCCCCTACGCGGGCAAGCCGCTCCAATCCCACCTGCAATGCTTCTGGAAGGTGCGCCTCTGGAACAAGGAGGGCAAGCCCGCCGCGTGGAGCAAGACCGCCTGCTGGACGATGGGTCTGCTCAAACCCGGCCAATGGCGGGCTCAGTGGATCGGCCTGGACGCCTCGCGCCGGCGCGTTTCGCCGGCCCAAACCATCGACCTGACCAGGGCCTCCTGGATCTGGCATGGCCAAAGCGATGCAGCCACCAGCGCTGCGACGGGGACGCGGTACTTCCGCAAGGAATTCACAATCCCGGCCGGTTCCGAAATCACTTCGGCGGCCTGCGCCATCGCCGCCGACAACAGCTTCACCCTGTTCCTCAACGGTCGCCACCTCTATAATGGCAACAACTTCAAGGACGCCAGCGTCACAGAGGTCGCCGAGCACCTCCGACCGGGCAAGAACGTACTGGCGATCGAAGCGACCAATGTGGGCGACTCCCCCAATCCGGCCGGTCTGCTGGCGGTCCTGAATCTCAGGCTAAGCGGAGGCCAGTCTCAGCTTGTCACCTCCGACCAGACGTGGCGCAGCGCCTCGGCCGCTCCGACGGGCTGGCGCGACGCCGATTTCGACGCCGCGAATTGGTCCGACGCTCGAATTGCCGCCGCCTACGGCGCCGGCCCCTGGGGCAAGGTCAACCTGACCAGTGGGCAATTGTTCCTGCCTCCCGCCCAGTTCCTGCGCAAGCGCTTCGTCCTCGATAAGGCCATCGAGCGCGCGACGATCTACGCCTCGGCGCTGGGCAACTATGAGTTGTATCTCAACGGCCGGCGGATCGATGACTCGTACTTCACCCCCGGCTGGACCGACTACGACAAGCGCCTCTACTACAACACGTTCGATGTCACCGCCGAACTCAACCAAGGGTTCAACGTCGTCGGGGCCATCCTGGCCGACGGATGGTACAGCGGGCATATCGGCTGGGGCCGCCGCCGCGATCACTATGGCGAAAACCCTCGCCTGGCCACTCAGTTGCACATCGAGTACGCCGACGGAACCTCGAAGGTCATCACCACCAACGGGACCTGGAAGGCCGCGACCGGGCCGATCCTCGAAGCGGATTTCCTCATGGGCGAAGTCTATGACGCCACTCAGGAGATGGCCGGCTGGAGCACGACCGAATTCAACGACGCCTCCTGGTCGGGCGTCGATGTCACCGACCAGATCGAGGCGAAGATCGAATCCTATCCCGGCGTCCTGGTCCGTAAATTCCAGGAAATCAAACCGGTCGAGATCACCGAGCCGAAAGCGGACGCCTACGTCTTCAACTTGGGGACCAACTTCGCCGGCTTCGTCCGACTGAAGGTCGCGGGCGCCACGCCGGGGCAGAAAATCGTCCTGCGCTTCGCCGAGCGACTCAACCCCGACGGAACCGTCTACACCACCAACCTGCGCGGCGCCCGGGTGACGGACACCTACATCTGCAAGGGCCAAGGCAAGGAAGTATGGCAACCCCGCTTCACCTTCCATGGCTTCCAGTACGTGGAAGTGACCGGCTATCCGGGCCAGCCTGACCACGACGCCATTACCGGAATCGAGCTAACCTCGGCCACCCCCGTCGTGGGCGAGTTCACCTGTTCGGACTCCATGGCCAACACGCTGTATCGCAACATCTGCCAGACGCAACGGGCCAATTTCCTCGAGATCCCGACCGACTGCCCCCAGCGTGACGAACGGCTGGGCTGGATGGGCGACGCCCAGATCTACGTCCGCACGGCAACCTACAACAGCGACATCGCCGCGTTCTTCACCAAGTGGCTCGTCGACGTCGAAGACGCCCAACTCGACAACGGCGCGTTCTCCGACGTCTCACCCCGCAAAGTCGCGACGGCCGGCGGGGTCGCCGCCTGGGGCGATGCCGGCGTGATCTGTCCCTGGACGATCTATCAAGTCTACGGTGACAAGCGCGTGCTGGCCAAGCACTACGACGCCATGCAGCGGTGGATCGATTATTGCCAGGGCACGACCAAAGGGCTCTTGCGCCCGGCCCACGGCTATGGCGACTGGCTGAGCATCAAGGCGGACACCCCCAAGGAGGTCCTGGCCACGGCGTATTTCGCCTACAGCACCAAGCTGGTGGCCCGAGTCGCCGAGGTATTGGGCAAGAGCGAAGACGCCCGGAAGTACCAGCAACTCTTCGAGCAGATCAGGCGGGCCTTCAACCAGGCCTACGTCGGCGCCGACGGACGCATCAAGGGCAATACGCAAACCGTCTACGTGCTGGCACTGGCTTTCGACCTGCTGGACGAGGAAAAACAATCGCTGGCGGCCGAGCACCTGGTCAGTGACATTCGTGACCGCAACTGGCACCTGTCGACCGGGTTCGTGGGCACCAAGGACCTGATGGCGACGCTGACCCGCATCGGGCGGACCGACGTCGCCTACAACCTCTTTCACAACGACACCTTCCCCTCGTGGGGCTTCTCGATCGCCCACGGCGCGACCAGCATCTGGGAGCGTTGGGATGGGTGGACCCCCGAAAAAGGCTTCCAGGACCCGGGCATGAACTCCTTCGCCCACTATTCCTTCGGCGCCGTCTGCGAGTGGATGTTCAAGACCATCGGTGGAATCGACACGAAGGGCCCGGCCTACAAGCACATCGTCATTCGCCCGCGCCCCGATGGCAAGCTGGCCTGGGCCAAGACCAGCTACAACTCCATTCGGGGCCCGATCGCGACCTCCTGGAAAGTCAAGATCGGCAACGATCAGGGCAAACGGACCGAGACGCTCAAGCTGAACGTCACCATCCCGGCCAACACGACGGCGACCATCTACCTCCCCACGGCCAATGCCGCCGGGATCACGGAGTCGGGCCGTTCGGTGATGCAGGCCAAGGACGTGAGCTTTGTCGGCACCGAAGGCGACAACGCCCTCTTCGAGATCGGTTCGGGCGTCTACAAGTTTACGACACAACTGAAATAGGTCCTATGGGACCGATAGGACCTATTATAGTTGGCTGAAGCTCGCGCGGGCCGCGTCGAGGGTCCGCGCGATGTCACTATCTGTGTGGGCCAGGGATACAAACATCGCCTCGTAGGCACTGGGCGCCAGGTAAATGCCCCGCTCAAGCATCTCGGCGAAGAACCGCTTGAACCGGGCGATGTCAGTCGTTTGTACGTCGGCAAAGTTCCGCACGGGATGATCACAGAAGAAACAACTCATAATCGAGCCGACCCGATTGATGGTGACAGGGACGCCGGCTTCGGATGCCGCCTGCGCCAGACCCGCCTCCAAAGCTGAAGCGGCCGATTCCAGCTTGTCATAGCTGTCGCCCTGGGCGAGGATGTCGAGCGTCGCGTTGGCAGCCGCGGTGGCCAGCGGGTTGCCACTCAGAGTCCCGGCCTGATAGACCTGCCCTTCAGGCGCCAAGAGGTCCATGATCTCGGCGCGACCGCCGAAGGCGGCCAAAGGCAGCCCCCCACCGATGATCTTGCCCAGACAAGTCAGGTCGGCGCCGACGCCATACCGCTGTTGGGCGCCGCCCAGAGCGACGCGGAAACCTGAGATCACCTCGTCGAAGATCAGGAGCGTGTCATTCTCATCGCACAGCGTGCGCAGCGTCTCCAGATATCCCTCTGCCGGGGGGACCACACCCATATTGGCCGCGACGGGCTCGACGAGGACGGCCGCGATGTGTCCGGCGTGGTTGGCGAAGGCCGCCGCGACCGCCGCGGGATCGTTGTAAGGCACCACCACCGTCTGCTGGGCCAGCGCCTCAGGCACGCCCGGACTGGAAGCAGTCCCCCGCTCGGCCAGGCCCGATCCGGCTGCGACCAGCAGTGAATCGCTGTGACCATGGTAGCAGCCCGCCATCTTCACGATCATCTCGCGCCCCGTGAAGGCCCGCGCCAGCCGAATAGCACTCATCACCGCTTCGGTCCCACTGCTGAGCAAACGAACCTTCTCGATCGAATCAAAGGCACCGACGATCCTCTGAGCCAGTTGCGTCTCGGCCAGCGTCGGCGCGCCAAACGACGTGCCTTTGTCCACGGCCTGGTGGATCGCCTCGATCACCGCCGGGTGGGCATGGCCGACGATCATCGGCCCCCAGGAGCCGACATAGTCGAGGTACTCCTGCCCATCGATATCATAGACCCTCGCACCCTGGGCCGCGTGGATGAATACCGGACCTGAGTCGACGCCGCCAAAGGCGCGAACGGGTGAATTGACGCCGCCGGGCAATACGCGGCAGGCCTGGTCAAACGCTATTCTCGATTTCTCACGCATAGTGGTCTCCTTGGAATCAGCGGTGCATCATATGCGGCCGACCCGCCAAAAGCAAAACCCAAAGGGCAAAACAGCATCCGACCGCCGCAGATGCCGCCGGAAGACTATTTTTCTTGCAAAACACGGGCAGTTGGAGTAATTCTTAGCCTTTTGCGTCTAGTCGTGCGTGATGCGTTAGGTCTGAGGCGTCCACAAGATGGCCTTCGACCGAACCGTGTCGCGCTTGTCGCCTGTTAAAAACCCGGAGCGAAGATATGAACTTAGTCAAATGGTTCAGAAAGAACAACACCAAGGTCATGGCCGTGGTCGTCGTTGTACTGATGGTCGGCTTTGTCGGTGGGACGGCATTGACCAGCCTTCTCCACGGCAGCGGCGGCATGAATAAAGCCATTGCGCATTATGGCCCGAAGCAACAGAAAATCACGCCCAACGATCGAAACCAGGCCCGAAGCGAGTTGGAAATGCTCCAGGCGCTAGGGGCCGGTCAGGTCATGCAATACCAGGACTTGCGCGGCGTGTTGCTGGGCGAAATGCTGTTCTCCCAGGACCGGGCTTCGGCTGAAATGATCAGCGGTCTCTGGCAGCACATCCAGAGAAATCGGTACCGGGTCAGCGAGAAGCAACTCAGCGACATGTACGACCGGACGGTGCCGACGGACATTTATTGGATTCTGCTGCGCGACGAAGCCCAGGCGGCCGGCTTCCACGTCCGCTCCGAAGACGTCGGCCAGATGCTGGGACGGATCATCCCCCAGTTGTACAACGGGTCCAGTTACAGCCAGGCGATGCAGTCTTTGGTCAGCAAATATGGCGTTCCTGAAGAGCAGATCCTGGCCACGTTCGGCAAACTCTGGGCCGTGCTGCAATACGCCGAGGCGGTCTGCTCACTGGAAAGTAGCACGACCGCTGAGATCAGGCACCTGGCCAGCCGCAGGAACGAAGCCCTGACCGCCGAACTGGTCCAGCTCAAAGCCTCTTACTTCGAGGATAAGAATGCGACGCCTTCGGAGGCGGAGATGGTCGCCCAGTTCCAGAGGCACCAGGACTCCTTTGCCGGGCAGGCCAGCGAAGCCAACCCCTACGGATTCGGGTACAAGCTCCCCGATCGCGTGCAACTTGAGTACATCGCTCTGGATATGAACGATATTCCGGCCCTGATCGAGCGCCCCACAGCCGAAGAGGCCGAGACCTACTACCAGCGGAACCGCGACGGGCTCTACACGCGGGAAGTGCCGTCGGACCCGAACGACCCGAATTCGCCGGTCGTTCCGGAGGTCGAGCGTTATGCCGACGTGGTCGATACGATCATGGACCGCCTGACCCGGGAGCGCGTGATCCGCAAAACCGAGCAAATCCTCTTGGAGGCGCGTAACGTAGCGGACGCCAATTTGCCGACCAGAAGTCCGGACCATGCCGAGCCGACGATTGCCGCACTGGCGGACGAGGCGGGCGACTATCAGAAGATCGCCCTGGACCTCGGCCAGAAGCACAGCGTCTCGCTCTACTACGGCCGCACCGGCATGCTCAGCGCCGCTGATATCCAGGCGGACGATCACCTGCGCCGGCTGTCTCTGACCGGCTACGGCAAGAATCCGGTCGCCCTCGTTCAGATGCTGTTCTCCCCCGAAGCGTTCGGGGAAGACGCCGTCAAGCTCATGTCGGTTCCGAGCGCCCAGGTCTATCGCAGCATCGGCCCGGCCCGTGACCCAAGGATCGAGATGACTCCCGACCTATCCGGGCAGATCATGGCTGTCGTGCGCATCGTAGCGGCCGAGCCGGCTGCGGCGCCGGAGAAACTCGACACCGAATACAGCACCAAGACGCTGGTGATCGACGACGATGAGGACGAGGCCGACAGCGTTCACTCGGTAAAGGAAGGCGTCATCGAAGACCTGCGCATCCTGGCCGCCTGGGAGACCACCAAGACCAGAGCTCAAGAGTTCGTCCAATTGGCGAACGAAGGGAGTTGGGACGAGGCGGTGAGCAAGTTCAACGAACTCTACGGCGAACAGGCCAAGGACGACCCGAACGATCCCAATGTCTTCGAAGTGCAGAACCGGTTCGGCCTGCAACGCGTCGCCCGCGGGCAAATGGAACTGATCACCACGCAGACCGCCAACATCCCGGGCGTCGAGGAAAACCTGCGGCGATTCGCCGTCGAGCAACGCTTCGTCGACCGGCTCTATTCGCTCATTCCGCTCAAAGGCGATTCCGTCAAGAAGGTCCCGCTCGTGCTGGAGTTCAAGCCGAACCAGAGCTTCTTCTGCCTTAAGAACGTCTCGATCCAGCGATTGGACCAGAAACGGTTCCAGGATATGAAGACCTCCCTGCAGATGCAGGAAGATCACGTCGAATCGCAATCGCTCTCAGTGGTCCATTTCAATCCTCAGAACATCCTCAAGCGCGCGAATTTCGCCTTCGCTCAGCAGGCCGAGGACGATGCAGAAACCGAGGATGAGACTTCAGAAACCCCTGAGAGCCAAGAGGACGCCGCTTGATGAGTCCATCGTGGAAGGATAACAATACGCTGTTCCTCTCCATCGTCGGAGTGCTGGCCTGGCTCATACCCGGGGCCGGGCATTTCGCGCTGGGCCAGAGGCGGCGGGCCTATGTTATCTGCGTCTCGATCATCGCGATGTTCTTCGTCGGGCTGTATATCGGTTCGGTGGGCGTGATCGATCCCGTGGGCGCCAAGCCCTGGTATGCGGCGCAGATGATGAACTCCCCGGCCGTGTTCTTCCTGGGGCGAATCAGCATGGCCGGCGACTACCCCGTCTTCGGCCGACCGAACGAGATCGGTCAGATCTATACGAGTATCGCCGGGCTGCTCAATCTGCTGTGCATTGTCAATGCCGTCTACCTGGCGCACCTGCAAGGCGTTGAGGAGGGAGATGCTTAGGATGACCGCCCTGACTTCGACGCTTTTGGCCAGTTTCACCGCCCCGATGCAGATCGATACAACGCCGGCCTCAATGCTCTGGCTGCTGCCGCTGGTGGTGGCGATCGCCGTAGTTTACAAGGCCACGAAAGTGAGCAAGATCAGACTGGTTCCCTTCGTCAAAGAAACGGGCGTGCTGATCGGCTCGATCCTGGTCTTCATCACCGTGGCGGCCCTGGTCTTGTATATCGGGGCGTGGTTCGCGAACGAGCACATGGCCGGCCTCCTGAACCGGCCCGGCTTCTGACCTATAGCAAAATCCAAAGCGCAGAATGCAAAATTGAGGAAGTCATCGCCGCAGCGGGGCGATCCCGCAATTTTGATCTTTCATTTTTGCATTCGTTCTAACCGCCGACCTGCTCGGGCGAGGGCTGCAGCACACCCAACTCAATCAGGGCGTTGTAAGCTGCCTTCTGCTCAGCCTCTTTCTTGTTCGCCCCCCAGGCGCTGGGGAAATGACGCTGGTCGATCACCACCTCGGACTCGAAACACTTGTTGTGATCGGGGCCCTTCTCATCCAGGAGGACGTAGATCGGCGCCATGTTGAACTGCTCCTGGGAATGCTGTTGGAGCAGTGACTTGTAGTTGCCGTGCGCCTCCTCGGAATCCACCTGCTCGATCAACACCCGGAAGTTGGTGACGATAAACTCGCGGGCGCTCTCGAAACCTCCCTCGATGTAGACGGCCGCAATAACCGCCTCCAACAGACCCGCGGCCAGAGACATGGGCAGCGCTTTACTGGAGACCATGCCCTTGCCGACGATCAGGAACTTCGGCAATTCGAGACGGCGCGCCACCCGCGCACAGGTGGTGCGGGAGACGAGCATGCTCTTCATCTTCGTCAATTCGCCCTCGGCGTAATCGCGGAACATGTCAAACAGCGTCTCGCAGATCACGGTCGAGAGAATGGCGTCGCCGAGGAACTCCAGGCGTTCGTTGCTGTCGAGCCGATTATCCACCGCCGAGGAATGGGTGAAGGCACGCTTCAGGAGCGCGCCGTTGGCGAACTGGCGCCCTAGGATCTGCTCGATCTGGTGCAGAATATCGTCGTTCATCCAAAACCATACGCCGCCCCGCCGTACGCCGGAGCGACCAATACTATGAACCTATATCAACATCCTGCGAGCAGATGACGAATACCGCTTGTAAGAACGGCCTTCGTGACCCACTCCACAGGGAAACGGACATCTGTCCGGTTTGCCCTTGGCAACCCGCCTGTCTGTTGTGTCGGGGTCCTACTGGAACCAGGCGGTCGCTCGCCCTTGCCGGCGACTAGCCCACCATCTGCAAACTGGCCAACGCAACGAACTTATCGTCTACGATTTCAAAGATGCCGTCAAGCCCCGTGATCGTAAAAATTCCCTTGGTGGCCGGCGCGACGCTGCAGAAAACAAGCCGATGGCCGCAATCGCCCAACAGTTTCCGCAGCTTCAGCAGCTTCGACAGGCTGGACGAGGTGATAATGTCGACCTGCGAGAAATCGATCACGAGCTCACAATCGCCTCGATCGCGAACCGCTTCGGTGGCAGTCTTGAGTTCATCGCCCAACTCAGGCTCCTGAGGCAAATCAACAAGAATAATATCCTCAGACCAGTTCTGAATGCCCATGTCTTCATCTCCTTTAGCGTTGCTAAATGTTTCAGCGTTCACCTGTATTATCGGCGCGAGACTGGGGGGCATTAAGTAAAAACAAGCACATTCGACCCGACCTGGACCTGGACCCATAAAAAGGCGACCCAACACGACGTGAGCTGGCAGGCCCGCAACGACGTGTGAGAAAAAAGAACGGGATCGACGGCCCCTATCTCTGGTGCGTGGCCACCCCGCGCCCCCCGTCTAATATCGGCAGGCGTCAAGAACGCACCGGTCAAAGTTTTCGGTCCAACCTCCGATAACTGATCGCTTCGGCAATGTGCTCGGCGCCGATGTCCTCAAGACCCGCTAGGTCGGCGATCGTCCGCGCCACCTTACAGATCTTGTCGTGGGCGCGGGCGCTGAGTCCCAGTTCGACCATCGCCGCCTTAAGGGTCATCTCCCCGGCCGCATCGAGCCGGCAGAACCGCTCCAACTGCCGGTGCGTCATGTGGGCGTTGGTGGTCGAGCCCCCGTCGCCGAACCGGCGCGACTGAATCGCTCGGGCCGCGATGACATCGGCGCCCAGCGTCTCCGAGTCGGTTTGACGTGCAGTCGAACGGAGCTTGCTGAAATCCACCGCCGGCACGTCGATGTGAATATCGATACGATCCACCAACGGACCCGAGACCTTCGCCAGGTACCGAGCGATCAGACCCGGGGCGCACTTGCAGGCCCTCAGCGAACTGCCGAAATAGCCGCACGGGCAAGGGTTCATCGCGGCCACCAGCATGAACTGGGCCGGGAACTGGGTCGTCCTCTTGGCCCGGGAGACCACCACATGACCATCCTCAAGCGGCTGGCGAATCATCTCGAGCACGTGCCGGGGGAACTCGACGAATTCATCGAGGAACAGGATTCCATAGTGAGCCAGCGACAACTCGCCCGGATGGGGTGAAGAGCCGCCGCCGATCAGGGCCGGACCGCTGGCCGAGTGGTGCGGCGTACGCACGGGCCGAACCGCCATGAGGGCCTGGTCCTTCTTCAGCAACCCGACCGCCGAGTAAATCCGCGTCGTCTCCAGCGACTCGGTCAAACTCAGGGCAGGCAGGATCGTCGCCAGCCTCTGGGCGAGCATGGTCTTGCCCGCCCCGGGAGGGCCGATCATCATGATATTGTGGGCGCCGGATGCCGCGACCGTCAGGGCCCGCTTGACACTCTCCTGGCCCTTCACGTCCGAGAAATCGACCTCGTAGTGTGAGGCGACGCCGAACAGCTCGTCGATATCGGTCACCGTCGGATCGAGCGGGAGCCGATCTTCGAGAAAAGCGGCCGCCTGGGCCAACGAGCCAACGCCATAGACCTCGACCCCCTGCACCACCGCCGCTTCCTGGGCGTTCTCCAGGGGCACGATCATCCGCGTGAAGCCATGGGCCGCCGCCGTCATAGCCATGCTCAGCACACCGTGGACGGGCCGGACCCGACCATCCAATGCCAGCTCGCCCACGATGACATAGTCTTTGACCGCCGGAGCGGCGACGACGCCCTCGCCGATGAGGAGCCCCAGGGCGATCGGAAGATCGAAGGCCGGACCCGCTTTCTTCACGTCGGCCGGCGCCAGATTGATGATCGACTGGGTCTTGGGATAGCGATACCCACAGTTGACAATCGCACTGCGGACCCGCTCGACGCTCTCTTTGACCGCCGCGTCGGGCAGACCGACAATGATCGCCTTCTCGAAACCCCGGCGCGCGACATCCACCTCCACTTCGCAGAGGACACCGTCAATGCCTTCAAGGGTCACACTGTGCAGCCTCGCCAACATAGTCTTCCCTTCGTAGTCCGCTACTATCACATCGATTGTAGAGTTTTCCCCCGGCCCCGACAAGGCAATTCACAGCCGGCCGCACAACACCGGCCCAAAGAATTGGCTTTGAATTGGGTTTGTTTTTGCCACCGAATCCGCGTTCTCGATGCACAAACGGCCAAAATTGGCTTTGTTTTGCATAAAAAGCCCCGGCCAAACGCACCGCTCCATCCCCCCGAAAACAGGGACTGCGCAGCCTGTCCTGAACGAAGTCGAAGGATTCCGCGTAGCGGGTTGTACCTGTCCCCGCTTTCCCCAACGCCCGCCAAATTGGCTTCGTTTGGCTTCGTTTTTCCCCCAATTCGCCGTTCATGGCCTGAAAACGCGGACAATTGGGTTCGTTTTGCACAAAAAGGGTGGACCCGGCCGACCCTTCGCACCCAATGGAGCCAGCGCCCCCTGACCGATCCGCGAGCCGTGGCGGTTGCGTGCCCCAAACCGCCCGGCCGGATTGATGATTGACTATGTGTAATCTAGCGTCCATATTCGTTTACTACAATACAAACATCACCAAGCGGCGTCAAGCAAAATCTCGCCGATTTCCATGGAACGCCCAGGCGGGCATCCCTGCCTGCCTCCCATACCTGCCCGAATCCCGCCGCAACCCGTGCGTGATCTAGCCTATTGCTCGGCCCACGCATTTCGTTTATCCTATCGATACGGTGCATTTGAGGAAGATATGATTGAAGAGGTTTCGACAATCCGGGCAGAAGACCCAGCACCCCTATCGCTGCCGCGCGCGGAGAATGTATCGCACTCCTTTGATTTCCCGGTTGAATGCAATGCGTGAACCCCGCAGAAACGAACCATGCTGGTGTGGCTCCGGACTGAAGCATAAGAGATGTCATATGATCCTTAATCATGCGGAATATTTCAAGCTGTCTGATCATCTCAAAGCAGAGAAGAAACATCGCAGCAAGAAGTACTGTCTGCACCCGCGCGCAGACGAAAACGAGTGCAAAGGCAATATCGTAAATGCACACACAGTTCAGCGTGTTGGACTGGCCCAAATTGCAGAAGATGGACACGTATGCACTTTTCACCAAGATGCAAATAGTCTGCGAACCGCAACTCGGAAGGAGGAGTTGTTCAGCGTACGCAATATTGGCACAAAACGTGCCTCCACATTCAGCGGTTTTTGCGAGAAGCATGACAATCAAACATTTCGGCCCGTGGAAGATCAGGAGTTCACATGTTGTGCGGAGCACGCGTTCCTGTTGGGGTACAGGGCGTTATGTCGTGATCTTTTTGCAAAAACAGCAATCAAAGCATTGGAGCGTTCCTACCTTATGCCGGTTGCCGGACAAACCGTCCGCGAACAGGAGACGACGCGCAGATTAGCGGAGATCTTCATCAAAAGAACTGAGTTGGAGCATCGTGACCTGTCGCTGATGAAAGCCGATTATGACCGGATTCTTGAGAGGAGAGACTACAACGATATCAAGTACTATGCCGTCATGTTCGAGCATTGTCCAGACGTGATGTGTAGCGGATCGTTCTGGCCAGAGTTCGACTTTGCTGGGCAACGAGTGCAGACGCATGACAAACCGAACCCAGAGGGTATGCAGTTTTCCCTGATCGCAACTCGGACAGGGGGAGCCGCCGTCTTTACGTGGCTTGAACGTACGCAAGCTTGTGAACGCTTCTTAGCCTCCCTGAATGAGACCACAGATGAGCATCTCCCCAGTGCGATCCTGCGGTTTACCTTCGAATACTTTGAAAACACATTCTTCAGGCCCAGTTGGTGGAAAAACCTCGCGGATGATGAAAGAACGCATCTTCATAAGAGGATGGCGATGGTCAATAGCGTTTGGGGTGAACCGGAGCCCAATTGTCTCGCAGACGATGGATTGAGAGTAGTTCAATGGAGAATATCGAGTAGAGAGATAAATTCTACGATATCGACTTAGAAATGGCGGGTGGCAGGATCAAGCAGAGCTGGGCGATAGAACTACTAGGGACGGACCCTAGTATATCATAACCAATTATGAAACAACCGCTTACACCGCATTAGTTACCCCCTAATGTCCCTCCCTGTTTATCTCGCGACCGCCTACTCAATTTAAGATCGAGAATCGCTGAGGCGTGCCCAGAATTCTTGCGGCATCCACTGAGCGGCTCATCGCGGTCCTGCATACTCACTGGCAAAAAGCCCATTGACAACCCGTAGCCAGGTGGCTACACTATAACCATAATTGAAGTCCGCAAGACCGAGGCATTCGCAAAATGGATTGACGGTTTGCGTGACATTCATGCGAGGGCTCGCATTCTGGTGCGAATCGAACGCTTGTCGCTTGGGAATCCTGGGGATGTGAAAGCCGTGGGCCAGGGTGTTTCGGAATTGCGGATTGATTATGGTCCCGGCTATAGGGTCTATTACACGAAAGTAGGGCAAACGGTAGTGATCTTGCTGGCCGGTGGTGACAAGCGTACGCAAGCGGCGGATATCAAAACGGCCCTGCGTCTGGCACGAGATCTTTAGGGGGTTGTCATGGCTAAAACGAAGACGACACGATACGACGTCGCCGAACATCTCAGGACTCCTGAGGAAATGGCGGCCTACTTCGAGGCATGTTTGGAGGAAGCCAATGGCGACGCCGCCTTCATTGCCAAAGCGTTGGGGGATATCGCCCGCGCCAAAGGCATGTCACAGGTGGCGCGCGACGCGGGTCTGTCGCGAGAGAGTCTCTACAAAGCCCTTTCCGGCGAGAGAATCCCCGGCTTTGACACCATCCTGAAAGTCATGTCTGCTCTTGGTTTGCAGTTGTATGCGAAAGCTGCGCACGCACCGGCCCACCCCACCCGTTGAGGATAACTGAAAGAGAAGGAATGGCGTGCCGTGCACGCCCTACGGCTGGACTATGGAAACGGCTCAAGCCAAGGACCGTGCGGATTTCGGAACGGCCTGGCCAGGCGGGCGTCGTGTTTACAGCCACTGGGTGCGGTTTTGTTTTTGCACGAGGGCGTCGGCTTCGGGCACGCCTTTGGCCTTCATGGCCTCGCCGTCCCATTCAAGGTTGCGCTGCAACCTGAGTGCGACGATGCCCGAGAGACCGATCTCGGTGAGGCGCCCTCCGAACTCGAAGGGCGAAAAGGTTTTTCCGTTCTCAACAATGGCGTCGGTCCATTCCTGAAAGTGGCCGCGAACGCGCGGCAGGCGCTGTGGCACCTTGACGGCCTCGGGATGCTTGTTATGTCCGACGAATTTCTTGTCGCCCTTCATTTTGACGTAGCACTGGGAATTCCAGAGCCCGGCCGATAGCAGGCCGTGCTCGCCCTCGACAATCGCACCGACGCGCGGGACGTTGCCGAAAGTGCCGACGAGTTGATCGGTAAGTCGCTGGGGCGGCATGTCCTGACCGCCGGTGTAATAGATCAGGTTCACCGCAGCGCGATCACCCTGGGCGGAAAAATGGAACGTGTGTGTCACCGCCTGGGCGTAGCTTTCCAGGCCAGCCTTTTTCACGTTGCTGATCTCGACACGGGAGGGATATCCAAGGTTCAGCGCCCTGACCGGCATGTTGAAGGAATGGCAGCAGAAGTCGCCAATGGAGCCATTGCCAAAATCGTACCACCCGCGCCACTTGGCCGGGTGGTAGATATCCGCCTTGTAGGGTCGAAGGGGTGACGGACCACACCAGAAATCCCAGTTCATGCCCTCCGGCACCGCATCCGACCCGGCCGGACGTGTAACGCCGTTGGGCCATCCGTGGGCCGGGTGCCAGATGTGAACGTTGGAGATCTGCCCGAACAGACCGGCCTGAATCAACTCAATGCTCCGACGCAGGTTCGATGAGGCACTGCCCTGGTTGCCGGTCTGGGTGACCACGCTCGATTGGCGGGCAAGTTCACGCAGCGCGCGTGACTCGGCAATGGTATGGGTCAGCGGTTTCTCACAGTACACATGCAAACCTGCCTTTATGGCGGCCGTGCAGATCGGCGCATGCCAATGATCCGGCGTGGCGATTACCACCGCATCGAGCGATTTCTCCTTCTCAAGCAACTGGTGGTAGTCGGTGTACGCCTTGACCTTGCCCGCCTGAGCCTGGTGCCGAGCCTGGGAGGCGGCAATCTGGTTGGGGTCCACATCGCAAAACGCTACAACGTTATGGCCCAGTTGCAGTGCCGTCTTGACGTGGCCCTGAACCTGGCCACCCATGCCGATGAAGGCGATGTTGAGCTTTTTGCTGGCTCCGAAAACGGTGCTCGGGACAATGGCGGGTGCGGCGGCGACCGCGGCGAGAAAAGTCCGACGCCTCATTAAATGCTCCTTCGTTTCAACTGATATCTGATAGGACTTGTGAGTCTGCAACTGTTAAGAATCATCATACGCCCGAGGGAAAGGCAAATCAAGGGGTGTCCGGTGCATTTGAGCCGGGTAGGAGGGGCAGAAGGGATGGCGTGCAGTGCACGCCCTACGGCTGCTCGCGGGTATCGGTCGTATCGGTGTTTGGAAAAGCCGCATGATTCCATTTCTGCCGTAACCTTTCGCGATCTCGCTTACAGTAGTTCATGATGGAACACGGATTGGACACATTCTGCCTGGGACAATTGCGGGACCGCGAGCCTGACACCATTGAGAAGTGGTTTGAGAGCTTCGCCGATTGTCTTTACACGTACGTCTTCTATCGCGTGGATAGAGATGAACAGAGCGCCGCCGATGTGGTCCAGGACACCTTCCTGGAGGCGCTGGGCCGCATCGAGCAGTATGATCCCGAGCGGGGTACGATGGCGGCGTGGCTGACGACTCTGAGTCGGAATCATATCACCAGGACCCTGAAGGCCAAGGGACGTTTCGCTGCGGCCGACCATTGGCAATCCGTTAACGCCGATTTGCTGGCCCGGTTTCAGCGCCTGGCGACCGATCCCTTGCCCCCGGAAATACTGGAGAAAAGAGAGACCCGAGACCTGGTACAAATGACGCTGGCCAGTATCCCGGGGAACTATCGCACGGTCTTGGTCCTGTACTATCATCGGGGACTGTCCTTGCGTGACATCGCCACGCGGGCCAAGAAATCCGAAGGAGCGGTCAAGGTCCTGCTCCATCGCGCTCGAGGGGCATTCAAAGAAGCCTTCTCACGACTGGTTGACGTCCATTCCTGGGAAGGAGGCCAACCGTGAACAAGAAAGACCATCTGGACACCAATCTGGAAGCCTTACTCAAATCCACGGAACCTCAGTTGCGCCTGCCGGCCGATCGCAAGGCGGACATCCTCGCCAGACTTCTGACGCAGCCGACACCTTCAGCGGGAGGACGTATGAGACAGCTCAAGTGGTTTGGCTCAGCGGTAGCGGCCTTGGTTACCCTGGTCGTGGTAGGGTCCTATCTGCTCCGAGGCAGTAGCAGCGTAGCCTTTGCAGAGGTCCTGGAAGGGCTGCAGGAGCGGGGGTACACCTTCACTTATTGGTCACAGCAAGAGACCGGCGAGCTGCAGAAGATGGGTCGCGGCATGGTCCTGCAACCAGGACTGGTGCGCTGGGATATGCCGGACGGCCAATTCCAGGGGCTGGCCCTGGTATTCGATGGCTCGAACCACACCGTACGCTGGGTGACCACGGCCGGCAAGGACCTTGGTACAGTCGAAATACCCGAGGAGATGCAGGAACCGAGCGACCAGTTCCTGCTATTTCGTCCCGTCGAGCGACTCTGGGACATCGTGGACGGCACGGAAAAGACGCTGGGCACAGAGACCAGGGACGAAATCGAAGTGGCCGGCTACCGCGTCGAGCAATTGTTTGAAATCAACGAGCAGAGATGTTGGTTCATCTATACGATCTGGGCCAACACGGCCACGGGGCTGCCGCACGAAGTCAGTATCGCCACCGTGGATTTCCATGGGCAGCAGGAAGGTGAAGTCACGGTCTTGCGGGATTTCGATTTTGACGCGGCGATCGATGAAACGCTGTTCGGCTTGGGCCCGGAGCCGGCGGTGGAGGACGTCAACGACAGCCGGTTCGTGGTCCAGCCCGGCGTCGGAATGGGAGACCTGCTCCTGGGTAGTCCGGATAGCCGGATCGTCGAAGTCCTCGGTGAGCCCGAGTTCAAGATGGGCGATCAGATCTACCAGTATGCCGGCTTCGCCGTGATCGCACGCGAGGGCAGGGTCTATTCCTTCCAGTGCGGCGACGCCAAGGGCCCCGGGTCACGTCACTGGGAACAATGCCGATGCCGAACCGCGGAGGGAATCGGCATCGGCTCGTCGGAACAGGACATACTCAAGGCTTATGGTGAACCGGCCATACGACGACCCAAGCAGGACAGTCTCGTCATGTTCTACCGACAACAGAACAAGACCTTCTGGCTTAAGAACGACGAAGTCTATTCCATGTCGTTCGGCATCGTCAGAGGCACGAAGACAAATAAAGAGCCTCCAGCAGCGCCGGCGCAGCAGCAATAGCGCCTTCATCTTCCGCCCGGCACAGCCTGGGACTAGTCGGCCCGGCCGGCCAGGGCACGGTACAGGGCGGCGAGGGCAAAGACGAGGGCGCTGGCCAGGACGATGCAGGCGCCGGTGGGGAGGTCGAGGTAGTAGGAGGCGATGAAGCCGCCGACGGCGCTGAGGGCGCCGAAGAGGGTCGAGGCGCAGACGGCGGCGCGATGGCCCCGGCAGACTTGATAGGCAGCGGCGGCGGGATTGGTGATCAGGCTGAAGATCATGAGTCCACCCACCAGGGGCAGGTTGACCGCCAGGATGACGCCGCACAGGCCCAGGAAGAGGGCGTAGACGAAGGTCTCGTGTACGCCCGTGGCCGAGGCGATGGTGCGACTGAACAGCAGGACCTTCAACTCCTTGTTGAAGGCCACTACGAAGACAACGAACGCCGCCGCGGCGACGGCGATGACCACGATGTTCTCGGCGCGGACGAACAGAATGCTGCCCCACAACAGGTTCAGGACCTCGGTGCGACTGCCTTTGGTCAGGCCGATCCCGAGAAACGTCAGGCCCAGCATCAACGAGAACAGGATGGCCAGCGCCACGTTCGGATCGAGCCGCGACCGGCCTGGTCGAATGCCCGCCAGGCTCATGGCGGTCCCTGCTGAGACCAGCACGGGGCCGATCGTCGGGTCCAGGCCGAGCAGATAGGCGTAGATCGTCCCGGCCATCGCGGTGTGTGAGATGAAGATGCCGATGAAGGGCAGCCGCAACGCGACGATGTAGACGCCCAGCAGGCCGCAACTGGCCCCGGCGATCGCGCCGGCAAGGATAACGGAATAGAAAAAGGGATCCATATCGACTCAGGTCTCTCGCACGGAATCGGGCGGGGCCACACTGATTGTGTACCGGCGTCCACGCAGGACCACGGTCTCGAAGGCGCCCTCGTAGGCCTGCTGCAACACCGCCGGGGATAGCACCTCATCAGCGGCGCCATCCGCTGTGACTTGGCCATCGGCCAGCAGGACAATCCTCTCGCATGCCGGCGGCAAGACCCCCGTCTCATGCGAGACCATCAGCACGGTGACATCGCTCTGGCGATAGAGGGTCTCGACGATCTCAGAGATCTGGTGCTTCCAGTTGAAATCGAGATTCGCGCACGGCTCGTCCAGCATGAGAATCTCGGGGTCCTGGGTCATCGCCCGGGCGATCAGGACCTTCTGCTGCTCCCCGCCGGAGAGGCTTCGGAAGGTCTGGTCTCGTCGCGCGGAGAGCCCCAGCTTGTCGATCCAGCGATCAACCATCTCGTAATCGGCGCGCCTTAGCCGCGCCAGCAGTGGCCTCACGCTAGTGCGGCCCATCGCAACCACCTCGCGCACGGTGAACGGAAGCTCGGCGTTGTACTCGGCCGATTGGGGAATGTAGCCGATGCGTTTGCGAATGTGACATTTGCGCCAGGGACCGAGCGTCATAAGGTCGCAATCGTCGATGCGCACCGATCCGCCAATCGGCTTGATCAAACCGGCACAAACCTTCAGCAGCGTGCTCTTGCCCGCCCCGTTGGCCCCAATGATCCCGACAAAAGCTCGGGGCGGTATTTCCAGCCTGTCGATCTGTAGAATGGTGCGCCCCCCCCGCCGAACGCAAACATCCGAAAGATCCAACGCCCCGGCGGTCACGGCACCACCGTCCCGAGCAGGCGCCCGACGTTGTCGCGCAGCAGCCGATCGAATCCCGGCCCTTCCTCCCCATGGGCCGGGAAATTGCTGAAGACCACCGCGCGGGCCTTCAATCGATCCGCCAGCGCCCGAGCCAGGGCGGTGCCTTCCTGCTGGTTCGCAATGACAAAGCGAACGTCAGAACCGGCGGCCCGCTTGAGACAATGGTCGATATTCGACACCGTCTCGCTGTCACTGCCCACGAAAGTCGCTACGCTTTGAAGTCCCAGCCACTGGGCAAACTTCACCTGATGGTTCGAAGAGAGGATGGGGGCATCGACAACCGCCGCCGTCTGGACCTGAGCCTGCAGTTCCGAGCTTAAGCTGTCGAGCCGCTGGGCGATCGCCTTGAGACGCTGCGTCAATTCGCTCGCTCGTTCGGGATACTGGTCCGTGAGGATCGCCGCCACCGCGTGACAGGTGGCCAGATAGGAATCCGGGACGCATAGCCCGGTAGGCCCCTGGACCAGATGCGTCTTGAGCCCTTTGTCCTTCAAGCGGGTCAGGCTCGCCACCACCGGCGCCTGAAAATCGAAGAGCAGCAGCGCGCGACAGTGGCGCAGGCGATTGACCTGGACGGGGGAGATATCGAAATGGCCGGGACACATCCCGGGCGGCGCCAGGGACATCACTTCCGTCCCGTCGCCACAAAGATCCCGCACCGCCGAGGCCAGGTAGGAGTTCGTAACGGCAATCTCGGCCGCCGGTTGGTCGACCGCGCGGTCCTTGCAGCCGGTCGTCAACAGGCCGACCAAAGGGATGAGCGTCAGTATGCCGGTGAGGCTCAGTCTTCTCATAAGTCCCTATCTCTCGAAGGAGCCGATCTGATTGCCGTTCTGCAACCGCAGCCGCACGATCACGCCTTCGTTCGTCTGCCGATCGAACCAGGTCCCGCGCGGGATGGGATACTCCATCGCGCGCATCCGCGCGTCATCGAAGTTGGGCCCATGACTGTACAGGACCCAACTGACCGGCGAGGTCTCCGGGCTGCTGTAGGTCTGTCCGTCTTCCTGCTCGTTGTCGGCAAAACCGTCCGGCACCCAGAGATAGGCGCCTTGCTCAACAACGTAGGTGCGGTTGTACACGAGCGTGCCGACGGAGCGGTACTTGTAGGTGTGTCCAGCGTTGAAACGATCCTCGATACCGGCCGAGAGGAAGGTCTCGGGCGAGGCGGCGGGCAGATACCCGCTTTCGGCCAACTCCGGCGGCAGTTGATAGAAGTGGTCGCCCAACATGCAGTCGACACGCGTCGGAGGGTACTTGCTCTCGTGATCGAAGGAGTAGGCCTCGAGCGCCAGGCCAATATCGCGCAGTTCGGCGTTGACCGTCAGGACCTTGGCCTGGAGACGCGCCCGGCCGGTCGCCGGCAGGAGAATCCCCAGGAGCGTCGTCACAATCGCGACCACCACCAAAATCTCAATGAGTGTAAAGGCCTTTCTCATGGGATACTCCGCGTGTCACGCGCTACGAAGCGTCATCCGGGAACTCCTCTTCGATTGTGGAGTCCATCGTCTCATTCGGATCAGGCGTCTGGACGAGATCGGCCAGTCGGTACTCCGGCGCGGCCAGGACATGGCCGTTGCCATCGTAGTTCATTACGTACAGTCGGTAGCCGTCGGTCAGGCTCGTGCTGTCCTGATCGAGGATGCCGATGATATCGAACGGCTCGGTCAGGTTGTACGAACCAGCGTAGATACCCGTCCCGCGCCCCAACTTGACGGGCAAGGTTTTGACGCCATCGGTAATCGTCAATTCGCCGTGCGGACCCCAGCCGTTCGGGGCCACCATGTTCACGTCGACGATCTTGATCAGGCGTCCTTGATAGTACTCTCCGCCCTGCTGCCGCACCGGATCGAAGATGAACTGGTCCAGGTCGTCCTTCAGATCGTCGAGCGTGACCGATTCGGGCTTGGGCAGTCCGACGCCGGCCTCGACGAGTTCGACGGTGAAATCATTGTCAGAGCTCGTGCTGTGCTGCTCGTTGATATTGAGCTTGCCCTTATAAGACAAGAACCGCCCAGTGACACGAATGCGATCGCCCACGCTAAACTGGGCGGCGCTGAGGCGCGTCATCTCGGCCACCCACTCATCGTTGAGATAGCCCCCGTCGGGCGCCACCCAGGGCAGGTTGTTGTAGAGCTGGCCCATCCAAACGGCGGTCCCAGCGTGATCGCCGCCTTCGCCCTGGAAAAAGATCTGCCACTGCCCGGCCATGTTGAACATCTCCGTGACGCTGTCGTCCGGCGTCGGGTCCAACATGTCAGCCGGATTGCTCAGCAGTATCCCTTCCAGCGTCGCCTTCGTCGTCGAGACATACGTCTGTTCGCCGTTGGCATTGACGGCCTGGAACTCTCTGTGTGTGGTCACGGCGGCTCCGGACAGGCCGCTCAGCACCGCCACCACCACAACACCGAAAAGAAAACTCATCTTCATAATGCCATCCTCCGTTCCTCAAGCCCCACCAAGAGGCGCATACACAACGCCACTTCGTGCTACTTGCATAACAATACACGATTCGTGCTACCAGGGGCAAGCAAAAAAGAGGCTGAGTCAGACTTTTTGAGGAAGCCAGCGCCGCGACGGTTGCTAGAGGCCCAGGAACAGAATTGCCAGGCCACAAAGGAGGATGCTCGCCCCGGCCAAGGCATGACTGTAGCGCTGGATATTCTTCAGCGGCAGGAAATCCACGCCGGCCCGGCCGAAGAAGACGGCCCCGAGCATGGTCGCTGTCGTCACAATGCCGAAAACGGCGGTCACGACCAGAACGTGGAGGAGATCATGCTCGGCGGCGGGATACATCAGTAGCGGAATCAGCGGCTCGCACGGACCGAACACGAAAATCACAAACAACACCCATGGGGTCACGGTCTTGGCCGTCTGTGTGTCGTGGACGTGCGTGTGCTCGCCGAGGTGGGTATGGAGGTGCTGATGGGGACTACTGCCGCCGGAGAGGTGGGGATGGCTATGCTGGTGGGGATGGCGACGGTAGACCAGCCTGATCCCCCAGATCAGATAGGCCAGACCGAAAGCGGTCAGAAGCCACGCCGCCAGGTCGCCGCGGATCGCCTCGGTCCCTTCGAGACCCTTGACAGCCCAGCCCAGAAATACGCCGAGCAGACCCAGGATAATCGAGCCGGCAATGTGCCCCAGGGCGCACAGGAGCGTTATGACGGCGGTCTTGGCATTGGACCATTTGCGGGCCCACGACATCATGATGAACGGCAGATAGTGGTCCGGTCCCAGTAGTGTGTGGAAGAAGCCGATAGAGGCGGCTGTCAGTATGAGTGCTTTGAGTTCCTGCGTCACGGTTGTTCCGTTCTCCAAAATCGGCGACAGGCAGTAATGCGTCGCTACAGAGTAGTCAAATCTCGCGGCCGAATCAACAAAGGCGGTTGACAGAATCGAGCCAAACCCATATTTACAGCACTGAAAATGCGTTGAAGCCCCCTGTTTATAAGGAAAACTAATGGCAACATCAAAGCAAGCATTCGCTCTCGATCTGAATAGCGACCCCGAGTACCAGCGTATCCTCGAAGGCGAACCCCAGACCCACGGCATGCGCTCGGGCCGCGTCTACCTTGAAGCCGGCAAATCCTGCGGCCAGCACAGCACGAAGGACCACGAGGAGCTTTTGGTCTTTCTCGCCGGCGAGGGAACCGTCCACGTCGGCGACGACAACCATCTCGCCGTCGGGGTCGGAAAGGTGGCCTACATCCCCCCACGCACCCTTCACGATGTCGAAAATACGGGCCAGGACGCTCTGGCATACATCTATTGCGTCGCCCCTGCAAACGTGGAATAGAGGCTTCAGCGGCCCGTAGGAGCAAAGATTCTCGGAAGAAATTCTTGTCCAGACAGAGAATCGTGGTATACTGGGCTATATAGATTCATGCTCTTTTCTTCTATATCTTGGTTTTCGAGGCAGCTGTATAGATCATAACTTTGCTCTATATTCCAATATTGTTGAAGCTGTCTCTAAAAGAGCCGAGGCGTCGCCGCTTCGGCCCTTTTTTTATACCGCCCCCTCACCTCTCCGATGTCCCCCTCCCACGCAGCGACGGGTAAATTCGAAGCCCCTGAGAATAAAGCGGGGCCTCCAGACGTCTGTCCTTTAGGAACGCTCGGACGACCAAACCGGCGGATGGCGAAAGGTTGCTGGATTGACGCGCAGACCGCCGATGTCTATAATAGACTGTGTTGGCTGTAATGAGATCCATCGCTCAGTAGGAGACAAGACCCATGAACTCCGACAAAGACAGCCAGTTGTGGCAATTCAAATGGCACATCGTCGTCATCGGCGCTGCGTTCATCCTTATCGCGGTCCTGGCCTTATTGACGAACGTCTTCGAAAACGCCACGGCGGTGCGCAGCCTCGTTTTCCTGCTCGGCTCTCTGACCTTCCTGATAGCGCTGCTGACAATGCTGTCCCGCATCTCCGGGATCGTCGAAACGTTGCGTGACAACAGCGCCAAGATGGAGGAAGCCACCAAGGCATTGGAGAACATCCGCCACGGCCTCGTGCAAATCAATCACAGCACGCGCATCAGCGAACCGGTCAAGGCCATCGCCTTCCGCGATGAAGATCGCCAGTCCCTGCGGGAAGCCGTCTTTGAAAAACTCAAACAGAAGGACTTCGACGGGGCCTACGAAATCATCGACGAGATCAGCATTCACTCGGGGTACCGCACCCTGGCCAGTGACCTGCGCGCCCAGGTAGACAACTACCGCAACGCGACCGAAGAGGAACGTATCGATCAGGCCATCGAACACATCGAGATGCTGTTTCGGGCCTGTCACTGGCCCAAGGCCAGCGTCCAGATCGAGGCGTTGATCCGCGAGCATCCCCACTCGGAGAAGGCCGAGGCAATGCGGCAGCAATTGATCGACCGAAAGAGTGAGCGAAAGAAGATTCTCCTGGCGGCCTGGGACGACGCCATTCAACGCCAGGAGACCGATCGCAGCCTGGAGATTCTCAAAGAATTGGATATGTACCTGACCCCGAACGAGGGGCTGGCCTTGCAGGAGGCGGCCAAGGACGTCTTCAAGACCAAGCTTCACAATCTGGGCGTACAGTTCGCGATGGCAATCTCGGATAGGAAATGGGGCGTGGCCCTCGATCTCGGTCAGCAGATCATGCGCGATTTCCCCAACAGCCGCATGTCCGGCGAGATCCGAGAGAAACTCAACGTGCTCCAGCAAAACGTCGAGGTCCAGCCCGCCTAGCACAGGCCTGCGATACAGCCCGGCGTTATCCGCTGAGCGCTAGGGGTGCGCTGAGTTCCGCCCACCAGCAGCTAGACGACTCCCATGGACAATAGCGTGGGAGTTCCGATGAGAAGTGAGACATCCGTTGGCTCACGTTGCCCGCGGGATGCCGGTGACGACTACTGAAAATCAAAGAGGGACTGTGTCTTGATCATCGTGACCTGATCGGGATAGGCCGCGAACGTATGGATGTGCAACTCACTGCGGCGCGCCTCGAAGTCCACATAGCAAAACGGCTGCAAGCTGTCCACTTCCAACTCGGGGAACTTCACGAAGACACCGCGATTGCGAGCGAAACGCTCCAAATCCGTATGGCTCTGCCGGTACAGATTGGCGCTCATCTTCTCGATCTGGAAATCCGTCATGTAGCTGACGCCCCGACTCAACGTACACTTGTGCGTGCGCGGGCCACGGAACTGGAAACGCTCGACCAATCCCCGATGGGGAAGCAACTGCCCCGGGGCGCTGACCACTTCGCTCAGGCACACATCGCCGGCAAACACGCTGACCACATGCGTACATCCGGTCACCCAGATCAGGGCTTCGTACTTCTCGGTTTTGAGTTGCCGATTGGCGTAAATCTGGAAAAGCTCCGGGTGCAGCGGACGCTGGAATAGGCTGAACGTCAGTTGGTCAACGGCGATGTTAGTCTGTGGTGATTCCATGACGAATTACCCTGAAAGAAGCGACTCTTGATTTGGATGTATTATAGCAAAACACCCCCGCCGCTTCAAGCGCAATATCAGTACTGATAGGCTCTTACGAGGCCCTTATAGGACGATTCTGCCGCAAGCCCAGCGCAGCGCAAGACTAATATCATTTCAGAATTTTTTAACCACAAAATCGAAAACAAGGGAACGCGCACGAGGCGCTAAGTCGCGAAAAACATGGCGTTGATGACAGTGGCGATAATGTCGTAGAAGGCGTGCGTTCCAGCGGTGATTCCGAACCCGCGGATGGCAAAGAGGATCGCAAAGTAGACCCCGGCCATCGTCCGAAAAATGAACTTGCCCCAGCAGAGCCGATCGACCAGTTCCAGTTCTCCGTTGACGAAGAGAATGTGGTGATGCCCACTGAACAACGCCGCCGAGACCAGCACGCTCAGGACGACCGCGTTGGAGTGGTTCAGTCCGATCAGATCTTGAAACAGCACCATCAGGACGCAGATCAGGATCAGTCGGAAGACGAGTTCCTCGTAGATCCCGGCCCCGACGCCGGTGACGATGTTGGCCATAAGCGAGTGGGTCTGCTCGGGGCTGGCCGCCAGCGGGCTAAGCGAGACAGGCGTCGATCCCGCCCCTCCGGGCCCCGCAGCAACCAGGGTGCAGGCCAGCACCGTCGGCGTATTGCCATCGGGCGGCGCCAGGTCTCCGGCCCCGGCCGGCGGACTGTTGAAGAACAGACTCAACACGATCAACGGGACCGCCAGCAGCGTGCACTCCAACACCATGGGCGTATAGTCACCCAAACAGAAGTACCACGACTTGCGCGAGGCGAACTGCTGAAACACGAGAATGACAATCACCACCAACGGCGGCGCAACCCACGCGATCCGGTCGCTGGTCCCGAGATACTCCAGGATATGCTGCAACCAGACGAAGGCCACCACGCGCACCTGGGACTGGTTCAGGACGTCGGTATTGATCAGGGAGGTGCCGAGTTCGTAGAAGATGATGAACGGCATCAGAAACACGATCGCATAGAGCGGCCGGCTCGTGCGCTCCAGGTAGGAGTCGCGCGCGAAGTTGAGCCACTGGCCTGTCGCAGGGCTCGTCTTCGTTTTCTTCTTCTGGCCGGCCATGGGCAAGGATCCATCCGTTCGGTTCGCATTCGGCCCGTGCCGGCATCGTCGCTGGCCGTCACCGAGGCAATGATTTGGCGAGTGTACTTCAAGCCAAATCAAATTACAATAGTGTCCGCCTTGAGTTTATATGACCTTGGCATCGTCCGGCCGACTTTCACGCGAAGCCAGGGCCGACCAACACCAGTGTCCTTACAATGGAGTAACACCGTTCAATGCAGAAGACACGAGAGCAGTTGCGTGAGATCTATGACCTACTCTTGGAGAGATTTGGCCCGCAACACTGGTGGCCGGGCCAGACACAGTTCGAGATCGTCATCGGCGCCATCCTGACGCAGAACACGAGTTGGACCAACGTCGAAAAGGCCATCGCCAATCTGAAGGAGGCTGGATGCTTGGAGCCCGATAAGATACACACTATTGACTCTGCTCAACTGGAGAAACTGATCCGCCCGGCCGGGTACTTTCGCCTCAAGACCAAGCGGCTCAAGAGCTTCATGCAGTGGCTCTTCGATAACTACGGCGGCAGCCTCGAGACGCTCGACGAAATCGACACGCGCCGCCTGCGCGAGGAGCTGCTCAGCGTCTCCGGGATCGGACCCGAGACCGCCGACTCGATCCTGCTCTACGCCTTCGGCCGTCCCGTCTTCGTCGTGGACACCTACACCGCCCGCGTCGCGGTCCGGCACGAACTGATCGAGCCCGACATCGACTACGAGCAACTGCAATACCTCTTCGAATCCAATCTCGAACAGGATGTCGCACGCTTCAACGAGTACCACGCCCTGCTCGTCTGCGTCGGCAAAGACTTCTGCAAACCCAAACCCAAATGCGCCGGCTGCCCCCTCGAAGCCTTGCCCCACAGCATCCAGTGCGAGTACGACTGACATGAATGGGAAGGGACCAACCGGCGGACCCCCACCCTTTGTCATCCTGAGCCCGAGGCGAAGGATCTGGCCCCCGAACGAGAGGTTTCTTTGGCTCGATGCCCAGATCCTTCACTTCGCCATGCTGCGTTCAGGATGACAGAGACGCGTGAGAGGCAGTCATGAACCGCATGAAAGCCCCCGCTACTTGACCAGGCAGCGTTTGGTGGTGATGTGGCGCAGAACGACGACGAAGATCAACCAGCAGAGCGCCACGCCGATCACGAGGATGGCCGTGTGCAGCATCGACGTTGGCTCGCTCGGCTGGATTCCACCGGTAAACCCCGGTGTGGGCCTTCTGAACACGAAGAGGACGGCCGCCATCGAATAGACCAGCATCACGAGCGCCACCGTCATCAGCACAGGCCGGCGATAAAACGCCAACTGAACGATCGACGCCAGGGGCAGGTAAAACAGGACCGCGTAGATCGCTTTGACGCCGATCATGCGATAGGTCGCGTTTAGGCCGTAGAATTTGAAATCGGGCATAACAAACGCCAGAGGGACCGACAAAAGCGAGATGGCCGCGATGAACAGCGCCAGCAATCCGGCGCCGGCAGCCACCACCACCAGCGTCGAGAAGAAGCGTTCCTTGCGCCCACCCGCAATCATCAGGGCCGAGTACGCCATCGGCTGGGACGCGTACGTTCCCATGACGACCAGGGGCAGGACGAGGGCCGGCATCATCGCCATGCGCAAGCCCAGGTAGCCCAGGAAGGCCGCGAAGAACAAGGCCAGTGACACCGCGTTCTTCCATTGAGAGATCAGCATGGCGAACGAACTGTACAGCCCACCCCAAACGAAGCGCACCGAGCCCAGTGGCGCGCTCTTGGTCATGCGTGTGATGAAGAATCCCTCCACCCATCGGCGTGGATGGTCCTTGAGTTTCTTCCACGGGGCTGCGTCCCGACGGCGCTGCGACCGGCCGATCTTCTGGCGATTGAAGATCTCATCGAACGCGACCCAAGGCGTCGAGCAGTGACGCCGGACCCGCTCGGCGTTGTTCAGGTAGACCCACGCCCCGCCCGCACAGAGCAGACCCAGCCCGATCACGAATCCCGGATGGAGCACCACGATCCGCTCCAGAACGATGTGCAGTTTCATTAGCGGACCGGCAAACATCATGACGGCCAACAGACCGACGAAGGCGTACGCCTGGCGGCAGCGAAAGGCCAGCATCGCGCCAGCCAGGTAGAAGATCAGCCCGGCGAAAAACGCCGAACACAGAACGAGCAAACGCCAGACAAAGGGCAGGCCCGGATAGGAAAGAAACAGCAGCGAACTGGACGCGTTCGTCACGAGCCCGATGATGAAGACCACCTTTCGCACGCAGGGCCGATGGCCGGGCAGGCAGAACGACATGGGCTTGCTCAGCGTCTCCATCTGCAGAACCATCGCCGCCATGCCGACCATGAAGGCGAAGACGATCAGGCCGATGAACTGCCCCTCCCCCGCCTTCGGAACGTCGTCCAACGGCACTGCGATGCTCACCCAAACGAACAGCGCGAGCATCGGATAGGCCAGCCAGAGCCCCCGCCGCTGATACAAGTGCCTCAGATTGATTGTCAGAACAGACACCGTCCAACCTCCCAAACACCAAGCAGCAGCCGCACGCAACCGCCGACCATGGCGACAAGAATCGCACCAAACAGCGAGACAAGTACCGAGACCAGCACTGCCCCAACCACCGCACCCAAACGACCGACCGCGCTACCAACGCCGAGCAAATACACCGCCAGATTCGCCAGACAAACAGAACCCAGCACTAGCCCCACCCGAACCCAGGGCACGCCCCCCTCCCCAACCAACCAGAGAAAGCGAAACTGGTACAAAACCTGCAAATTGGCGATCAGCATACCCATAGTCTTCCTCGGAGGACTCTACGTTGTCAAATGCCCCCGCAGATACACGTGCCGCAACAGCGTCAGGAAGAACACCCAGCCCAAAACGAAGATGATTCCGAAGAAAACCGGCCGCGCGATCCCCATCCAGCGACAGACCTGAGGGTCGGAAAAGGCGGTCACGACCATGAGGATCGCCGTCACGCGCAGAACATTTTTCCAAACCAGACTGCGCACGCCGTAGTGGATGGGCTGGAGAAGGAGAATCCAAGGTATGACGACACTCGCCAGATAGATGTTCCGTGGGTTCACGCCCACGTAGGCTCGTCCGAACGGGTGCGGCATGATCGGCGCCAGGCACCATGACAAAACGACAACGAGCGACGCGATGCCCACCAACAATGCGATCGTCACCGCCGCGGCGCCGACGACGGCGCGCTGTTTCTCTCGCCGTCCCTCGGGCAAGAGCATGTTGGACACGATCGGCAGCTTCACCTTCAAAGCGGCCAGGCCCAGCGCTACGAGCGCCTGCCACTGGGTCGTCTCGCCGGCATATCCTAACAGCACCGTACCGCCGATGATCGCGACCAGTATCCCCTTCCAGGCCGAGAGTACCAGACCGAACGTGCGGTAGAGACTGCCCCAGAACCACCGCCCGGCCTGAAGAAAACCAGGGCCGGTCATGCGCCCGAGAAACAGCCTGTCCACCCAAGGCGAAGAAACTTTGGCCTCTCCCATTTGTCCGAGCTTCTGGCGGAGGCGATCGACAATCATTGTCCGGTGGGCATGCGTCACATCCTGGGCGTCGCAAAGCCTGATCCAGACGAAGAGGGAAACCGCAATACACATCAGGATCAGGATGGGCCAGAAGAGCCAAGGGCATAGGACAATAACGCCCAGTGCGACCAAGACGGCGATGCTAGATGGAATCGATAAGAGCATCTCCACCGCCGGCGCCATCACAGACGGAACGAGGGCGAGCGTCGCGATCAAAAGAAAAAAGACGAATCCCACGAAGAACCCGGCAAAGGCATTCAGTCCGACGAGAGGCCAGATCCGTTCGCCTGGCACCAGAGCACCGAAAACAGCGAAAGCGACGCCACCCAACACGGCATCGGTGAGGACCATCTTCCGCAGCATACCTCGGTATCCAGGCAGACAGAAGGAAAACGACCGGGCGCCAACGTAGGAATGGACCCCTGAGAAGGGACATGCGACCGTGAGACAGAACAGAAAGAACAAGGACCCTTCGCCAGCCCCGAAGGCCACGAGGAAGACCAGCATCATGACCGCAATCGACAGAGACCGCTTGCCCCACAGTTGAACCAGCTTCCAGTTTGTCCAGATGATACTCATAGTCTCTCTCGATGTCGCTAGGCGACGACGACTCTGTAGATATCCTCTAAGGGTAGGGGTTGGATTTCGGCCTGGCAGCTGATCTTGGTCGCGGCCGCTTCGATTTGGTCGAGCGACAGGTCCGCGACTGTCAGGGTGGCGGCCGACTGGTTGCGTTGGCATTCCAGGACATTGGCGAAATCGAGCGACTCGGGCAGCGATCCGCTCAAGGCGGTCAAGCGGACACGGCTGTACTTTTCGCGCAGCTCGTCGAAGCTCGCGTCAGCGACGATCTTGCCTGCCTTCATAATCACAGCGTGGTCGATCACCTTCTCGACATCGCTGAGGATGTGCGATGAGATCACGATCGTGCGGTTCTGGTCCTGGATCAGGTGCAGGAGCAGATCGAGGAACTGGGCGCGGGCCAGCGGGTCGAGCGCCGCGGCCGGCTCGTCGAGGATCAGCAGTTCGGGCTCGAAGCAGATGGCGATCAGGATCGCCAGGCGCTGCCGCTGGCCGGGCGAGAGCGAGCCGACCCGGGCCTTGAGCGAGATCTCGTATTCAGAGACGTAGCGTTCCTCCAGCTCTTTGTTCCAGGTGGGGTAATACACGCTGACGTAGCGAATCAGTTGGGCCGCCGTCATCCAGTCGATCAGCTCGCCCTCCTGGTGGACGTACCCGATCCGGGCCAGTTCGGCCGGGCTGAGTTGCCCCGCGTCGCAGCCCAGGGTCGTACACTGCCCGCCGTCGGGCAGGTACAGGCCGATGATATGGCGCAGCAGCGTGCTCTTGCCCGCCCCGTTGGCGCCGAGCAGACCGATGATCCGGCCCCGCTCGATATCCAGATCGACCCCATCGAGGGCCCGGATCTTGCCGAAGCGCTTGCTCAGGCCGCGAATCTGCACCATGGGATTGTCGCTACTCATGCTCGTCCCTCCTGATTTGGGATGTGTATCTGGCGAATAGCCGCTTCGTTAGCTCGTGGACGTCCTGCTCGGGGATCTCGAACTGCACGGCGGCCGCGACCGCTCGATTGAGGATCTGTTCGAGCAGTTCAGCCTTGGTGCGGGATTTCTGGGCCTTATCCAACCGGGCGACGAAGAGCCCCACCCCCCGCCGCCGCTCCAGCAGACCCTCGATCTCCAGCAGGGAGTAGACCTTGCTGATCGTCATCGGGTTGACCTTGATCTGACCGGCCAGCTCGCGGACCGAGGCGAGTTGCTCGCCCTGAGCCAATTGACCGGCCAGAATCTGCCGCCGGATCTGGTCCATGACCTGGCGATAGATGGGCTGGCCACTGTGATGGTCGATCTGCAAAAGCATGCTACCTCGGTTTCCAAAGCCTTCGACAACTGTATTACTGTTATAATACAGTATATACACCCTCCCGGTTCGCCGTCAACCGGAAAAACCTGAAAATTCCAGCCGCAGTTAGGATCATCCGTAGGTCGAGCGGGGACGCACGACTAAGGCGAGCGGGGACGCTCGCCCTACTTTCGCAAAGAACATGCAGCGCTTTGAAATCCAATCCTGGTGACAGCAAGAACTTTTTAATCGCTTCTCCATACAGGAGTTGCGCGATTCTGTGTGGCGGCGTTTGCCATTTTCTTCGCAAAGAACGTGCAGTTTCGACCAATAGTAGAGGCGCGTCTTTTCTCGCCTCGCTCCTTGACAAGTCAATGGCGCGGTGAGGCGTCGTAGAAGCCGCAGGCGGCAGGGACCGCTCCGGCCTACGGCCTCCAGTCTCCCGCCTGCCCTGGGTCAATTATGCAAAACAAACCCAATCTCGCCGTTTCTGGCCCAGGAACGGGGGTCGATCGAAAAAACAAACCCAAACAAACCCAATTTGGCCGCGTCACGACCGACTCCTTGACAAGGGACATCGGGCAAAGGAGAATTGCCGACATACCACAACACAAACGCGGAATTCAGACGGAAAGGAACGAACCATGCGGAGATGGGGCCTATCTTGGACGATTGTTCTCATCGGCTCGGCGGCTTTCGCCCAGTCGCACGACTACTTTGCGATGTCCTACGGTCAAACCCTGGACCAGTCCACTAAGAAGGTCGGCCTGTGGTGGGCGTCCTCGGGTTGGAAGATCGCCCGTGATCGGGACCTGCCCAGCAACAAGGGCGACGCGATCCTCATCCGGGCGGCGCGGAACGAAACCGAGGCGGCCCAACTCGTCGTGCGACCGGCCGCAGCGTTGGACGACCTGCGCATCACAGCCGGAGCGCTGCAGGGTCCCAGCGGCGCGATCATCGACGCGGACCATATCGAGATCCTCGAGGTGCGCTACGTCGATGTCACGCGGGCAACGGACCGCAGCGCGGTAACCGGCCCCTGGCCCGACCCGTTGCCTCCTCTGGACGGGCCGATCGATCTGAAGGCCAAGCAGAACCAGCCCTTCTGGGTCCGTGTCAGCATCCCCAAAGGCATGCAGGCCGGGACCTATACAGGCAAGCTCCGCCTCAAAGCGACGGGCTACACAAAGGATGTCACGCTGAAGGTGGAGGTCTACGACTTCACCCTGCCCGATCGTATGACCTGCGTCACCGCCTTTGGCTTTAGTCCGGGCAACGTGTACCAGTACCACAAGCTCGCCAGCGAGAAGGACAAGCGCCAAGTCCTCGATAAGTACTGGGCCAACTTCAGCGCCCACCACATCGCGCCTTACAATCCGGCGCCGCTGGACGCCATCGGCGTGACCTGGCCCGACATCAAGCCGCCCAAGCGGAAATGGAGCGGGGGGCGCGAAGTGGACAACGAGAAGCATGCGGGCAAGCGTTCGCTGCTGATCTTCGACGATCGAGCCGACGAGAACGTGGACGCCACGTACGAGCCCCTCGTGACGATCCCCAAGGCGGGCCTGCGCCTCCGGTTCCGCTACCGCACGGCGATTCCGAATCAGGTCTTCCTCGTGACATTGAACCACCACGACGCGGCGGGCAAGTGGATCTCCGGCGGCAATAACGACATGGGGATCGAGGGGACGGGACACTGGCAGGAGTTCGATCGGAAGATCACGTCGTTCCCGCCCCGCGCCAAATCGGTCCAACTGCGTCTGAGGGCCACCGCCTGGACCGAGACGGGCGAGCCCACGGGCCTGGTCTGGTTCGACAATGTCTCACTGAGCGACGCCGGTACGAGCGCCGAACTGATCGAGGGCGGAACGTTCGAGCCTCCGACCCTGCCCAACGTCGAGCGGGACAAGCTCCGCGCCAAACTCGATTTCACCGCCTGGGACCGCGCCATGGAGAAGGCGATCGACCAATGGCAGTTCAACTCGTTCCGGCTCGGCATCCCGGGCATGGGCGGCGGGACCTTCCACGCCCGAACCGACCCCCAACTGCTTGGCTTCGGCGAGGAGACGCCCCACTACCAGGCGCTGTTCACCGACTACTGCGCCCAGATGCAGACGCACCTGCGGGAGAAAGGCTGGCTCGATGAAGCGTTCGTCTACTGGTTCGACGAGCCCAGCCCCAAGGACTACGCGTTCGTCAACAATGGCTTTTCCAAGCTCAAGGCCGCGGCGCCGCAGATCAACCGCATGCTGACCGAGCAGGTCGAGCCGGGCCTGATCGGCGGACCCAACATCTGGTGCCCCATCTCGCACCACTACAACCACGAATCGGCCCAGCAGCGCCGCGCCGAGGGCGAGAAGTTCTGGTGGTACGTCTGCACGGGCCCCAAGGCCCCCTACTGCACGCTGTTCATCGATCACCCGGGCACGGAGATGCGTGCGTGGCTCTGGCAGACCTGGCAACGTAACATCGCGGGCATCCTCGTCTGGCAGTCGAACTACTGGACCAGCCCGACCGCCTATCCCGACCACCCCCAGAACCCGTACGCCGACCCCATGGGCTGGCGAACCGGCTACAGCACGCCCAAAGGTGAGAAGCGTCCCTGGGGCAATGGCGACGGACGTTTCATCTATCCGCCCCTGGCCGCGGCGGGCGCCGACTCGAGCCGCCCCGTACTCGACGGACCGGTCGACAGCATCCGCTGGGAAATGCTCCGCGACGGAATTGAGGACTACGAATACTTTGTCATCCTGCGCGACCGGCTCAAAGCCCAGGGCAGCCGGCTCAGTGACACCCGGCGCAAGGCCCTGGCCGCCCTGCTGGAGGTCCCCGAGGAGGTCACGAAGGACATGAAGACATTCACGAAAGACCCGACGCCCATGGAGCGGCATCGCGATCGCGTGGCCCAGGCCATCAGCACGCTAAGCGGGCAGAGGTAACCAAAGAGGCGCTTTTTCCCCGGCCCGCGTGAATAAATGGGCCCCGAGAGCGTCTATGTTCACAGAAACGCGGTGAAGTCACGACCAGGAATCAGAAAGGCGGTACCATGCAAGAAGATATGGTATTCCAGGGCATCCCGATTTTCACGGGTCTGTTGATCATCTTTTTCGCGCTCGGCATGCTGATCGTCAATGGCCTTTGGGTGCTGGTCTTCTGTAAGATCTGCGCCAAGGCGGGCTATCACTGGGCTCTGGGCCTGCTGATCCTGCTCCCGATCGCCAACATCGGTCTGCCCATCTACCTGGCCTTCGCCGACTGGCCCGTGCGGCGGGAACTGCGTGGACAAAACCAACTATCGGGATAGGCGTAGAGAGAGACAATGCTGCAGGTATGTGACACGGTAACATGGCGGCGCGGCGCATCGCCGAGCCACACCGAGACAGGGATGGTCGCCCATGCGACTATCCTCGCCGTCTGCCTGGCCGTGCTCAGCAGCGCGGCGATTCTGGCGCCTGCCCAGGACGGACTCGCGCTGTTCGGCCTGCGCTGGCCTTTCTCGTGCCGACTGCATGACACCTTCGGCATCCAGTGCGCCCTGTGCGGGATGTCACGGTCGTTCTGCGCCCTGGCTCATGGCGATCTGGCCGGGGGCTTTGGCTTTCACCGAATAGGACCGATCGTCTTCGCGCTGTTCTGCCTGCAGATCCCGTATCGTCTCTACGCCCTGGCTATCCGACCCCGGCCCATCAGCGAACGTCTCACCCGACTCCACACGGGATTGGTCGTACTGATCGGCCTGGCCCTCTTCGTCAACTGGATCGTCTATCTGGGAGGATTGATATTGTGAACACGCGACCCGCTTACGTCAGCGTGATCGACCCGATCGGCCCCGCGATCGACAGGACGCGGACCATTCTGTTCCGCCCGTTCGATCTGGCCAAGTGGTTCGTCATCGGCTTCTCCGCCTGGCTGGCCCAGTTGGGCTCCGGCGGCAGTGGCGGAGGCAACGGCGGCGGAGGCGGGGGCGGCGGACCTCACCGGGGCGGAAACGTCGCGGGCGAACTGCGTAACGCATTCTATCAGGCCAAGGACTACGTCGTGGGCAATCTCGATTGGATCGTCCCGGTCGCCGTTGTCGTGTCCCTTTTCCTGGTCTTCCTGTGGCTGCTCGTCGTCTGGCTCAGTAGCCGGGCGCGCTTCTCGTTCCTCTATTGCGTCGCGCAGAACAAGGGCGAGTTCTGGAACCCCTGGCGCCAATACGAAGTTCACGGCTTCAGTCTGTCCGTCTTTCGAATCGTCCTGGGCCTCCTGAGCTTCGTGGTGGCCATGACCTTCCTGGGCCTGGGCGGCGTGCTGGTCTACTTCTCTGTCGAGTCGGTCGGATTCAATCTCCTCTCGATCTCGGGAATCGTCATGTGCGGGCTGCTCTTTGTCGCCAGCTTGATCATCTTTGGCGTCGCCGGCCTGTTCACCACCGAGTTCGTCGTGCCGATCATGTACCGGAGCGGCCTCAAGTGCACGCGGGCCTGGCGGGTCCTGCTCGATCTCATCAGCGACAACATGGGGCGTTTCGTCCTGTACCTGCTCTTCCAGATCGTGATCGGGCTGGCCCTGGGCGTGATCGTCATGGGGGCAGGCTGCATCACCTGCGGCTGCGCCTGCTGCTGCGGCATGATCCCATACCTGGGCGCCGTCGTCTTTCTGCCCCTGACGGTATTCGCGCGGTCCTACTCGCTCTATTACCTGGCCCAGTACGGGCCCGAGTTCGATGTCATCGCGCCCGAACCGGAACCGGAGGCGGTTCCCCCGGCCGGCGCGCTTCAGGTTTGAAAACTCAATAGAGAGGATCAGCGGGACAGGCGGTTCCAGGCCTCGCGGCGCGTGCCCTCGTAGCTGGTCAGCGTGTACTCGAACGTCCTCTGCGACCGGGCCGGCAGCGCCAGGGTGAACTCGACGGTGTCGACGTCTACGGTCTCGAAGCTGTCGATGTCACCACCCTTGGTCAAGGTCCAGTAAGAGGTCTCGAAGTTCCGCCGGATCTCGACCTCGACCGGCACGTCGCGCGTGTTGCGGACCTTGATCTGGAACGTGCGTTGCTCGTCCCAGCCAGCGATGTTGCCCTTGCGGTCGAATCGGTAGTTGTCGGTCTCGAACTTCATCAGGGTCGGCTCGACCACCACGTCGCCAACGGCGCCGAAGTTCAGCTCGACGTCCTCACCGACGGGGATGTACTTGAACGCCGACTCGCCCACGTAAGACAGGTGCCGCTGGTCGTCGACCTGGCGGTACGCCTTCAGGACACCACCCGGGATGGGCGTCTCGCCCAGTTCATGGTCCTCGTCGTTCTTGAAACTGAGGAACCGCACGACGTCGGCCCCATAGCGTTCTTCTTCGAACTTATACAGATTGACCACGGGGACATCGTCGACCTCGAAGCTGAGCAGCCGCTTCGAAAAACCACTCGCAATCGTCTCAGTCCCCTCGATCGTATAGAGGAAATACTCGCTGAGCCCTTCCTTGATGACCTGCTTGGGTGCCTCAGCCAACGCCTCAGCGGACCAGGCATAGTCTACCACGTTGAGCGCCAGACGCTTTTCGAACTCATCCTTCACGAGCCGCATCTTGCCGGCTGATCGGTCCTGTCCCACTTGTGGGATCGGGCTGCCGTACGGATGCTGACGACGGGCCAGTTCGGCGATCTCGTCGAGGAGGTGGACCTTTCCAACAATAAGACGCACCTGGGCGTTCTCGTAGTCCTCGCCGCTGTTGTTCGTGACACGGACGTAGCCCTGCAGGCGCATGGTCTTCTCATCGGGAGCGAGCGTACCCATATAGAACGCCCGCCAGGACAAGCCGCTGGTCAGATACGAAATCTCGACCGGGACCTTGCCCGCAACTTCGCTGGCGATATTCCACAGGCCCAGGTTCCTCACGCGGGGCGGAAAGACCAGCTCGGCGATGTCGATCTCAGCAACATGCGCCTTGGGCAACATCTCCAGGCTGGTCGGATCGATCAGCGTATTGGCCCAGGAAAACTGCAGCGCGTTGGCGCCCTCCTGGAGCGTCAGGGCCCGCCTCTCGCGAGCCAGCGTCAGGTCGGCGGAGTTATAAATCGTCAGTTGCACCGCGTCCCGGGAGGGCAGTGTCACCAGGTCGACCTTGCCATAGGCCAAGGCCGCGACACCCAGAACGATAGGAAGAACGAATCGGCATTTCATACGTTTAACCCCTCTCTCGACTTGACGAACTTACCGCGAACGGCGGGTCCAGTCCTCGGTGCGAACGCCGCGATAGGTCGTCAGCGTATACTCGAACGTCCGCTTGGAACGCGGGGCCAGTTCGATTGTGAACTTGACGGTATCGAGATCGACCTTCTCGAAGGCGTCGATCTGACCGTTGCGCGCGAGGTCCCAGTAACTCGAATCGAAGTTGCGCAGAATCTCGATCTTGACCGGCACAGCGCGGGTGTTGCGCACCTCGACCTTCCAGGTCTCGATATCGTCCCAGCCGGAGATGTTGCGGTCCTTGTCGAAACGATAGTTGTCGGTCTTGGCCTCCATCAGTGTCGGTTCGACGACGACATCCGCCATCGCGCCAAGGCTCAGCTCAACCTCTTCGCCGACGGGGATGTACTTGAACGACGACTGGCCTTCGTAAGCCAGGTGGTTCTGCTCGTCGGCGGTGCGATAGACCTTCAGCGTCCCATCGGGGATGGGCGTCTCGCCCAGTTCGTGCTCCTCGTCGTTGGCGAAGCTCAGGAAGCGGACCACGCGATCGCCATACCGCTCCTCCTCGTACTTGTAGAGGTTCACGACGGGAATTCCCTCGACCTCGAAGCTCTGCAGCCGCTTGGAGAAGCCGGTCGGAATCGTCTCGGTCCCCTCAATCGTATAGAGGAAATACTCGCTGAGCCCTTCCTTGATAACCTCCTTGGCAACCATGGGGGCTGATTCCGTCATCGCTTGAAGTTCACGCATCGCGGCCCTTTTCAAACGCGGCGCCGGCGCTGCGACCATCGGCGGGCGTGGCCCGACCTGACCCGGTCGACCGTATGGGTATTCGCGCTGCGCCAGTTGGGCGATCTGCTCAAGGATGTGGACCTTGCCCACGATCAGGCGGGTCTGGGCATTCTCGTAGTCCTCGCCGCTATTGTTGGTCACGCGGACGTAGCCCTGGAGGCGCATGGTCTTCTCGTCCTGGGACAGCGTCCCCATGTAGAAGGCTCGCCAGGTCAGGCCGCTGGTCAAATAGGTGATCTCGACCGGGACCTTGCCGCTAACCTCGCTGGCGACATTCCACAGGCCCAGATTCTTGACGCGGGGTGGATAGACCAACTCGGCGATGTCGATCTCGGCGGCGTGGGCCTTAGGTAACATCTCTAGACTGGTCGGATCGATCAGCGTATTGGCCCAGGAGAATTGCAACGCGTTGGCGCCTTCCTTGAGCGTCAGGGCGCGACTCTCGCGGACGAGGGTCAGATCGGCCGAGTTGTAGATGGTCAGTTGCACGGTGTCGCGCGTCGGGACCGTGGTCAGATCGACCTTGGCGCTGGCGGCGCCGGCAACCACAAGTATCATCATGCATGCGATTATGCGTTTCATGTCACTGCTCCTATTACTGATGAGCGAAACGATGGGTCAAGCCCATACGCTAGCGGGTTCGGACGTTGCGACGGTGGTAGTGCATCGTCAACTCGGTGACCGCCGGTCCGTCCTCGGTGCGAGCGGGCAACTCGATCTCGAACTCCAGCGTACCGGCGTTCTTCCGCTTGTACTCGAGGTTGCACTCCTTCATGTCCCACTGGCCCTCGATGTGTTGGATCATGGTCAACATCGCGGGCGAGTCCTTGAAGTTCTCGATCTTGGCGGTGATCAGCTCGTCCGTATCGTAGAGCACGATCCGACTCGCGTCGTTCTTGCGCAGGTTGATCCGCGCGTCCTTCATCTTGCGCTGGGTGACGACGATGTCACGACTGTCGCCGATATACAGCTCCATCTTCTCGCCCACCGGGACCAGCGGCGCGTTGTCCTCGCCCAGGAAGATCGTGCTTTCACGCCCATCGTCCTGGAAGATCCGCGCCTTGCCTCCCCACATCGCAAACCGGCCCAGCCCACTGGCGGCGTCGTTGACGATGCGATAGCTGACGGGGATGCCCACGTTGCGATTCTCCAGCTTCTCCGGGTCCCAGGGCAACTGGGCCGCGTCGAAGGTCCAGATCTTGCGAATGGGGACCTTCGGCGCCTTGAGGAAGAGCATGCGTTTGGTCTCTTCGTGGTCGATGCCCTGCTCGAACGCCTCGCCGTAATCGAGCAGGACGCGGGCCTTCTCGAAATCCTCGCCCGAGAAGTTGCGCAGTACAAGGTAGCTGCGCAGCCCTACCTGGGTCTCGGCCTTGTCGGCGATGGCCTTGTAGGTGATCAGCCGATCGATGTTACGCAGCAGATAGCTGATGCGCACCGTCTCGGCGAAGTCACCCCCACTGCTGATCTCCCAGACCAGCGCCGCCTCGCCCGGCGGGTAGCTGACACTGAGCAGATTGACGCCCTCGGGGTGATCGAGCACGTCCAGCCGGATCGAGTCCTCGTCGATCTGGACGCCCTTCCAGGAGAAGTCCACCTTATTGAGTCCCTTCTGGAGGGTCAGGACGCGTTCTTCTTCGATCAACGTCGCGTTCGGGTTGTCCAGCCGAATCACGGTCGCCGCCCGCTCGGGCAACGCCACCAGCTTGATCCGCGCCTGGGCCATCGGCGCGACAGCCAACAACACCACGATCGCTAACAGGATAAGTCTTTTGCCGTTCATGTTTGCATCTCCAAAACGTAGGGTGGGCCATGCCCACCGTTTCCAGTAGATGGTGTGCGGTGCACACCCTACCGCTGTTTTCTGACGAACGCCTCTTCTCTGACACCGTGACACGTTGTCACGATGTAGGTGAATGCTTGTTTGTGACGCGGCGCGACGGTGAGCTTGAACCGGGCGTGCGTGGCATCATGCTTTTCATAGGCAACGCCATCGCCCCGTAGCTCCAGTTCCCAATACGCCGTCTCAAAACCGCGTGTTACTTCGATATCAACCGGCAAGGCTCGGGCGTTGGCGATCTCGACTTTCCAGGTCCGCACCTCGTCCCAGCCTGTCACATTGTCGTTGCTGTCGAAGACATAGTGGTCCGTCGCGAAGTCCATCAGGGTAGGCTCGACCTTGACCAGCCGGGCGGGGCCCAGATTCAACTCGACCTCTTCACCGACGGGGATGTATTTGACGCCCGTCCCGCCGACATACGACAGATGCCGCTCGGCGTCGGCCCGTCCATAGATCCGAACCTGGCCGTTGGGCAAGGGACTCTCGCCCAGTTCGTGCTCGGTGTCGTTGGCGAAGGTAACAAAACGCATCGGATCGGACCCCCAGCGCTGTTCATCGTACTTGTACAGGCTCGTGACCGGGATATCCTCGACCTCGAACGACAGCAGCCGCTTGCCCCACTCGTTCGGGATCGTCTCGGCCCCCTCGATCGTATAGAGGAAGTACTCGCTGAGCCCTTCCTTGCGGATCTCCTTGCGCTCCAAGATGTCGCCCAAGAGGCCCATCCGATCGTCCTTCGCACCACGGAATGCGAGGTCGACGAACTTTACACGGGCCCTTCCGCCCATGCCCCCCATCATTCCCATGCCTTTTACCCCGTCAGGCAAGGGACTTCCATAGGCATATTGCCTCTGGGCCAGTTCACGGATCTGATCGAGCAGGTGGACCTCGCCCACGATCAGGCGGGTCTGGGCATTCTCGTATTCTTCGCCACTTTGGTTGTCGACGCGGACGTAGCCCTGCAAGTCCATCGTCAGCTCGTCCTGGCTAAGCGTCCCCATATAGAAGGCCCGCCAAGAGAGTCCACTGGTCAGATAGGTCAGCTCGAACGGGACCTGGCCGCTTGTCTCGGAACGAATGAGCCAGCGGCCCAGCTCCCGCAGCCTGGGTGGGAAAACCAATTGCTGGACCTCCACCCGGTCCTGATGCGTTACGGGCTCGAGGGTCAGCGATGTCGGATCGATCAGGGTTCCGGCCCACATGAACTGGAGCCAGTTCCAGCCCTTCTTGAGCGTCAGGTGGCGGCGCTCGCGGACCAGGGTCAGGTCGGCGCCGTTGTAGATGGTCAACTGGATGTCCTCGCGTCGGGGCAAAACGACCAGTTCGATCGCACTGGCCGGCGCGAACGGCGGCTTCTCGACGATCTCCTCGGTCGGCTTCCGCAGCGGCGCCATGGCCAAGGACGCCATCGGGGCTGGGGCGGTCGGGGCCAGTGTCTGGACCGCTACATCCTTCTCAGCCAGAGCGATCCTCTTGGTCGGTGCGGGCGCGAGGGATTCGCTTTTCATCTCGGAGGCCTTGGCGCTATCGACAACTACAGGCTCTCCGGCCGGGGTCTGTGGAGCGCGACCGGGCTGTAGCGTCGAGACCATGAGCAGAGAAATGCCGACCACGATCACCGCGGCTACCGCTCCGATCCAGGTGTGTCGCCAGATGGGAAGTCTCCGAACCGGTCTCGGACCTGTCGCAGTCGCGACGGTCTGGGCCAGCAGATCGGGCGAGGCCTGGATCTCATCGGCCAGCAGATCCAACGCCGCGAACTTGCCCTTCAGGACGTCCAGCTTACGGCGACAGGCATCGCACTGATCGAGATGGGCCCGGGCCTGCCGCTTCGCGGCGTCGGACGCCAGGTCGAAGGCATAGTCGATAAGCTGTTGTTCTGTTCGGTGCTCGTTCATTTTGTCACACTGACAGCGTCCGGTAATCGCTGGGCCAAACGGGCCAAGGCCCGGGACATTTGGGTTTTGACGGTGCCGATCGAGCAGCCCATCACCTGGGCCACTTCGCGGTAGCTGAGTTGCTGGTAGTAGGCCAGGACCAGGGTGGCCCGCTGCTTGGCGGGCAAGGTCGCGACCGCCTCTCTGACCTGTTGTTTGCGTTCTTCTCGGACCAAGTCATCGGCCGGGTCGGTGGCGTCGGGCGCCACCATGGTCGCACCCAGCTCGCTGCACCCCTCCGGGCCACAATCGACAGGCTGGTTCAGCGAGAGGACCGGCGCTCGCTTGCGCCGGCGCGCCGCGTCGATCACCACGCGGGTCGCGATCGTAAAGAGCCAACTCTTCAGACGCGGCCCCCGAAACGTATGACCCTTCTCATGGACCCGTTTGAAGGTCTCCTGAAAAAGGTCTTCGGCTTGGTCTCGGTTACCGGTCATGTGGCACAAATACCTCAGCACGCTGTCCCCGTACCGCTGGACAAGCTGGCGAAACGCCGCCGTGTCTCCACGCAGATGGGCGGCCAATAGGCTTTCGTCTGTTACTTCCGTCAAGGCTGTGACTCCAACTACCTCCTCAGACGGGTATCGTAGCCTATCGGTTGACAGAGACCAAAGTAAATTGCGCGCTAAAATGCGGACCGCAAGGTAGGGTGAGCGGGGACGCTCGCCCTACGAGAGCCGAAGCAACCGCGATTGTCTCAGACTTGATCGGGAATGCTGTATTTGCTGCGATACTTGGGCTTGATGAGTTTATCGGCTTGGCTGTTGTCGACGAAGCGCTCCGTCCGACCGTCGAAACGCAGGGTCTGGTTGCCCACGCGATGGGCGATGCAGCCCAGATAGATCATCGCGGCGCTGTGGTGCAGCGTTTCAGCGTCGGCGTTGGGCTGCTTGCGGCTCTTGACACATTGGAGGAAGTTCTCCTCATGCGGCTGATCGGCCGGGCGACCATAGCACGTCTCCACAATCCTGCCGCCGGAGGTCTGGACGATCCAGCCGCCGCCGTGACGACCGACCGTCATGATCAGGTCGGAGCCGTACAGTTCGATGCGTGTGGCGTTCTGCGTCCAGTAAGGAAACTCGTCGTTGCGACGAATCGTCCCGGTGGTCTTCTGCATATAGCGCGGGTATTGGGTCAACTCGAACGTCATGACGAACTTGTCGTAGTCGAAGCACACCACCTGCACGTCCGGGACCTCGGAATCGTCGCCCTTGTGCGCGAGGCGCCCTCCCGTACACGAGACGGTCTTGGGGAACCCCGGATCGCCCATGAGCATCAGCGCCAGGTCCATCTGGTGGATGCCGTCGTCGGCCATGTCGCCATTGCTGAAGTCCCAGAAGTGGTGCCAGCCGCCATGGAAGAGACGCTGGTGGTAGGGTCGATACGACGCCGGGCCCAGCCAAGTGTCCCAGTCGAATCCCGCCGGCGGCGTGCCCGCGTCGCCCAGATGGAACGAGCCACCCGACTTGAGGTTGTAGACCTTGACGAGGTGAATGTCGCCCAGTTTGCCACTGTTGATATAGTCCAGGGCCTTGTGATTGTACGGGCCGCTGCGGTTCTGCGTACCGACCTGGACGACGCGTTTGTACTTACGCACCGCCGCAGCCATCTGGCGGCTCTCCCACAGGCTATGCGCATGGGGCTTCTCGACGTAGACATCCTTGCCCGCCTGACAGGCGCGGACGGTGACGCCGGCGTGCCAGTGATCGGGCGTAGCCACCACGACCGCGTCGACGTCGGGCGAGTCGAAGACCTGCCTCATATCGGCCACCTTCTTGAGATCGGCTTTCTGCGCCTCGGCCAGTTCCTTGCCCACCGATTCCCGGCGTTCTTCGAGCAGGTCGCAAACGTAGGTGAAGCGTGCGCCGCACTCAATGAGCCCGCGCGCGACCATTCGCCCACGACCCCCACAACCGATCAGGGCCAGATTGACCCGGTCATTGGCGCCGAGAACCGAGGAAGGAAGCGTCGAGAACGCCAGTGTCCCTAGTGACGCGGCCGATGAGACGCGTAGTGAACGATTCAAGAACTCTCTTCTGTTGACACGCTCCATACCTGTGCTCCTTCCTGAATCGAGTGTGCGGCTTGCCGCTTTCTAGTTGTTGCTGAACCGGGTGGTCACCGGCTTGTTCATCGCCCAGAAGACCGCATTGGCCAACAGCTTCCTGAACTCGGGACTCTTGAAATCGTCGCGATGCCCCAGGGACGTATAGAAGACGCGTCCCCCGTGGTACTGGTTCGTCCAGACGACCGGCTCGGGCTCCTTCTCGGGGATGGTCCCCAACAGCAGAGTGATTGTCGTCTTGGCCAGGGGGCGCACTTCGTAGAGCGACCCATTGCTGAGAATGGGCAACTTCACCCCGGCCAGAATCGGATGATCGCCCGCCCCGCCAGCCCGCGTGACGGTGCATACCGGACCGGCGCCATGATGGCCATGATAGCGACCCCCGAGAACCTCAGGATCGAACTTGGGCCACTCGGCGTGGTCGGCCGGCCCGCCGCCCCGCGAATCGAAGGCGTGACTGGCGGTCCGCAGGCCGATCAGGGCGCCGCCTCGGTCCAGGTAGTCCTTCAAGTACTTCATCTGATCGGCGGGAAACGCCCTTCTTCGAGCGAAGACCACCACCAGATCGGCATCGGTCAGTAGTTCCATCCCGGCGATTTCGTGACGGTCGTCACTCTTTCGTTCGGGGCTGCCCTGGAGGATTTCGCAGCGCAGGCCGTAGTGCAGTTCGAGGTCGTGCGCGAAACCGGGGAGCGTCTCGACCGCGCCGTATTCGCTCTCGGCCGAGATAAAGACCACCAGAGGACGCTTGTCGTTCTTGAACTGGAACGCCGGCGCACCGGTCAGGACCGTCGAGGTAATCGTGGGACAGACGTACTTCTCGATGTGCTCGATGACGAGATCGGTCCCGGTGAAGTGAGGGACCTTCGGCGCCATGCGCGAATTGTACATCGTATCGGTCAGGTCGCGCATGAGCACCACGTTCTTGCCGAACCGATCCAGGTTGCGCAGCCCAAAGGGCCGGCCCAGCACGCACATGTTCGTATGAACGCCCATGAGAACAATGTTCTTGATGCCACGCTGCTCCAAGAGACTCCAGACCTCGACGCCCGAATCACTGATCGCGTCGATATCCTTGATCTCGATCGCATCGACCTGTCTCGTCCAGGGCGAGCCCTGCTTGCACTGAGGTCGGCAATCGCATCCCCCATCGGAATGATCGATGGGATAGCCGACTTTCTTCTCCGTCTCGTGCTCCCAGTGACACCATTGGGCGATCCCCTCCGGCAGGTTGGCCGACTTGGGCGTATTCCGGGCCAACCGGCGGGCGGGATGATTCTCGTAATGGTCGAGCGTGCCACTCGGCGCGTGAATGATCAGGACGCCTCGATCCCGCGCCTTGGAAACGACGCGGTTCATCACCGGCGCCAGTTCTCCGACCCGCCGGGTCGCCCCCTGGCACCAGTGTTGATTCCACATATCGCAGATGATGATCGCCGTCTTTTCGGGGGCCCACTCCTGTCTCTCACAGGACACGCAATATCGACCATCACCGTCAGGCAGCGCCTCGCGCTGCCGCAAGTTCACAACGAGATCGTCGGCGCCGGCAAGAACCATTGTCGGCCAAACCACCGCCGTCAGAAGCACCATGGCCAGGACGGGCCGGGCCTTTTCTGCAACTCGTTTGAGCAATCTCATAAACCGTCACTCCTGAGAAGGCGTTTCGGATGCGCCGGACCGGCTCACAGCAGAGCGGTCCAGCCACCATCGACATAGAATATTTGTCCTGTGATGAACGCGCCGGCCTGGGAGGCCAGCAGAACGGAGGTTCCGACGAAATCTTCAGGCCGCCCCCATCGGGCCAGCGGCGTCTTGGACAAAACCCACCGGTTGAAATCGGCATCCGCCTTCAGCGACGCGGTCAGTTCGGTGGCAATATAGCCCGGCCCAATGGCGTTGACGTTGATATCGTATTGGGCCCACTCGACGGCCAGCGTCCTGGTCAGCGCGAGCAATCCCGCCTTGCTGCAGGCGTAGGCGGCGATGGTGGGACGGGCGGCGTGGCAGACCAGGGACCCGATATTGATGATCCGCCCGGGCCTGCCCACGTCGCGACGGTGTCTACAGAACGCCTGAGAGAGCATCATGGCGGCGGTAAGATTCACCTCCATCACGCGGTTGAAGGTCTCCAGAGTAACGTCCTCGCTGGGTCCCCGCACGGTAGTGCCGGCGCAGTTAACCAGGATATCCACGCCGCCGGCGACCTCGACAGCGCGTTCAAAGAACTTTTCAACACGATCCAAATTCGCCAGATCGAAGGGGATCTGCCACGCGTTGCGACCCGTTTCGCTCTCGATGCTCTCCCGAGCGGTCTCCAGTTGATCGGCCGATCGCGCCACCAGGACGACATCGGCGCCGTGGCGGGCCAACCCTCCGGCCACCGCACGGCCAATCCCGCGACCGGCGCCGGTGACCAGGGCCACGCGACCGGACAAATCAAAGATTCGGCTCTCCATGCCCCCAATAAACCACAGAAATACCGGCGTGACAAGGGCCAAAACGACCGGGCGGACGACGCCCGTACAGGGCCGGATCGGCCGACTTTCCCCTTTACAGGGACGAACATGGCCGTTAGCATGGAGTAGAGCTTACAGAAGTCGTCCCGGCGGTCTCGTGGGACCATCGGGTGGGTAAGCCATCTACGAGCAGAGATAAGGACAACCAAAATGGCAGGGAAGGTCAGCATCGATACCGAACGCTGCAAAGGCTGCGGCCTCTGCGTGATGATCTGCCCCAGGAAATGCATCCTTACCGCGCCAGAATCGAACCAGAACGGCTATTTCCCGGCGCAGGCGACCAACAACGGCTGCATCGGTTGCGCCCAGTGCGCTATTATCTGTCCGGAGGGAATCATCGAGGTTTACCGGGATGATGCGGAGCGCATCCGCATCGTGGAGGTCGCCGGCAAACCGGACGCCCCGCGTCTGATCGAGGAGAAAGCGTGAGCGCCAGGATTCTGATGTGTGGCAATGAGGCCCTCGCAGAAGCGGCTATCCTTGCCGGTTGTGATGCCTATTTCGGCTATCCGATCACCCCGCAGAACGAAATCACCGCCTACATGTCCCGCCGCATGGCCGAGGAGGAGCGGGTGTTCGTCCAGAGCGAGAGTGAACTGGCCGCGATCAACATGGTGTTCGGCGCGGCCGCGACGGGCAAACGAACGATGACCAGCTCCTCCAGCCCGGGCATCAGCCTGATGCAGGAGGGAATGAGCTTTCTGGCCGGTGCGGAATTACCCGCCGTCGTGGTTAACGTCATGCGCGGAGGTCCCGGCCTGGGAAACATCGCGCCGTCGCAGGGCGATTACTTTCAAGCGACGCGAGGGGGCGGACACGGCGACTATCGCACCGTCGTGCTGGGCCCGTCGCGCGTTCAGGAGCTGGCCGATTGTATGCTGCTGGCCTTCGATCTGGCCGATCAGTACCGCATCACCGTCATGGTGCTGGCCGACGGGATTCTGGGCCAGATGATGGAGCCGGTCGTACTCGAAGCCAGGCAGCGGCGGGACTTGCCCGCCAAGGACTGGGCATTGACCGGCGCCGAGGGCCGGGAGCAGAATATCGTCCGCTCGCTCTGGCTGGCCGAGGGCGCGCTGGAAGGGCTCAACAACAAGCTCCAGGCAAAGTACCAACAGATCCAGGAGAACGAGGTTCTCTGCGAAGAATACCGGATGGACGATGCAGAGGTCGTGATCGTCGCCTACGGCATTGTCGCGCGAATCGCGCGGACGGCGGTGGACAAAGCACGGGAGCAAGGGGTCAACGTCGGGCTCATCCGTCCGATTACGCTGTGGCCTTTCCCCACGAAGCAAATCAGCGCCGCTGCGGAGACCTTCCGAATGTTCCTGGCGGTCGAGATGAGTTGCGGGCAGATGATCGAGGACGTGCAATTGGCCGTCGCGGGCAAATGTCCCGTCCTGCTGCACGGGCGTCCCGGAGGCGGCGTGCCCAGTGTCGACGAGATCCTGGAGAAGATTCGACAGTTGACCATACGAACCGGCGCTGTATAGCTTCATGGGTGTCCGAGAGAGGCGCTCCTATGCGGCGACGTCGTGAGGTGGAAAGATATGAAGGCCGTGCATAAGCGAACACCCGTATTAAAGGATTGCCCCACGCATTACTGCCCGGGCTGCGGTCACGGTATCGCCCATCGCCTCCTGGCCGAGGTGATTGACGAACTGGGCATCCAGGGGCGGACGATCGGGATCGCCCCAGTGGGCTGCGCCGTCCTGGCGTACAACTATCTCGACGTGGACATGATCGAAGTCGCTCACGGTCGGGCACCGGCGGTCGCCACTGGGATGAAGCGGACGAACCCCGACAGCATCGTCTTCTCGTATCAGGGGGACGGTGACCTGGCCGCCATCGGTACGGCCGAGATTCTGCACGCCGCTCACCGGGCCGAGCCCCTGACGGTGATCTTCATCAACAACGCCGTCTTCGGCATGACCGGCGGACAGATGGCGCCGACGACCACGCTCGGACAAGTCACTGCAACGACCCCGGCCGGCCGCCAGGCCAGAGGCGAGGGGTATCCGCTCCAAGTCTCCGAGATCCTGGCCCTATTGCCCGGCACGATCTACGTCGAACGGTGCGCCCTGAGCGGTGTGGCCCGCATCAACCGAGCCAAGACCGCCATGAAACACGCCTTCCAACTCCAAATGGACGGGGCGCCGGGGTTGTCGCTGGTCGAGATCCTTTCGCCCTGCCCGACGTATTGGCGCCTGTCGCCGGCCAACGCCATGAAGTGGATCGAGGAGGAGATGTCCAAGGTCTTTCCGATCGCACGGTTGAAGGGTTGAAGATGGTGGCACCAGACGGCTTGTATGAAGAGATTGTTATCGCTGGCTTCGGGGGCCAGGGCATTATCCTGACCGGCAAATTGCTGGCGCAAACGGCCATGAAGGCGGGCCGGGAAGTCACTTACATGCCGTCCTACGGCGCCGAGGTCCGCGGCGGGACGGCCAATTGCATGGTTATCATCTCGAACCAGCCCATCGCGTGCCCGGTCGTGAGCGAGCCGGAATCGCTGATCGTGATGAACAAGGCGTCGTTGAGCAAGTTCGGTCCCCGCCTCAAGCCGGGCGGGTTGTTGCTCTGGAACAGTTGTCTGATCGACAACCCCCCCGAGATGAACGGCGACGTCGACATGGTGGCCGTACCGGCCGACGAGGTGGCGGTCGAACTGGGCAGCCCCAAGAGCGCCAATATGGTCATGCTCGGGGCCTACCTCCAGAAACGCGGGCAACTCACTCCGAGCCAGGCGTCCGAAGCGTTGCGGGACGTCCTGGCCGAACGGTACCACAAGACGATCGTCGTCAATACGGAAGCCCTGCGCCGCGGCGCCGAGTTCGCCGTCTGCCATGCGTAGGGCGGGTCCTTGACCCACGCGGTCCTGTTCGAGAGGGGGCGGGGCGCAGGGGTCAGAAACCTTTAACGCGTAGGCTAAGAATCCGCTCCAAGGAGGGACAACATGCCCAAGTCGAAACAAACCGTCGTATTGTCAATCGCCCTGCTATCACTCTTTTCCGGGCGAGCGTCTCTGGGCGTCGAACAATACAAGAAGATCCCCCGCGAGTCCATTGCGAGAATCGTCGATGGTCAGCCTGACAAGGCGATCCGCACCAGCGAGGACTACCTCAAAGAACATCCGACCGACCTGGAATCGTTCTATATCCTGGCCGTGGCGTACACGCACAAGGGTCAGATCGAGAAGGCCTTGTCTTACGTCACCAAGGCAGTTGAAGGAGGACTACCCTTCGAGCGTTTCCAGGCGGGCCCGCGCGACCTGCTCAAGCCGCTGACCGGAACCGAGGCGTTCCAAACGCTGGTCAGGAAACATGGCAAGTCCCTCCTGCACGGTCCCCTGATCAGCGTCACGGACTCGCAAGTCCGGTGCTGGGTCCGCACCGCCCAGCCGATCGAGGTGACCCTGCGCCTCTGGACTAAGTCCTCACCAGACGTCAGGGAAGCCAAGAGCCGGACGGAAGAAGCTCACGATTTCACTACCGTGCTGTCAGTCGATGGATTGAAACCGGGCACACTCTACACCTACAGAGTGGCCGGCAAAGAGGGACGCTTCAAGACCCTTCCCAAGCAGGGCAAGCCGGCAGAGTTCACCATCGGCTTCGGTGGCGGCGCCGGGTACACACCGCAATACGAGCGGATGTGGAACACCGTTCGGTCACGAAATCTGGCGGCGTTTCTCTTCCTCGGCGACAACGTCTACATCGATAACCCCACCCGACAGGCGGTGCAGAAGTACTGCTACTACCGCCGCCAGTCGCGTCCCGAATTCCGACAGTTCACGGCCGGCACACCGGTCTACGCGATCTGGGACGACCACGATTTCACCGTCGACGATGGCTGGGGCGGGCCGGACATCCACGAACCCGCCTGGAAGATCCCCGTCTGGCGGACCTTCCAGAACAACTGGGCCAACCCCTACTACGGAGGCGGCGAGAAACAGCCGGGCTGCTGGTTCGATTTCGCCATCGCGGATGTCGACTTCTTCATGCTGGATGGACGTTACTATCGCGACAAGGGCCGCCGGCAGAAAGTCGAGATCGAGAATCCCTCCATGCTGGGTCAGGCCCAGAAACGCTGGCTGTTCGAGAAGCTCACCGCTTCGAAGGCAACGTTCAAAGTGCTTGTCTCACCCGTCCCCTGGGCGCCCGGCGCCAAGCCGGGCCGGGGCGGCATGGATACGTGGGAAGGATTCAACGAGGAACGCGACGAGATCTTCTCTTTCCTGGCACGCCACAAGATCGAAGGCGTCCTTCTGCTGTCGGCCGACCGCCATCGCTCCGATGCATGGAAGATCGTGCGTCCCAAGGGCTATCCGCTCTACGAATTCGAGAGTTCCCGACTGACGAACATCCACACCCATCCGATCATGCCCGGATCATTGTTCGGCTACAACAAGACGTGCTCGTTCGGCCATTTATCGTTCGACACCACAGCCTCAGACCCTACGGTGACATACCGGGTCGTCACGATCGACAACGAGGTGGTCCACACGTTCAAACTGTCAAAGAGCCAATTCGTGCACACCGACAAATAGTGAAGTATCAACGTGATCGTTCCATGCCTGTCTCTACGAGGAAGACCGATGACTGATTCGAAATCGCTCCATCGCATGATACGCAGTCTTGTCTTGATGTCTCTGACCTGTTGCGGCGCCGCGGCCCTCGCATCGGAGAGCCGCTCCCTGGCCGGCAAGTGGCAATTCTGCATGGACCCCGATCAGAAGGGACAGGCCGAAAACTGGTTTGCCCAAGAACTGGAGCAGACGATCAAACTGCCCGGCTCGATGCCCGAGCAGGGGTACGGTTTTGATGTGACGGTAGGAACAGAGTGGACCGGGCAGATCATCGACAAGTCCTGGTTCACCGACGACAAGTACGAGCCCTATCGCCAGCCCGACAACATCAAGATGCCCTTCTGGCTAACGCCGGTCAAACACTACGTCGGACCGGCCTGGTACCAGAGAGAGATTTCCATCGGCCGCAAGTGGCGCGACAAGCGCATCGTGCTGTTCCTCGAACGATGTCACTGGGAGACGCACGTCTGGGTCGATAGTCGGGCTGTCGGGTCGAACAACAGCCTGAGCACCCCCCACGAGTATGACCTGGGTATTCTCGGCCAGGGCAAGCACCGCCTCACCATTCGCGTGGACAACACTGTCAAGATCGGCGTGGGCGTCAACGCGCACAGCGTCTCCGACCACACGCAGAGCAACTGGAACGGCATCATCGGCGCCATCGAACTGCGCGCCACCGATGCGCTCTGGATTGAAAACGTGCAGGTCTTTCCTGACCTCGAGCGCAACACGGCTCTCGTCCGCATCGAGATCGCCGTCGCAAAGGACCGCCCTTCGGAGGGCGTGCTGACGCTCAAGGCTGGGAGTTACAAATCCGATCGACGACACAAGGTCCGCGAGAAACAGCTCGATTTCTCCACGGACAACGAAGGAAAGACCATCGAAGTGCTCTACGAGATGGGCGACGATGTGCTGCTCTGGGATGAGTTCTCACCCAACCGATACCGTTTGACCGCTTCGATCGAAGGCGCCGATTTCGAGGACGAGAAGACCGTGACATTCGGCATGCGACGGTTCGGCACCGAGGGCACGGAGTTCACGCTCAACGGACGCAAGACGTTTCTGCGGGGCACGCTGGAGTGCGGCATCTTCCCCCTGACCGGCTATCCCCCAATGGACGTCAAGGGCTGGCGCAAAGTCCTCAAGGCGGCGAAGGCTCACGGGCTCAATCATCTGCGTTTCCATTCGTGGTGCCCGCCGGAAGCGGCGTTCGTTGCCGCCGACGAGATGGGAATGATCTACCAGGTCGAATGCGCCGCCTGGACCAACAGCGGCCCGACCCTGGGAGACGGACAGTCGATCGACGAGTACATCTACGCCGAGGGCGATCGCATTCTGAAGGCCTATGGCAACCATCCCTCCTTCTGCATGCTAGCCTATGGCAACGAGCCGGCCGGAAAGAATCAGAGGGAGTACCTGGGGAAACTCGTCAACTCCTGGAAACAGAAGGACCCCCGGCGCCTGTATACCAGCGGCGCCGGATGGCCCATCATTCCCGAGAGCGATTTCCACTCGACCCCGGCCCCGCGCGGGCACCAGTGGGGCGCGCGACTGACCAGCCGATTCAATGCCCAACCGCTGACGACGGACTTTGACTATCGCGACTTCGTCAGGCGGCACAACGCCCCCATCGTCTCGCACGAGATCGGCCAATGGTGTGTCTATCCGAACTTCGACGAGATCAAGAAATACAAGGGCGTACTGAAAGCCAGGAACTTCGAGATCTTCCGCGAGTCACTGACCCAGCAGGGCATGCTCGATCAGGCGCACGATTTCCTGATCGCCTCAGGCAAGTGGCAGGCCCTGTTGTACAAGGAAGAGATCGAAGCGGCGCTGCGCACGCCGGGGTTCGGAGGGTTTCAACTGCTGGACCTACACGATTTCCCGGGACAAGGCTCCGCGCTGGTGGGCGTCCTGGACCCGTTCTGGGAGTGCAAGGGCTACGTCAAACCCAAGGAGTTCCATCGCTTCTGCAGTGAGATCGTCCCCTTGCTACGTATGAGCAAGTGCGTTTGGACGAACGCCGAAACGTTCGAGGGCCAAATGGAAATCGCCCACTTCGGTCCCGAGCCGATCGAGGATGCAGTCATTCAATGGGAGATCGCCTACGCCAAGGGTCGCCACCTCGCGTCGGGACGTCTGCCTTACCAAACCGTGCCGGTCGGCGGCGGAAGCAAGGTCGGCAGACTCCAGTGTGATCTGTCCCAGGTCGAGACCCCGGCACAGCTTGTCGTGACCGTTGGTATCGAAGGGACGGGTTACAGTAACACGTGGGACATCTGGGTCTATCCGAACCAAGTCGACACATCGACCCCCAGTGACATCTTGCTCGCCACAGAGTGGAACGGCGCCGCTCAGAAGGCGTTGGCGCAGGGCCGCAAGGTCATGCTCACGCCCGGCCCTCAGGCGATCGACAGCGATGTACCACCCGGGTTCACGACGATCTTCTGGAACACCCAGTGGACGGGGGGACAGCCCCCTCACACGCTGGGTCTACTGTGTGATCCGAAACACGCGGCCCTGGCGAGTTTCCCCACGCAGTCCCACAGCAACTGGCAATGGTGGGATCTGGTGGTTCGGTCGAAGGCCATGATTCTCGATGATCTGGACGGAGACCTCGAACCCATCGTTCAGGTCATTGACGATTGGAACACCAATCGCAAACTCGCCCTGATCTTCGAGGCCCAGGTCGGCCAAGGAAAGCTACTGGTCTGCAGCATCGATCTGCACAACGATCTGGACCAACGCCCCGTGGCTCGTCAGATGCGACACAGCCTGCTCAGTTACATGAACAGTTCCGCCTTCAAACCAGAACTCGAAGTTGAGGCAAGCGCCATCGGCCGTCTCCTCAGGGAACCCTCCACCCTGCAGAAGTTGGGCGCCGAGGTGATCCGCGTCGACAGCGAACAGGCCGAGACGGCGGGTCGGTTCGCCATCGATGGCGCCGAGACCACCTTCTGGCACACCGCTTGGCGCGACCAGATGCCGGGCTATCCCCACGAGATCGTCCTCGAACTCGATCGCGCCGCTTCCCTGACGGGCTTCAAGTACCTGCCCCGTCAGGACATGAAAAACGGTTGGATCGGCGACTATGAATTCTATGTCAGCGACAATCGTCGGCACTGGGGCAAGCCCATCGCCACCGGCGCGTTCGGCGACGATGCCGGCTGGCAGACGGTGATGTTCGGCAATGAACCCTCCGAGGAAGGCCCGCGTAAACAAGGACGTTACCTTCGTCTGGTGGCGATCGCGCCCCTGAATCCGGATCACAAGTTCGCTGCAATAGCGGAACTTGACATTATTACGGAGTAAGGGCAAGACAAGATTGGCGCTCTGGTGTAGAATAGGGCGTCAATGGAAACGAATTGTAGACAGGATCGGGAACATGGCAAAGCAATCTGGTAATAAGAAATCACGGGCCATCTGCAGCTTCTGCGGACGGGCGGGCAGTCAGACGGACACGCTCATCGAAGGGCCCGAGAACGTGTACATCTGCCCGGAATGCGTGGAGTTGTGCCACAATATCATCAAGCAGAATCGCCGCCAATCGGGCACGCCGCGAACGAACATCAAGGAAACGCCGAAGCCGCGCGAGATCAAGGAATACCTGGACGAGTACGTAATCGGCCAGGAAAACGCCAAGAAGTACCTCTCCGTGGCGGTCCACAACCATTACAAGCGGCTGCTGCACAGCGATATCGGCGACAGCGATGTCGAAATCGACAAGTCCAACGTCATGCTGATCGGCCCGACCGGTTGCGGCAAGACGCTGCTGGCCCGGACGCTGGCCAACAAGCTCGACGTTCCGTTCGCCATCTGCGACGCGACCACGGTCACCGAGGCCGGCTACGTCGGCGAGGACGTCGAAAACTTCCTGCTGAGACTGCTCCAGGCGGCCGACTACGACATCGAGGCCGCCCAGCGCGGGATCGTCTACATCGACGAGATCGACAAGATCGGCAAGACCTCCCAGAACGTCTCGATCACGAGGGATGTTTCGGGCGAGGGCGTCCAACAGGCCCTTCTCAAGATGCTCGAAGGAACGACGGCCAATATCCCCCCCCAAGGTGGGAGAAAACACCCCGAGCAATCGTACATCCAGTTGGACACGACCGAGATCCTCTTCATCTGCGGGGGGACCTTCGTCGGACTGGACAATATCATCAAGAAACGCCTGGGCCGCAAGATGATCGGGTTCGACTCCGAACTCTCGGGCCAGGCTACGGAGACGGACGGCGCCGATCTCAGCCGCGTCCTGGAGCAGGTGATCCCGGAGGATGTCATCGAGTTCGGGATGATCCCGGAAATGGTGGGCCGTCTGCCGGTCACCGCCACCCTCTCGGCCCTCGACGAGGAGGCCCTGGTAGATATCATGACCAAACCGAAGAACGCGCTCGTCAAGCAGTATCAGCGGTTCTTCGAGATGGAAGACGCGAAACTCGAGTTTACCGACGCTGGGCTGCTCGCCCTGGCGCGGAAGGCCCTCAAACGCGACACCGGGGCCCGGGCGCTGAGATCCATTACCGAGGAGCTGATGGTGGATCTGATGTATCACTTGCCTGAAGAGGCCAAGCCGGCCAAGTACACGATCACCAAGGATATTGTCGAAGGCAAGACCAGCCTGATGGCGGCCAAGCAGGCGAGAAAAGAATCCGCCTGACATCTGGCAGGGTCAAAAACGTAGAATCAAAAAAGGCATCGACGTCTCGCGTCGATGCCTTTTCTTCTTTTTGCACTACACACGCTGCAGTCAATCGAAAACCTCGACCGTGGAATAGAGCGGAAAAAGCATGTTGTAGACGAGGATCGCTTCACCGTTATACATACGAATGCACCCACGCGAGCCAGCGGCGCCGATCTGCTCGGGGTCCTTCGTCCCATGAATGGCGAAGCCCGTTCGCCCCTTGGCGGCGCCTGAAACGCCATCCAGTGCAATCCACCGCGAACCCAGCGGATAATCCGGATCGGTCGCCTTGTAGACTCTCTGCGTGTCCGGGTCTGTCCAGGTGGGCCTTTCGAGCTTTCCACCTTCCTGGACCCGCCAGCGACCTGTCGGGGTCTCGTAGCCAGGCCGGCCCAATCCGACCTTGAAACTGCGCACATAGGTGTCTCGGAGGTACAGATCCAGCTTGAAGGCTGTGCGAGAGACCTTGGCGTGAAATGGCCCGTTGGTCACCTTGATCGCCTTGCCGGCCTGCAAACTCTGGGGCCGGGGGATGTTGTTGAGCTTCATGAGAATCTGAAACGGGACCTTGTGCCGACGTCCAATCACCTGCAGAAGATCGCCCCGCTTAACGGTGTAGGTGCTGCACAGGGTATCGCCGGGATAGGCGGCCGGCCCGAAGAGCCATTCCTGAGACAGCGCCGCCATCTCGGCCTTCACCGCCTTCTCCTGAGCCTGTGTCAGCGACATCGACAGCGTTGCATTGAGCTTGTCGCGCGCCGCAATGATCGGCCGGGGATGCGTTTTCAGCATCGCCATAGCCTCGGCCACAGCCGCGTCGGCCTGCCCATCACGAGTCGACCCTGCAGCCGCTCTCGTGGTCACTGGCGGCCTCTGAACCGGGGCAGGTGTCCGCTGTGCAGCCTGAGTCGCGGGGACGGTTCCTCCCGGAAGGGCTAGTCTCGCCCGTTCAGGCGACACCTGCGGCCTCGGTTCGGGCGATCCCGAAGGGGGATTGGCCTCCGCCGCGACCGTCGGCGCGGGCTCCGAAGTGCCTTCTGTTGCCGCCGCGTCGGGGGGCATCTCTTGAGCCCCGGCCTCCTGGGGCGCTGAGGAATCACCCCGAAACAGGAGGAAAACAACGACGACAAACGCAATCACTGCACCGGCCAGATAGAGGCTATTCGAATTCCGTCCGCGACGGCTCCGTCCTGAACGGGAGAAAAAGCGAGCCATCCTATGCTCCTTTCTGTGAGTTACAGCTGATCACGCCTTCATCTGTCACCAGAAACTCGACCGGTTCGTCGTCGTCGGTAACAGGAATAACATCAACCACTTGTTCGGCAAAAGCGAAGCCGCACCGCGCTGCGGTCAACTCATCGTTCGCGAAGAAACGATCGTAGAACGCCCCGCCGCGACCCAGGCGGTTCCCCCGGCGGTCAAACCCCAGGGCCGGAGAGACGACCAGATCGATTTCCCCAAAGGGGATCGGCACGCCACTGACAGGATTACGAAGACCGCCAATCCCGGTGGAAAAACCGGTCTCCAAGGAGTCTATCCCCACCGGGAGCATATGACGCTGCTGCCAGGATATCTTCGGCACCGCCACGGTCTTGCCCAACTGCCAGGCGTGCAGGATGGCCTCCGATGTATCGACCTCATGCGGAAGCGACAGATACATCATCACAATCGACGCATCCTGAAACTGCTCCGTTGACACCAGGTTTCGGCACGCCCTTCTGCTCTTGCTTTTCCGCTGCTCGTCCGACATGGAAAGCAGGCGATTTTGAAACCGGCGACGCAACTCAACCTTATTCATTCAGTGACCCTAAACCCTCATATACCACTGGCGTCTCAACCGCTTCTTTTACTATCTATCAACGATTGGAGGCTTTGTAAATAACGCCCTATGTTTTTTTCATGCCCCGCCTCCTTCGGCGCGTAGTACCGCTTTGCCGATCCCGGCAGATATTGCTGCTGTACGAACCCATGTTCGTAATCGTGCGGATATTTGTAGCCTATTCCGGAGCCGGCCTTTTTTGCCGCCGCATAATGTGCATCCTTCAGATAAGGCGGAACCGGCCTGGTCGGCTCGTCTCTCACGTCTTTCATCGCCTTCCAAACCGCCATCGCGCCGGCATTTGACTTCGGAGCGCAGGCAATGTAAATCGCGGCTTGGGCCAGCGCCAATTGCGCCTCCGGGAGCCCCACAAACTCGGAGATCTGCACCGCCGCGGCCGCCAGCACAGTCGCCATCGGATCGGCGTTCCCAACGTCTTCAGCGGCACAAATGGCTATTCGCCGGGCGATAAAGCGTGCGTCTTCGCCACCGACCAGCATACGCGCCAGCCAGTAGACCGTTGCGTCGGGGTCCGAGCCCCGCATGCTCTTCTGCAAAGCACTGGCCAGGTCGTAGTGTGTGTCGCCTGTCCCATTGTAAGCAATCGCCTTGGCTTGTATCGACTCTTTGGCGATTTCCAGATCAAACTTTATGGTTCCGCCACCGTCCTCGGCCGCCTGCGACCGCACGGCCACCTCAAGGGCGGTCAACGCCCTCCTGCCATCCCCATCGGCCATCTCCGCGAGAAACCGCAGCGCCGCCGGGTCGGCTTCGACATTCAGAGCCCCCAATCCCCGTTCCGAATCCTTCAGGGCCCACTCCAACAACTGCACCACTTCGTCGCAACCCAACGGCTCGAATCGAAACACGGTGCTGCGCGAAATCAGCGGACCATTGACGGAAAAATAGGGGTTTTCCGTGGTCGCCCCGATCAGAATAATAATGCCCGATTCAACATCATCCAACAGGACGTCCTGTTGGGCACGATTGAAACGATGAAGTTCGTCGACAAAGAGAACCGTCCGACCGCTGCCCGTGGCCAGTTTGTCTCTCGCCTGCGCGATGGCCTCCCGAAGGTCCTTGACGCTGGCGGCCGGAGCGCTGAGATAGCGAAATCTGGCGCGCGTATGACGGGCGATGACGGTCGCCAGCGAGGTCTTGCCCACGCCGGGGGGGCCGTGAAAAATCAGACTGCTCAGCCGGTCGGCCTGTAGCATGCGCGCGAGCAATTTCCCGGGAGCGAGAAAGTGCTTCTGGCCCACAAACTCACCGATCGTCCTGGGGCGCATGCGCGCCGCCAAGGGAGCAGCCGAAGCCAGGTTCGCCCTTTCCGAAACTGCAAACAGATTATTATCGGCCATGCCATCACGCATCGGGGTCATTATACGATCGGCCCACGCGCGTGTCGAAACTATTCCCACAAGAGGATTAGGCGCCCCCGCCATCGCACCTACGCGCTGGGGTCACCTTCGATCGTCAGCGCACCGACGTGACGTGTTGCCAATCACGCACCCGCCGGCGCCATCTACTTTTCGCTCTTCTCATAACCTCGCGCCTTTCGGAGCTGACCACAACCGGCGCGCCCATCTTTCATGCAAACGTCCTTTGTCACTATGTCACCGGCACCGAAGGAAGCGTCTCTCAATTCAGGATTTTGCGACTACGTTTTGCAGGTATCCAGGGTGTCCATGTTCCCCAGCCACCCCGACATGCCACGAGACCGCGACAGTCCCCTTCGCAGCGACAAAATCCAAGCCCCTCGCTACCGCCTCTTGTTCTCTTTCCGACGATCGACCCAACCCACAACTCAACAGCACCACCCTAATACCCTCTAGAGACAGCACTTAAAGTGACCTCGAAAGCAATCACGACACCGTCACCAGACAGGCTGCGTCACGCCTATTGAGGAACAATGGACGACAATTCCAGACCCAGCAAGGCCTTTTGCCGGGCAAAAAAAATCGCGCACGACCTTTTTTTTATTTGATTTTGACCCACCTGCCGATAAACTCCTACAGGTACCGTCGGACGTGGTACAGAGTGCTTAGCCTGGAGGCTATGAGAGATGAGAGTACGGGACAGACCAGGTAACACTGGGCTTGATTGTCTTGTCGTAAGGTTGTAGTTGGCTAACCAGAAGGCCAGTGTGAGTGTAGGTTTTTGAAAGGGAAGTATCATGAAGCGTTGGTTGATTCTAATGTCTGTAGGTTGTTTGGCGTTTGCCGGTGTGGCGAATGCGGCGGTACAACAGGGTGACACGGAACTGGATGCCCTCGGTGGCTGGCTGTCACAGAATGGCGAGGGAGAGATGGGCGACATCGATAGCCTCTTCCTGTCGGCTGCGATCGGCTACTTCGTGACCGACAACATCCAGGTCGGCGCGACCGCGATTGGCGCGTGGACTGAGATCGAGGACACGGACTTCGATGTCTATGCCATTGGCGCCAAAGCCAAGTATCACTTCATGCCGACCAACCAGTGGGTGCCCTACGTCGGTGGTCAGATCCTGTTTGCCAATATCGATGCCGATGGCACCGATGCCGATGGCTCCCTGTGGGGCCCGGTGGCCGGTCTGCGGTATGAGTTGAACACCTACAACGATTTCTTCGTCGAGTTCCAGTATCACCTCTGGGAAGGTGACATTGGCGACGTCCTGGACGACGGGATGGGTATCTTCTTGGGTCTCGTCCATCAGTTCAAGTAAGAGTCGGAGGTCGGAGAACCGAAAACAACGGAATCTCCCGAATTCTGAATCAGAAGCTGCGAGTCCGATTGGGCTCGCAGCTTTTTTTTACCTATCGGGTACGCCGCCTCCGAGGTTGGGTGAACCAGACAATCGCGCGAGGCATCTTGACGGAAGCCCACCCACATCATAAACTCGGGGCCAGATGCAAGGATGTTCCCATTGTCGATATGCCTGTCATGAGAAAGGAATCATACATGAGGGTGCCCCCGTCCATACGCTACGGGATCTTGGCGATAATCATCTTGTTCGGGTCGCCCCTGCGTGCCGGTGCTCCGCTGGGCGTACCAATCGGCATCGTAGAGGAGGGCCAATGGACTCTGGGTCTCGAGTATGGCTTCGAAGAGGCCGACCTGGAAGCCTATGGGCTCTCAGTGCGGACTGTTGGCGGCAGCCCGGCCTACACGGCTGAATCCATCGACATTGAGGGGCTGAAAACCAATATGATCTTCGGCACCCTCGCTTATGGCGTCTGCGACAACTGGGACCTCTTCGTGCGCGTGGGCATCGGCGATGGGCAGGATGACATTGCCGTCGGCACCACACCGGGAGGCAATACCGAGGGATTCCGCTATGACGGTGGCTACGGCCTGGCCTGGGGCCTGGGGACGCGGGCCACCTTCTGCCACTGGGGCCCCTGGCGCTTCGGAGGCACAGCCCAGGTAACGTGGTTCGACCCGAAAGACAGCGATTTCTCCTCAGCCAATCCCGCCAGCCCGAACACCGTTTTCGCCGGCAGGGCGAACATCGATTTCTGGCAGACCCAGGTGGCCCTGGCGGCGGTGTACCAGATCGACACCCTAACCTTCTGGGCTGGGCCGTTCCTGCAGTTTGTCGAAGGCGATCTGGATCGTAGCGGGCGAATTCTTGTGGATGGAGCCGATGTGGGGAGCTTCCGCGGCTCAAGCGATATCGAGGAATCCTCTCAGCTTGGCATCCACACGGGTGTTAGCTGGGAGATATCGACCCGATTCAACTGCCACCTCGAGGGTCAATTCACGAACGATTCCTGGTTTGTTGGCCTTGGAGCGGTGGTGCGACCGGGAGAATTCTTCGCCGGACCGTGAGACTCGAGGGTCGGATCAGGCCGCTCGGTGCGCCATGAAATGAGCGGTCTGAATCAAGGCGTCCTTGGCCTGCCCGGCCGGCACCGGCTCCAAAGCGTCGGTCGCCTTGGCAATATAACTGCGGGCCCGCTCGTGGGCGTATTCCATGCTTCCGTGCCTCGCGAGCATCTCTTCCAGTTGGCCCTTGGACTGGGCCGGATCGTTTAGCAGCGCGTGTACCTGCTCCTTCGTCCGGGCGTCGGCGGTTCCCAGCAGGTGAATGGCGGCCAGGGTCAGCTTGTTCTTGCTCAAGTCGCTCTGCGGCGTCTTGCCCATCTCGGTCTCATCCCCAGCGATGTCCAGCAGATCATCAGCGATCTGAAACGCGATGCCGGCGTGCAAGCCGTAACTCGCCAGCGCCTCGACCTGCGGGGCGTCGGCCCGCGAGAGAAGACCGCCCAGGCGGCAGCACCCACTGAAGAACGCGGCGCTCTTGTCGGTGATAATGCTGGTATACTCGTCCTCCGTGAGTTGCCAATTCTGCCTCTGAGTCACCTGCCTGAGTTCCCCCTCACAGACCCGTACGGCCGTCTCGGCGACCACCTTGGCCACGGCCGGATCAAGCCCGGCGGCCATCCGAAACACACGGCTCAGGACGAAATCGCCCAGAAGCACGGCTGATTCGTTGCCCCAGAGGCGGTTGACCGTGGGGGCGCCTCGTCGCGTCTGACCGTCGTCCAGGACATCGTCGTGGAGTAGCGTGGCGTCGTGGATCATTTCCACCATAGCCGCGACCTGAATGTGCTCGTCAGTGATCCGACCGAAGCAAGCCCCGGCCAGCAGAAGGAGTGCCGGACGAACCATCTTGCCGCCCCGGGCCGCGAAATGGTCCAGGAGTGGCGCCAACTCAGCAGCCGACGTCGAGGAGGCCAACGAGTGACCGATCAAATCGCTGGCCTGCTCCAGATAGGGTGCGATCATCGCAAACGAAGGAATCTCATGCCATGGAGCTTTTTGAGAGGTGTTCATGTCGATCGATTATTCCCAGTCACGAAAAGTGGGTATCTATGGTCCTAGCGGGAAGATGCCGCTACTGGTCCTTCCCGCGGGCATAGCTGTCGAACTTCGCTCTCAGCAGGCGCGTAATGGGCCCTGGCGCACCGTCACCGATGACACGCTTGTCGATTTCCACCACACCGATGACCTCGGCGGCCGTGCCCGTCAGGAAGAACTCCTCGCACGTGTAAAGGTCATATCGCGTCAGATTCCGCTCGACAACCTGATAGCCCTCTTTCCGAGCCAGTTCGATGACGACCCCGCGGGTGATTCCGCCTAATCCCCCGGCTTCGCTCGGCGGACTCTGGATGACCCCGTTCTGCACAATGAACACGTTGTCGCCGGTCGCCTCGGCCACGTAGCCCAGATGATTGTACATGATGGCCTCAGGCACACCGCTGTCCAAGGCCTCAATCTTCGCCACGATGTTGTTCAAATAGTTGAGACTCTTGATCTTAGGCGACAGGGCCAGCGGATGATTGCGAACAGTTGTCGCGCTGACCACTTTCATTCCGTTTTCGTAGAACTCCGCCGGGTACAACTGGATCTTGTCGGCAATGATGATCAGACTGCTATCTCGGCAAAGGAACGGATTCAGGCCCAGCGTCCCGACGCCTCGGGTCACGATCAGACGAATGTAGCCGTCATCAATCGCATTGGCCTTCACCGTTGTCTCAACGGCGGCGCGAAGCTCGTCCTTGCCCATGGGCATCGCCAGACGAATCGCCCGGGCCGAGTCGAAAAGCCTGTCGATGTGAGCCTCGTGTTCGAAGACGACCCCACCGTAAACGCGAATGCCTTCAAAGACGCCATCCCCGTAAAGCAGGCCGTGGTCGAAGACCGAAACCCTGGCTTCGGCCTCATCAACAAGACCCGTATTCATCCAAATCTTCAGTGCCATAGGCAATCCTCATATTCTCCAAACTTGGTGAGACCCACACGGCTGCTTTCGTGCCACAGACTCACGATCACGAGAAGGTGATCGCACCTGAGCGGTTCACCTTGCCATCCGTCAAGGTGATGACGCGCCCGGCTCTCTGCGCCACGCGTTCATCGTGGGTCACCATGACAATCGTCTGGCCCGTTCTGTTCAACTGTTCGAAAACCTTTAGGATACCATTTCCAGTGGCAGAGTCAAGATTCCCGGTTGGCTCATCGGCCAGCAGCAATCTGGGTTCGTTCATCAGCGCCCGGCCAATGGCCACCCTTTGCCGTTCTCCACCGGACAACTGGTACGGCTTGTGCCGTGCCCGATCGGCCAGGCTCAGTTGCTCCAGCAATCCTCGAGCCCGCTCTTTCGCGGCCCGGCGAGCGCCTAGCCACCCGACAATCCCGCGCGAGATCATCGCCGGGAGGTACACGTTCTCCAATACGTTTAGTTCGTCCAACAGGTGATAGAACTGAAAAACGAAACCGACCGTTTCGTTGCGGTACCGGTTCAATTCCCGAGCCTTCATGCGATTCAGATCGCGATCGCAGAAACTGACGCGTCCCTCGTTGGGCCGGTCCAGCCCACCGAGAATGTGCAGGAACGTGCTCTTGCCGCTGCCGGAGGCGCCGATGACCGCCACGAATTCACCTTCCCTCACCGTCAAATCCGCCCCTTTGAGGACTTTGACTCGGGTCGCACCCATCCGATAAGATTTGTGAACGGATTCGGCTTTCAGCATCAAGGGTCGTTTGTTCATAGACGTTTCACCCACATGGAATCGCCGTACAGAGTCGCGCCACGGGAAGGCGCACCGCGCCGGCAAGGTCGTCCTTCTATAGCGGATTTCCGACGGCGCCACAAGGAAAACCAGGAATCAGAGAATAGCGTGTGCCTGGCGTCCGTCACGTCCGACTCCCATGGAGCGTCTCAACGGGGCGCAGCCTTGCGGCGCCATAGGCCGGCGCCAGCGCACCGACCAGACAGGCGAAAATCGCACAGCAGACGATGACGGCCAGCACACTGAACTCGATGCGATGGGGAATCTCACCGATCGCGTAAATGGTCCGATCCCAGAGTTGCCAGCCGAACCGGTCATAAAGCCAGTTCTCGATGCGATTGATCTTTGCCAGAAAGAGCAAGGCTCCCGAGACGCCTGCGACGGAACCTAACACACCCACGACGATCGCGAAGCCCGAAAAGAGCACCATGACGCTTCCGCTGGAAGCCCCCACGCTCTTGAGCACGCCAATATCCTTGGTCTTGTGACTGATGATCATGTAGAAAACCACGAAGACAATGAAGACCGTGGTAATCCCGACGAAACCGAACATGACGCTCAGCATCGCCTCTTCCTTCTCCATCGGCGCGACAAAGGCCCGCCGATATTCCTTCCAGCTCTCAACGGTCACCGTGTCCAGAAGATTGCCGTCGGGCGCCCCCTGCTTGTTCTGCTTGAACTGATCCCAGAGGACCCTGACCTGATCGCAGCCATGTTGGAGTGACGTACCGGATCGAAATTTCACATGCACGGCCGTGACGCGCTTCCGGGCGCCCGCCATGCACAGCGCTTGCGCCTGCGCCAGCGGGATGTAGACCATCGAGTCGTCGATTCTTATAAGGCCCGATTCGGAATGGTCGCTGTAGTAGAAGCGCCGCGTGGCCACTTCGCTGGAACCGGCTCGGGCCGGGGCCCCCCTGGCGTTCAACGGAAAACACGTCAGGCTCAAGCCGATTCGCGCCGGTTGGGCGCTGGACGTATATTGCCCCTGGGCGTTCCGCCACAACGCCAGGTCAATCCCCAAGACGCAGCCTACAGCGTTGGGATCGTAGAGCGGAACGAAGGCATTGACCGCATCGTCGGCGCGATAGTTCAGCGTCTGCCCGAAATTGGTGGTTCGACTCTGCCGAACCGGGTCAAGCCCCATGATCTCCACGCCCCGAGGCTTATCGCCCCCCACGGCGCTGAGCAAGGCGTAGTTCTTGACGACCGGTGAGACGGCCTCCACGAAATCCGCCTTATCGAGCGTCTCCATCAACTCTTCGTAGTAGGGGAAACCAACGAGAGACTTGGTGCCGACCACGCAGTCGCCCACAAACGCGTGATTCTTCTTCTTGAACTCCCCGACGAGGCCACTCATCACCGTCATCACGACCACCACGATGAAGACGCAAAGCGCCACCGTCAGCACGGCGAAATGCGTGATGCGCCGCTTCAGTAGATACCGAATTATGAGTGTCAGCTTGTACATCAATCCGCACGCCGGCCCCTCGCCTGACGACTGTCATTCGTCCTAATCATAGCGCAGCACCTCAACCGGCTTGGTCAACGCCGCGACAATGGCCGGCGTCAGGGCGCCGACCGCCGCGGCGCCAATGGCCAGTCCGACGATGGGCAGCGACGAGGCCCAATCCACCTCGTTGGGAATCTTCGTAAACATGTATACACTGCTGCTCCAGAGCTTCAGTCCGAAGACAACTCGAATGGCATTTTCGATCGCGTTGATGTTCTTCGTAATCGCATAGCCCAGCGCCGCACCGATGCCGGCTCCCAGCACGCCCACGGTGACACCGAAGCCCAGAAAAATCCAGACCACCGAAAGACTGGCGGCGCCACAACTCTTGATGATGGCAATATCGCGCTGCTTGAGCCGTACAATCATGTAGAAGATACAGAAGACCAGCACCACCACGCTGAAGCTGACGACGCCAAAGATCAGGAGCAGAACCTGCATCTGTTTGCGGAATTCCATAATACTGCGATGCTGCAACTGCTGAGCGGTGTCAACGCCGGTCAATAGGACCTTGTTACGGCTCCAGCCCAACTCCTCTGTCGCGAAGACGCGCCATAAGCCTCTTATCTGAGCGAGAGCCAATTCGGGATCGACGCCAGGCTTCAACTTGGCGTTGATACTCGTAGCCGGCGCCTCCTTCCGGGGATAGAGCGCCTTCTGAACCAACTCTATGGGGACGTAGACAAACCCGCTGTCGATATCGTGCACGCCGGAAAAAGCGACGTCGGCAACGTAGAACGGAATCAGTCTCCGCTTGGGGCTCTGGTCGGGACCGGAGACATCGATCGTCCCGGTGGTGATGGACACGCGATGGCCGATCATCTCCTTGAGGACAGCATCCTGGTCGTACTCGTCGGTATCCCGGTCGGCTTCGGCGACCACACCGATCCCCACGAATCCTCCCGTCTTCTCGGGCTTGCCGGGCACTTCAAAGGAAGGCTCCCCCGGCAGTTCTCTCTGGCGCAGCAGCGCGTCCTTGAAACCGTTGACCCTGGCGCGGCGGTCCGGCTCGATCCCCCAAATACCCACGGGGCGAACGTTTCCCCGGCCCACGTGCAGGAGGCCTTCGCTGGCAAGGGTTCCGGCCGCCGCTTCAATGAAGTCTGTCTTCTCCAGGCGCTCGACGAACAAGGGGTATTTCTCGAAAACGGTACGAGGCGGCGGGCTGATAACCACGTCCCCGAGCATCTCGACGGCGCTGCGCTCGAACGCATTGATGAAACCGGTGAAAAGGCTGGCTACCACGATCAACAGCGAGACCGACAGCGCCACAGCCGCGATGCTCAAGAAAACGATCCGCCGCCTTCGCAGGTACTTCAGCCAGAGGAATAGCTTCAACATCCACAAACCAAGATTGCACTGCCCTCAACGCCTTGGGACCCCGTCGGGCCGCGTCTCTCACCTAAACCCCATCACCCCGACCCAAAGGTCGTTTCCGCACTGCTATGCGTTCTCCGGCGCAACCGGTTTCAAGAGCGGAAACAGGATAACATCCCGGATACTGGTCACACCTGTCAGAATCATTACCAGACGATCGATACCGATACCGAGCCCGCCGGCCGGCGGCATGCCGTACTTCAAAGCGGTGATGTAGTCGTCATCCATCGTGGCCATCGTCTCATCCTGACCCCGAAGCTGAACGAGGAAATTCTCACGCTGCTGCGCCGGATCATTCAACTCAGTGTAGGCGTTGGCCAGCTCCATTCCGGCGATGAACAACTCAAAACGCTCGGCATATTTCGGATTGTCCTTGCTGCGTTTGGTCAAAGGACAGAGGACCGCCGGATAGTCGATAACGAAAGTCGGATCGACGAGGCTGTCTTCCACGGTCGCCTCGAAAACCTCGTTGACGACAACGGCATCGTCCATGCCGGTCTCGTCGATCTCCAGTTTCCGGGCCTTCTCCCGAATTGCCTGGATATCGTCAATGTCACACCCACTGTGCTCGCCGAGCAAGTCGGCGTACCTGGCCCGTCGCCAGGGTCGACCTAGATTGATTTCGACATCCCCGAACTTCGCTTGCGCCCCGTCGCAGTGGGCCTCCACACAGGCCGAGACCATTTCCTCGGTCAGATCCATCATGATGTTGTAGTCACCATACGCCTGGTAGACCTCGATCATGGTGAACTCGGGATTATGCCGACGGCTGAGCCCTTCGTTGCGGAAACTGCGGTTGATCTCGAAAACCCTCTCCAGGCCGCCCACGAGGAGACGTTTGAGGAACAGTTCGGGGGATATCCTCAGATAAAGATCCAGATCCAGACTGTTGTGATGCGTGATGAACGGTTTGGCCGCCGCACCACCGGCGATGGCCTGCATCATGGGCGTCTCCACTTCGAGAAACCCTCGAGCCTCAAGGAACTGCCGGATCGTCGCAATGATCGCGCTGCGTTTCTTGAATCGCTCCATCACCTCAGGATTGGCCCACAGATCGACATACCGCTGCCGGTAGCGCTGGTCAATATCGGCCAAGCCATGGAACTTCTCGGGCGGCTGGGACAGGCACTTGCTCAAGAAGGCGAGCCCGTTTTCCTCGACCCAAATGGTGATCTCTCCCGTCCGGGTCCGGCCGAGTTGTCCGGACGCCCCGATGATATCACCAAGATCGAGCAGTTTGGCCAAGGGCCATCGCTCGCTCAAGAGCTTCTTGCTGAGCCCGATCTGGATCGTGCCGCTGCGATCCCGCAGCGTGATGAAAATCAACTTGCCAATGTCTCGGAGCAGGACAATGCGACCGGCGCAACGCGCCTGCTGGCCTTCCTGTTCGTCCACATACCGAGCCTTGATCGACTCGGCCGCTTCCACGTCGTCATAGCGAAACCCATACGGGTCGAGGCCCAAAGCCTCCAGCTTCGCAAGTTTCTCCTGTCGCTGTCGTTCGAATTTGTCTGAGTCAGTCTGAATCGTCAATGGGATACCTTTTTTCAATGGGAGGATCTCAGTTCACCACGGGAGCATCGGCTTCGACCTGTTTGGCCTTGACGACCAACAAGCCGACCGCCAACTGGGGATCCGCCCGCAGCAATTCTTCAACGGTGCGCTTCTTGTACTTGGCGCTGTGCTCTTCCCGCCCGGCCTGCACGAGAACATCGTTGTCTCTCTGCACGTCGAGCATCTCTCTCAGTTCAGCGCTCGTCAATTCCACTTCCACGTCCGGGCCCACACCCCAATCGGTCCCCCCTTCTTTCTCAACCGCGGCCCGGCTGCGAACGCGCTGCGCCGAGGGCAGATGATAGTAGGCCATGGTATACTTCAGTTGGGCGCCGCCGCCGGGGTAGGGTGTGATGCCCTGAACGCTTCCCTTTCCATGCGTGCGGGTCCCCACCAGGACGGCCCGCTCATATCGGGCATCGCCCACGGCGCCGGCCACGATTTCCGAGGCACTGGCCGAACCGGAGTTGATCAGGATGACCAACGGATAGTCTGGCTGCGTGCCCCGCCGATGGGCGTACTCGAAGTTGGGGATACGACTGGCCTTGGGCTGCGTCCGAACGATCAGCCCCTCGTTGATAAACTTGTCGCAAATATCCACGGCGCTGTCCAGGAGACCGCCCGTGTTGAAACGCAGATCAACGATCAAGCCCTTCAAACCCTGGTCTCTGAGCTTATTAAGCACCTTGCCGAAATCAGCCGCGGTCTCACCAGAAAAACTGGTGATACGGACGTAGCCGACGTGATTGTCCTCATCGAGCATGTAGAGCCACTTCCCGGCTTCCGTCCGTTGCCAGCCTCGAATGGTCGGCACGATGATCCGGTCGCGCGTGATGGTCATGCTCTCGCCCTTCTCCTCGTTGCGGCGTTTGATCGTCAAAGTCACACTGGTACCCTTGGGCCCGGTGATCTTCTTAACCGCACACATCAGACTCATGTCCTTCGTCGAAACACCGTCGACCGCCTCGATCACATCGCCTGCATCCAGGCCGGAGCGGTAGGCAGGCGTGTCGGGCAACAGACTCCCAACCGTCAAGAGGCCGCGCGGCTTCGAGATCTCAATGCCAATCCCCGTAAACTCATTCATCATGAGCTTCTCGAAATCCTGCACCTGACGGGGCCACACCATCACAGTGTAGGGGTCCAACGTCTCCAGGGCCGCCTCGGAAAAATGCGCGATCAGAGGGCGTCGCGGCAGTTGCACCGTGGCTTCGTTGAGCGCTAAGACCTTGTCCAGAATCTTGAGCAACTGGTCCTTGCCAAACCGCGGCGTCGCCGCTTCAATCTCATCACGAAGCCCCGCCAGCGCCACCGACCAGGCGGTCACTTGCTCAGGCTCCGGAGCGGCAAAAGAATTGCCATTGTCCGAATCAAGCCCATCGGCAAAGGCAACAGTGAGGACCTCAGCCAGCAGGTCGCAGCGTTTGACCGCATTCAACGCCGTCTGCACATAATCGATGCTGTTGACATAGTGCAGATTGAGCGCCTCAATGGCCCGCACGAACATCCGCGGGTCGACCCCGTTGTATCGCTCCTTACGGGTCTCACAGGGGCTGTCCTGAAACGATGCCGCGATGCTGGCCATATCCAGCAGTTCGTCCGCGTGATCTGAGTACCCTTTGTTGTCGGAATCGATCGCCTGGAGCCAGTAGTAGTATCGCGTGTAGGCCTCCAGCCACTTTCCCTCCGCTTCCAGAACGGTGCTCCGATCGACACTGGCCTGCAGAACCTTCACTACATAGGCATTGGCCAGCAGAGACGTCTTCTGCTGTTCATCGGCGAACTCGGCCGCCTTGTTGATGACGGCCAGCACATCGGTGATGTCGTTGGGATCGTTGGGATCGTTGGGGTCGTCCGCAGCGGACGTCCCCAGTTCGGCGTCCGTATCAGCCGAAGCCGAGACCTCAGGTTGGGTCAGGTCGACCGAAAGCTTGAGTGTCTCAAGCTCCTTCATCTGCTCAGCATAGGCTTGGGCCCGCGCCACCTGCCGCTGGCTGGCGATCGCTCCATACCGCTCGATGACATACTCCAACCGCTCGATTCGGCCCTTTTCGGCGTTCCGAATCTTGGCCACCAGGTCCCCAGCCGCATCGAACCGACCCTCATAGATGAGCCTGCAGGCCGCCGTGACCTTGTCCACCCGCGCTGGGGTTCCCCCTTGCGCGGCAGAGGCCCTGCCAACACCCGCAGATTGAGCCAGACACGGGGGCCCCGAAGACCAGCATGAGAGCATCGGGACAATCGCACAGGAGATCAGAAACAGGCACACAATCCGCATACGTCGCACACCACGGTTGCAGATTCTGTCTTCACGCGGAAATCGTGTCAGGTCTTGAGGTGTCAACACACCGCTCCTTTCAGTTCTGATACCCCGGTCAGAGCCAGGGAAAACGCAACGACAACCGCCGGCAGCCCACGGATTGCACCGTGGGCTGCCCGAGCGGCGAAATGCTGATTACATGCACTCCTGGGCCTTTCCGGCACAACCCAGGACCTGCAGTTTGTGACGAACCATTTCCCGGATAGCCTCGCGGCCCGGGCCCAGGTATTTGCGCGGATCGAACTCTGCCGGTTTTTCGGCGAAAACCTGACGAATCTTCGCCGTCAGGGCCATTCTCAAGTCCGTGTCGATATTGACCTTACACATGGCCATCTTGGAGGCCCTGGTCACCATGTCCTCCGGAACCCCCATAGCATCCGGCATCTGCCCGCCGTACTTGTTGATCAGGTCCTTGAACTCTTTCAGAACGCTGCTGGACCCGTGCATGACCAGCGGGTAGCCGGGCAAACGCCGTCCAATCTCTTCTATTACGTCAAACGCCAGCGTTGGTGCGACCTTGAATTTATAGGCGCCGTGGCTGGTGCCGCAAGCGATGGCCAGCGAGTCGCAGCCGGACTTCTCGACGAACTCCACAGCCTGATCCGGATCGGCGATGTGATCAGCGACGTTTTCCACACCGACAACATCCTCTTCGATACCCCCAAGCTGCCCAAGTTCCGCCTCGACGACGACGCCGCGCGGATGGGCGTACTCGACAACCTGTTTGGTGAGAGCGATGTTCTCTTCAAAAGGCAAATGCGAGCCATCGATCATGACCGAGGTGAATCCGTCGTCGACGAACTCCTTACACGTCTCAAGAGTGTCGCCGTGGTCAAGGTTTATGGCGACGGGAACGTCGGGATTCTCTTTGACCACGACGTCGATGATGGCCTTGAGATAGCTATTCTTGGCGTATTCTCTGGCCCCACGCGAAATCTGAAGGATCAAGGGCGCCTTTTCCTCTGCGATGGCAGCGACGATCCCCTGCGTGATCTCCATATTGTTGACGTTGAAGGCCCCGACGGCGTACCCGTTCTTGTAGGCCATATCGAACATCTTCTTTGTGTTGACTAACGGCATCGTTTGCTCCTTACAAAACTTGTGAATCGATAATCATCATCATGAATTCGGACGGAACGACCTGGCCGCCGAGACTAACCATGAACTTCACGACATCAACCGGGCGCGGCCCGGATTCCTTCGCCTAGTAGGCCTCTGACTCGCCCAGTCCTGTGTACCTGCGCTGGCCGATGGCCAACTCCGGGACCCCCTGAGGCCAGAGACTCAAGACAATTCTCCTTTCATCGAGCGATTCATCGGCGCTGAGCGTCAGCGCCAGATTCATCCGATGATACTTGCGAATCAAGGTTATATCACTTCGAATGCCCGCACCATAGTCAAAATCGTACTGCTGGGAGAAAACGCCCGTATATCGCGGGTCAATCACATAGGTTGCCGCGAACGTAACCGCATTGGAGCCCACCTCTTCGCCGCTGGCGAGCCGCCTGAGATAGCGGGTCCCCACGTAGTAACTCAGATTTGGCCAGCACAGCCGGGCAATGCCCACATCGATCTGCTGAGCAACCCCACTCTGCATGTCAAAGTTCATATCGCCGAGCACGGAGGTCGTATCGCTCAGCCGCAGAGCCATATCGGCCCCGATATAGTTCCGTTGAGGACCAAAAATCCCTGTCGTTCTCCTGTCCTGGGGCAGAAGCACGCTGCCGGATCTGTTTACCATAGGAATGAAGGGCTTGTTCCAGATAAACTGATCGGGGCCGGCAGACGCATCCCCAGAGTTGTTCACCCAAACGAAATCGAGGTCCAGTCTGAGCCAATCCACCGTCCGCCGGCGACCTGGCGCGCCCCGCTTGGTCTGCCAGCGTTGAGAAATCCCGAAATCCAGTGTATCCCGCTGCTCATCAACGAGATCGCTGTTGGTGTAGGCGACCGCCGTAACTTGCGGCCTAATGACATGTCGCAGCCCATTGACGTCCCAGAATCGGGATCTGGCATCTGGATAGACCCTCCAGAATGGCTGGGTGGACATGCGGACACCGCCCTCGCCCACCCAGATCGTATCTTGCGGCTCTGCGGGAGAACCGTCCAGGCTCGCTTGGAAGCCACCACCGTCTTCGTAGCCGAACGTGCCTGCCACAAACGGCACGATCTTGGACTTGCCCACGCTCAGGGGCATGTCAACTTCGTTACGGGTCATCGTATAGGTATAGAAGCTTTCCGGGCCCAAGTCCGTGCTGTCAGCACCATAGAGGTAGCGATAGCGACTGACCTGGTTGTCGCTATAGAACGTCAGACGGTCGTCAAAGAAGGATTGCCCCGTCCAGTGGAATTCGGCGGTGGGCTGCTCTTCGACTTTGTCGAGAAAATCGTTGATGCGTGCCTTGCCGAGGAGCGAAAGGCCCCAGTTATCTTCAATCCGCTTCAGGTGCAGGAGCGTCTCCTGCTCCTTACCCGCGTTGAATTCGCCGCGATAGAACTGCTGGAGAAAGTTCTCATCGGACAAATAACTGGCTTCGGCCGTCAACTGCCAGCTATACGGCAGAAAATGGCGGTGCTGGAACGCGAATCGCCCTCTGGTGTCCTTGCTCACCTCGACGTTCTTCTCGGTCCGGCTGAGTCGATCTTCACCATCGTCCTCAATCGCATAGCCCAGGACTCGGCCAAAGTAGGTTTCCCGCTCATACTTGATATCGACACCGCCCCCGACCCCGCGTTCGCTGAAATAGTCCAGCGCCAGAGTGCTATCGGTTCCCTCGGGCTCGCGCAGGCCAAGAAGCCGGCTGAGAAACCAGCGGGTCTCAACGGACGTGCCGTAGGTGCTGTCATTGCCCACCCGAACGCTTTTAAGGGGGACGTCAGGACGCAGGAAATTGGGACGCAGGGAAGGCCAGCCGAAGAACGTCGTGTCGTAGTACTTGAAACGAACGTCTTCCATCCGGGCGTCGAAACGGCTGTCGTTCGCCTCAGCCCCTTCTTGCGCGACGTTCCGCGTATTATCGATAACACTTATCTTGGAGGCGGTCACGGAAAGCTGAGGCGTGTGGAACTCGCTCGTGGTCACCGCGATATCCTCGGCCTCGAATTGATTGGCCGCCACCTGTCGTAGTTCTGCAGCCCGGATGTAGACGGGAATGTTCCGGGAGGCATCGAACGTCCGCAGGACCGCGTTCCTGGCCAGGCCGCGACTGCGGCGAAGATCGTAGTACAATTCGCTGGCGCGGATCGTGCGCTGGCCTTCCTGCAACTTCAGGTCGCCCGACACGTAAATCTCGCCCACGTTTTCCTGCCGGCCCGCCAGGGAACTCGTCTCTGGAAGATTGGGGTCGTCCGCATAGCGCCAGAAGACGAGATTGTCAGCCTGCAGCTCGATCATCCTCGTCTGGCCCGTAGCCTCATCTCGCTCCTGCCACCAGGCATAGAGCCTGCCCATGACGGTAGCCAACTCAACGTCGTCATCTTTCGTAATGTGAATCATCAGGGGAGTCTCCGTCAGAGAAGCCCAACTCACGGTGCGCCCCGGTTGGGCCTTGTCGCCCTGAGCCTCCGTCGCCACCGTGGGGCTTGACGAGGACGAACCCCCGGGCAGCGCAGATTCGACCCAGCCGACGGACTCGAACGCCGCGATCGCATCGCGATAAAGGAGCAGTCCCTGAGGACTCCCGGCTTCGTTCTTCTCGGCCGTCACGTAGAGCTCACCACCCAAATTCAGTCCCACCACAGCGGTCTTGCCCCGCTCGGAAACGATCACCTCGACCGGAGCCTCTTCGCCCTCAGAAGCCTGTCCTAGAGAAAGGGAGCCGCTCAGATAGGCCTGCACCTGGTATCGCGACTCAACGGCATCCCCAACCTCGGAATCCGCCAATTCTATGCGCAACACCGCGTCCTGACTGGCCAGGCGTCGTCCGGCCACCATCATTTCAAAGCCGCCGCGACAAACCAACAGATGCCGACGATCGCCGGTTTTTTGACTTAGAAGCTCTCCCGTGGTCAGACGCAGATCTTGACTCAGCCAACGACGGCTCGCAGACGGTGCCTCATTGGGGGTCTCATCGCGTACCGCGCCCGCCCCGCCATCTGAAGCCCAGACGGCGGACTGCAAGACCCAAAACAGTATGCCTATGAAGAGTACACGATATCGCATTCCGCGATGGTCTCGAAAGCAACAACTCAGGCACCTCACGTAACTTACGCTGCACGAGATTATAGCCCCCGATGGCGGCAAAGCCAGCAAAAACCACGAACGGGCCAGAGGTCGCTTGATTAAACCGGGCCATTGGGATAAAAGAGCGTTCCAGCAATGAAACTGACGGCGTAACCTTTGGAAACCGGACAACTCATCATGGCCAAACAAGCCTACACACAGCACCAGAAGAACATCATCTCACAGTACTATGACCGCCTCGATACGATCATGCTGACCAAACTCCAGGAACTGGTCACCGAACTGTACCTGGCCAACACAGCGGCCAAGCGAGATCGCCTTTGGCAGAGAGTCCACAAGGCAATGGACAAACTGAAGACCCCAGCCTCCATCATCGAGCACATCATGGCCAAGAAGGACGTCGAAATCCTGGCCAACAACCTTCAGGACTGGCTCAGGCACAGCAGCACGAAGCGCTGAGCGGCCCGGCCCGGGGAATTCTCCCTCGTCCGGCGTCTATCGTGACTCTGGCTTTGCGATCTGCCCCCTAAAACGGTATACTGGAGGAGTCCTCGCAGAAGAGGCTAAGCGGTCGCATGCATCCACCCGGATAGCGATGGAGAAAGTCATGACACAACAGTACTCCCCTTCGGCCAAGGTTTACCCCACTGAGAGCCTGGGCAAATACAGCATCCTCGATATGTTGAAGTACTTCGAAGAGCATGGGGCGATGCGTGTCTCAGATCTTCATATCAAGGTCAATGCCCCGCCGGCCTATCGCATCGACGGCAGCCTGGTCAAGCTCAAGGGTCCCAGCGTGACCCCGGAACTGGCCAAGCAACTGATCTTCCCCCTCCTGAAGGAGCACAGCCTGCGCGCCCTCCAAACCCAGCACAGCGTCGACTGCTCTTACCGTCTGGGCTCGCTCCAGTTCCGTATCAATGTCTTCCGCGAGAACGACGGGATCGCCGCCGCCATCCGAGCCCTGTCGCTGGACATCCCGCCGGTCGAGGAGATCGGCTTTCCCAACAACGTCTGGCACGACATTATCAATCGCAAACAGGGACTCGTCCTGATGACCGGCATCACGGGAGCGGGCAAGTCCACCACGATTGCCTCTCTGCTCGGACGTATCAGCGAGAAGAGCGCCTATCGCATCTTCTCGGTGGAAGACCCGATCGAGTACATCTTCGAGCAGAAACACTCAATCATCTCCCAGCGTGAGGTGGGCCGGGATGTGAAATCCTTCCACGAAGGCCTCAAGGAGATGATGCGGGAGGACCCGGACATTATCTTTGTCGGCGAAATGCGCGACGCCGAGACCATCTCGATGACGCTGATGGCCGCCGAGACCGGCCACCTGGTCTTCTCCACCTTGCACACGCGCGACGTCACCGGCACCGTGACACGCATCCTCGACTACTTCCCGGAAGGCCGACAGGCGGAGGTGCGCAACCAACTCTCGCTCGGACTGGCCTACATTGTCTGTCAAAAACTCGTGCCGCGCAAGGATGGCCTGGGGCGACTGGTCGCGATGGAGATCCTCAACAACAACTATGCCTGCGCCAATCTGATCCGCACGGGCAAGGTCGAGCAACTCTACTCGCAGTTGCAGACCAAGACCCGCGAGAAGCCCGATGAAATGATGATCACGATGGAAAAGCATCTCTCCATGCTGGTCAAGGAGGAGCGATTGGACCTGCTGGAGGCGCAGAAATGGGCCAATGACGTCAAGGCCTTCGTGGACTGCATGCAGCGGGCCTAGCCAATCCTAGCAGGCGGCTGAACCGGGCCCAAAATGGGCTCCTGATAAACCATGACGATTGAGTTCAATTGCCCCAATTGTGGCGCCCTGATTGCGTTCGACAGCCAGCACGTCGGTCGAAGCGCGCGATGTCTGACATGTGGTCAGAAACTTGTCATCCCGGCCGAAAGTTTCCAAAAGCCTGAGAAGATCGCGCCGCCCCCCGAACCTCCAGGCGAACCGACCCCCGGTTTCTACCGAGCCGTGTTTGTTGAGACAGGAAGGTCGTTCTTCCATCCACAGAATGTCACGACACTGACCTTCATCGTCGCCATCGTCTGTTTCAGGTTCTTTCTCGCCCAGGACATGTGCTGCATGAAGTACATAACCGGGACAATCGTCTGGGGCTGGCTGTTCGGATTCTACCTCAACATCATCGCCGAGACCACGTGTGACGAGGACCTGCTACCCAAGATCTACCTGGGCACGTCGATCACGTTCCTCTGGTACGTTCTCCAGCCGTTCCTGATTTTCTTCTTCACGCTTTTTCTCGTGGAGGTGCCGTTCTTCATTGCCATGTCACTAACCAAGGGCTCGGGCATCACATTGACGAATTTCTTCTCCGTCGTCAGCCCCGTCCACTTCGTCCTGCAATTCCTCTTCATCCTGGGTCTCTTCCTGTTTCCGGCCGCCATTCTCGCCACCGCCGTCGGCAAGAACATCACACTCCTGCGCCCGAACTACCTGTTCGCGCCGGTCTTCAAGGCCTTCGGTCCCTACGTCACAATCATCCTTCTACTGGCCTTGATGTGCTTCCTCGTGACACGCACCAGCCAGTACGATTACGCCGGACTGTGGGTCACAACATGGCACTTAGCTATCAACCTGGCCGTTCAGGTCGTCGCCATCTTCGCCATGCGCGCCATCGGCCTGTTCTACCGCCACTACGCCTGCTACTTCGGGTGGTGATACAGGTCTCGCTTGAATTGACGATCAAAGGGCAGAGGCGGGCCTCTCCTGCAACTCGGCGAGGAGGCGTTCCAGGAGTTCCATGGGCAGACCGACGACGTTGATCAGGCTGCCTTCGATGCGCTCGACGAACGCGTCGCCCATTTCTTGTATCGCGTAGGCGCCGGCCTTGCCTTCCCAGGCACCGCCGGCGATGTGCCGGGCGATCTGCTCTTCCGTCAGTTTTCGAGGATAGACCGTTGTGACATCGGAGCGAACAATTTCGAGATGGTCGACGAGGCGCACCAGCGCCAAGCCCGTGATAACGACGTGGGGCTTACTGAAAAGCTTCCGGGTGATCCGCTCGGCGTCCTCCTTGTCGGCGGGCTTACCGATGATCTGGCCATCGAGGTCCACGAGGGTGTCGGCGCCGAGGATGAGACCGTCGGGATGGAGAGCGGCCACGCTCTTGGCCTTGGCCAGCGCCAGGACCTCGGCATGTTGGGCCGGACGGGACCCGGTGCTGGGGATCGTCGACTCGTCGATATCCGAGACGACCACGTCAAACGCGTAGCCGGCGCGGGTGAGAAGCTCTCTTCGTCGTGGTGACGCGGACGCCAAGACCAACCGTGTCACAGCAGATCCATCCATGCTTGCGTCGCTCCTTCTCCAGCACTACCGATGAACGCCGGCCCATTGTCGATCGTCGGCCCGGACGAAAGACATCCCATGCACCATCCGCCGACAGTAGGCCAGATACTCACGCTGGAGTTCCTCGAAGTCACTGCCGACATAGTGCTCGAAAAGCCGAGCCCCAACGAGGCGGTTCCAATCAACCGTCCGCGCCAGGTTTCGGTCTTCGGCAATCCGCCCGGCGGACTTATCCAGGGGCCACTCTCCCAACAGTCCATCCCAGAGCATCCGATGATAGCGTGTCGCGTGTTTGCCATTGCCCGCCTCGCGAAGGAACCGCACCAGCGCATAAGACTGACTGTAGAAGGCCATGACCGTTTCCGTCTGGTCCATGGCGATCACCTCTCCGGGGCTGGTCGTAATGAGATCTCGTAGCGGAATCAGTTTCGTCCCACCCAGGGTCTCGCTCAGCCCGCCGAGTCTCTGGTAGTTCTTCTCGGGAATGAACGAAAACATGCCGTTTTCATACGTGCTGGCCTCGAAGAGCATGGCGATCCCTTCGTCCAGCCAGCTCGGCAGGCGGTACCGGAAATGGCGGCTGTTGAACTGATGCCAACCCTCGTGTCCAATCGCCGAGAGGGTGCCCTGCCGACCGATGTCATAGATAACGCACGCGCCGTTGTGATAGTACGCCCCGGTCCGGATCTTACAGAACACCGGTGCCTGATCGCCGGCAAAAGCGCGCGTGAAACTCTCCCACTGCCGCCGGTTGCCGAAGAGATAAACCGTGAACTTGCCGGCCGTCTCAATGGGTTGAGGCAACTGGTCGTTGTATCCCCAATACGCCGACTCGATATAGCCTGGGAGAGTCCGGAGCATCAGCGGCTCCAACAGCGTGGTGCAAATGTGATAATGGTCCGTGGTGAGTTTCAGACCCGGGCCATAACCGTTCTCCCAGATTTCCACCGATTCCAGGGCGGGCAGATTCTCGCTTTCCAGACGCTCCATGGTCATGATCAGCGGGTCCTTCCCACGACCGAGATAGCCCGTGCCGGCCCGATCGGACCGCGAACACCCCACCACGCAGAACATCACCACCAAGGGGATTGCGCTGAGCTTCCAAGCCATACATCCTCCTCCGTGCCAGAACACCTTCTCTGCCACCCAATTAACCGGCTTCTTTTCCGGGACTGCCCCAATCACTTGTGTAAAGTATAGCAAATCCCCGGGCGAGATCTGAGTCGTTTTCTCGCCCGCACCTAAATCAAACTGGTCCGACGATTCCCAATGAACCGATAGGGGCACCCCAAGCAGGCCAGTCCTGGCAAAGGAAAAACCCTGGGATCGCGGCCGGTCGCCTGGCCTCATTCACAGATCCTTGAACGCGGCGCCGAAGGCCTCGGCGCTAAACAGGTAGACCTCGGTCTGCGGGTCCTTCCAGGCTTCAGCCGGCAACCCGGCCTTGTGGGAACAGCAGTACGACAGAAACTCCTCTTTGGTCCAGCCCGTCTCCGTGGCGACCTGGGGCAGAAAGCAACCCGACGCACAGCCCTTCTTGATGTAAATCCCGTCTTCCCCTAGCCTTAGGGCAAGCGGATCATCGACTCTTTTCAGAGGCGACAGAACGGAAATCTCCACATCCAGATCGACCAACTCTCGCTCCGTTATCGGATTGGCAAGAAAACGAGGATCGCTGGTGGCCGAAGCCTTGGCCATCTCCACAATCAACTCAATCAATGGCTTGTCGGAAATGAACTGGCCGATACAGCCTCTGAGTTGCCCGGCGTTCTTCAGGGTGACGAAGCACCCACACGCCGCCGTCAGGTCCGAATCATCCGATCGGGCTGCCGGCAGCGCCTGGCCTGCAACCACCGCTCGGACCGTCTCCTGGGCCAGCGTGAGCAATTCATGTTTCTGGGCTTCGTTCATAATACCACTCACCACGAACAGAACATGCGTCAGGATCCGGTCAGTGGACCCATTTGATCACGAAGAAGCCACCTACCAGCAATACGCCGAAGGCCAGCGCCAGCCAATTGAAATACTTCTCAATCACGGGCCTGATCCGCTCACCCTTCCAGCCCATCAGGCCGGCAATCAGGAAAAAACGCGCCGATCGACTCACCGTCGAGGCAATCAGGAATCCCGGAAAATTGATACCCGCCACACCCGCTGAGATCGTGCAAACCTTGTAGGGTAACGGCGTGAATCCACACAAGAACACGATCCAGAAATCGTGCTTGTCGTACCAACCCTGAAACTTGTCAAAATTGGCCTGAGTCAGACCGATGCTGTCGAGGTGAGCGTAGGCCCAGGGACCGATAGCGGACCACAGAAACACGCCGATCAGATAGCCCAAAATGCCCCCGAGAACAGAAGCTATCGAGCATGCCAATGCGAATCGCAGCCATTTGCGCGGCGCGCCAAGAGTCAAAGGCATCAATAGAACATCCGGAGGGACAGGGAAGAAGCTCGACTCAGCGAAACTCATCACGAAAAGCGCCGTCGCGCCATGCCGGGTCTCGGCGAAGTGAATCACCCAATCGTAAAGCCGCCTGTGCCAGTGCCACCAGGCGACATTGCCGGTTTTTTGCCCTTCGCTCGCGCTGCTGTCCATATAAGCCCACCTACTCGGATTCTAATACTCAACAAGATAGAACCGATTGGTTATAATGTCAACCGACACGTTCTGCGCAGCGCTTTATGGATGAGGCGCCAGGCGCATCTGATGACGGCACAACTGGGACACGCAATGACACAACCTCAGCAGTTTGAAAGCCTTGAAACAGGACTCCTGGTCAGAGCGCCGGCCAAACTCAATTTGAGCTTGCTGATCGCGGGCAAGCGACCGGATGGCTTCCACGAACTGGAAACCGTGATGGCCAAGGTGAATTGGTTCGATGAGATCCTGATCGAATCACGGGCGACCGGCGGGATTGAGTTGGTTTGCGACGGACCTCACTGGGCGCCTCAGGGCAGAGAAAACCTCGTCTACCAGGCAGCCGAGGCAATATCTCGCGCCGGCGGCCACGCTCTCGACGTCCGCCTGACCCTAACCAAGAACATCCCCGCCGGCTCCGGACTCGGGGGAGCCAGCAGCGATGCCGCCGCGACACTGATGGGTCTCAATACCTACTTCAAACTGGGTTTGACCACTACCCAACTCATAGGTCTGGCCGCACAACTGGGCAGCGATGTCGCGTTCTTCCTCAACGGGCCTCTAGCCTTTTGCACGGGAAGAGGCGAAAAAATAGCAAAATTACAAACCCCATTCGACCTTACGGCCCTACTGATTCTACCTGACATAAACTGCTCTACAGCAACAGTTTACGCCAATTACACCCATCACCCTCAGCAATACCGGCAGTTGAGCCGGCAGGCAAACGAGCACCTGGAGAAAAACAGAATTGATTTACTGGCAGGAATGTGCGCAAATATGCTGCAAGCAAGCTGTTACCAAAGTTTTGAAGAGCTTGCGAAACTGAAAAGCGTCATCGAGTCGATGGGGATTAGCTCCGTTCGTCTAAGTGGCAGCGGATCGACCCTGTTTGTCGTCGTAGATGACCCCGATTCCGAGAACCTTGGATGTCTCCAAGACCAAATAGCGAGCAAGACTGGCTGCCGGAGCATTGTTGTGAGGAACACGAGGTGGTAGAGTTTTGAGCGAGGCGAGGAAATGGAAATCACCGAGGTCCGAGTCAAGTTGGTCAAAAACAAGGATGACCGCTTGAAGGCATTCTGCTCCATCACCCTCGACAACGAGTTCGTCATTCGCGACATCAAGATCATCGAAGGAACCGGTGGTCACTTCGTGGCGATGCCTTCCCGCAAGATGAGCGACCACTGCGACAAATGCGGCGGCAAGAACCACCTGCGCGCCAAGTTCTGCAATAGTTGCGGGGGTGCCTTGCCGGAAAATCGCACGAAGAAGGACCCTCAGGGCAGGATGAAACTCCACGCCGACATCGCCCATCCGATCAACGCCAAGTGCCGACGGCGCATTCAGCAGAAGGTGGTGACCATGTTTGAGGAGGAACTGGAGAAATCCAAGCTACCTGGCTACAAACCCGTGGATTTGGACGAGCCAGATGATGACCTCTGAGAGGCGTTCGTCCGAGCAGACAATACGCTCGACATACCGCATTCGAAAGAACGATGAACAGGATTGATGAGCCCCTCCTCGCCGCCGGCGGCGCTTGCCCGCCAATGACTATGCCGTCAAATCTTCCAGCACACGATCCAGCGCGAGATCGAGCCGTTCGGTCAGATCGTATCGACCTTCGGTGATTTCCCGCCGCAGGTTCAGAACCTTCTTCCGCCGAATCTCCGGCAGAGAAGCGATCTTCTTGAGCACCTGCCCGAGCGGCGTACCGTGTATGTTGTCGAGGATTTGCTCCATTACCAAATCCTTGTCGCGGGCCAGTTCCGTTTCGAGGGGGTCATTCAACTGCCCATCACGCCATTCAAACCTGCTGGAATCAGTATCCGGCATCCAACCTACCTTGCCCTATAAACCCGGGCCAGAACGAGCGGCACAACCATTCTCGGTCGAACCGCAAACCACTACATGTTGTATACCCAAAAAACCTTCTTGAGCCTCAAATCAACATTGATATCGACATAAACAGTTTGAAAACTTTAGACAAGTTTCGAGAAGAACTAACCCATTTGATGCAATAAATACGGCGAAAACGCCGAGTATAATCCGTCTCACAGCGTAGGCAACCATGACCGCGCCGGATCAGGGCCCTCGACTCCGCAAGATCAACGTCCTCTAACGTGCGACTCGCGTAAACCTAGGCAACCTACTACATATAGTAACCCGCCCCCTGCGGATCATGTCAATAGAGGATATCCCGGTAAGAAGCGTCAGTTCGGCTTTACCAGGCCTGATTCAATAGTCATACTTGAAGGTCAGGTCCATATCCCACTGGTCTGGCATGCCCTTTTTCTTCGCCAGTTTGACTCTCTCGCAACTGAGGTGGACCCATGTTGACTGGATCGTATCGAGGAACTTGGCACCCTGAACAATATTGATATCCGTTAGGCTGACGCGGGCTTGTTGCGTTTCCTTGTTGCTAACCTTAACGATATTGCCAGTGCTGAGATCCAGGTCTCCGGAGGGGATACGACACAAATTGGCTACGCGATCGACCGCCTCGGGATAGGTAAACTTCCCAAGACTACGGGCGGCTTCGGTCGCTTTAAGACGATCCGGGTCCTTGACGAGAATCTCATCAATGTGCTTGGTGGCATCATCGTACGACTTCTGGTCCCTGTCCCAGTCCTGCTGCACTTTGGGCAGGTAGAGCGTCCACACCAGAAGCGGCCAAACCGCCACGAGAACGGGAATGAGCAGGTAGTAGAACATCGGATTGCGGTATATGTCGCGCATGGTCTCTTCCTATCCAGGTTGCTGGGCGGGTTCCACGGCCAGGGTGAAAGTGTTTCGCTGACCTTTCTCGCTGTATCCGGTCTTCTGCAATGTCAATCCAGCCTTTTCCATCGCATTGAACACCTTCAGGGTATTGCTGCGACTGGAGGTGTCGCCATTGAGGGTAATGCTCTGCGTGGTCAGCGTAATCACATCGATGTTCAAATCCGTCTGGGCCGCACAATCGTTCAGGGCCCGCAAGACCAGCGTCAGTTTGGCGGATATCGATTTCGGATCAACGACGCCCCTCTCCTTCTCCAGCCCTCTCAATACCCTCTTGAGCTTATCGACGGCCTGCCCCATCCTCTTTGGCAGTTCTTCCACCCCCGGCATGACAGCCAGATAGTCGGGTTCGAGCTTCTCCCGCAACGTCGTCCGGTAACGATCGATCTTCATCAGTTGCGTCTGAGCGTAGACCCCGACAGCCAAGAGTAGAACCGTCAAGGATATGCCGAGAAAACGAACGGCCTTCTGCACTCGAACCTTCCGGCCCAAATAAGGCATGTGATCGTTGCGAAGATTAACGCCTTTGTCCTTCTCCGACTCGGGCAGGGCCGCGCCATAAGCAATGGCGAAATCCACGATATTAGCACTGTCAGCCAGTTCGTCGGCTTGGAGCCCTCTCATCTGGGCCAAGTCGCAGTCATCGACTTCGAACGGGATGCCCAGGCCGAGATCCTGTGCCTGGAACCCATCGCCCACGTCCAGCACACAGAGCCGCCTGGCGGCCCCGCCACCTGCCAATGCAGTGGTCACCAACGCCTCTCTGGCAAGCAGCGCCTTCCTGTCCTGCGAAGGCCCCACCAGAAACGCCCTCGTCAGAGGCACATGATCGGCGTCCGCCGCACCTACGAAATATCCACGCAGATCCGACAGCAACGCGTACACGGTCCCGCTCGCGTTGGCTGCCGCCTCGCTTTCACAGACATAGCATGAGAGGCAGTAAGCATCGGGGAGCACGGCCACCGGATCGATACCGTTGCTCTGCAGAGACATGAGAATATCGGAAAGCACGCTCCGTTCGGCAGTGAATACATCCAGATCGGCACCATGCTCGTTGGTCGAGACAATCCGGAACGCCACGGCCATCTCACTAACGTCCGTGGCCAGCGCCTCTTCCGTATCAAAACGGACCGTCGCGGCAATCCTCTTGTGGTCCGTAAACTCACTGTGGACGCTGTGCTGCATAAACAGGGCGCAATCCAGGGCCACCGTAGCAATGCCGGCCTTGAGCCCTCGTTCGGTGCAGGCCTGGGCGATACGATCGGCCAACTCCTGTTGGCTCGGTTGCTCAACCCCCTCCAGATCAACGGAGAAGCAGCCCAGCAGCTTGGCCTCTCGCCCCTGAGAAGCGAGACAAACCACAGTCGCCCGATCTTTTCTCAAATAGATGCCTAAATGGTTACGAGACTCCATGCCCACAGATCTCCCAAATTCAAAGTGACAACCTGCCTGCCTCCTGAAAGCGCGCAGGACGCGGCCCCTGTCTTAGTCGGATATCACGGCGATCCGCTTTACCTTCTGCCCGTCTTTGCTGACGCCCGCCAACACGACCGTCTTGGCCACACCGCTGGTGGCGGTGACCCGAATGGTGAAAACCGTGCTCTCGGTCACAATGAATTCCTTACACTTGTCAATGGCGTCGGTATACCGATACGCGGCTTTTTTCAACTCTTCAATGTCCGAAAACGGCTTCAGTTGCCGCTCGCGAATGAGGATTTCAGCGATTTTTGGTGCATCGGCGATGCTTCCGAAGGTCAAGGCCGCCTCGAGAACGTGCCGGGGGGCCGTGTTGACATTGACCTTTCTCGTGCCCCAAAGCCCCAGGTACTTCAGCGCCGATTCGGCGCGGCTCTCACTGGCGATGCTAGGTCGGGCCAACAGGTCCGTATTGATCAACGAGCTATGAAAGAGTCGGGAGAATATCGCGTTCTGCTGGGCAATCTGCTCGGCCACGGGAACGGCCCGTTTGACCGAGGACCGTCGCACGGATGTCTTGGTGTTTCTGGAACGGGTAACGCGACTCCTCAAACTCGCCGGCGTGGCGGCCGACGCCGTCGTCGTCTTGAAAACGACCTTAAAGGGCCGCACTTTGCTGAGATTCGCAAGATCGGCCTGCAACTCTTTGATCTCTTCGGCCTGATATCCCATCCATTCGCAGAACGTCACGAACCCCACCTCGGCATGAGCCTGCCACTGTTCCTCCGCCAGCAGCGCCCATCCCAGGGGGTACTTGGCGTTCTCGTCCTCGATCTCCACGGTCACCTTGGCCGAGGCAATCTCAAACTCCACCGGTTCGGTCACCAAGGGCCATCGCGCACCGTAGGGACCGGAGATCGTCACCGAATCCGCCAGTTGCGCTTCCTCCTCCCATGCCGAGGAGTTGGGATCATCGATATCCCCTGAAAGGGAGGTCTTACCCGCCCGGACATTCGTGAGATTGTCGTCAGCCGACGCAAGATTGGCCGCCGCTTGCATCAAGAAATCCTGGTAGGCCAACTCCGTCATGGCGAACACGTCCGAGAAATCGGGCTCGTTGGGACGACTGATCAATCGAGGTTCCAGTTCGCTTATCGACACTGACGCATGCTTCATTCCGGAGGTACAGGCATATTGAGCCCGCGCGTAATCCATGATAAAGCGATCGCGATGCCGACGGGCCGCCACTTGGACGCTCAGCGTATACCCCACCGTCGAGAGGATGACCAGAATCACCAGAGTGATCAACAGGACCACGCCGCGCGACTTCCGGCCGTCATCGCCGTCTGGGGGATGGTGCCGATGGCTTGGTTGGTTGGGCCGATTCTTCATCGCCGCCTTCTTCGTTTTCTTGTCCTTCTCCGCCGCCGGCCGATGCCACGGCGAATCTGATGGTACGCGTCCGATCGATCGCGATGGTGCGACTGGTCTTTTCATAGTCCTGCACGTCCTGAGTGCCGCGAACCGTCTCGTACGGTTCGGCAAACGACAGGGTCACCTTCACCCCCGGAGGCAAGGCTGCATCGGACCATCGATCCACAAAATTGATCCCTTTGGGCACTTCGATCTTAAAGAATGTCACCCCCCGGCAGACTGGAATAAGCGGGTACCGGCTTTCTACATCCTCTCGCTTCTGGTCGAGGAGTTTGTCCTCCAGACCGACCCCCTCATGGCTGCGGTAGACAACCAGCCCGGGAATCGCGCTGTCATAGTCATACCCGCTGCGCCAGACGATTTCCTCGAGCAGTTGTTCCTCATTCTGAATATCCCGAACGGTGCGACGCAAGATTAATTGGGCGGTGACAAACCCATTGTCGAATCCGTTCCTAATCTGAATGCTGACATCCTCGGCGCCGACGAGCCGATCCAAATCCCGGGCGATGAGTTGAAGCACCTCGACCGCCAGGACCGGTGTGTCGATCTTCCTCCGCACCGCCTCGGCCGATCGGTTGGCTCGGGCATAGATACCCAGGATGGCCGCCAAGACCATCGACGCGATCACCATCGCCACCAGCATCTCGGCCAGAGAATGGCCGGCTCGAAACCTCGGTTGTCGGGACATTGTCTTCATCGCGGAATTCGCCATATCTGTGATCGCGGCTACCTGGATCGGTCCTGCCGGTCTTTCAACCGGTCCATAACCTCACCCACTCCCATCTGCTCCAGTTCCTCGTAGGGCAGACCCGTCGTGGGATCGATCCCGCCGGTGCCCTCAGAGCCATTGGGTCCATCCGTGCCATCTTCTCTCTCGGCCTGCAGCCTCATCGCCAGGTCTTCGATCGACTCGACCTGTCGAGCGCGATCTTCTTCGGAGGGGGCCCCGCCGCTGCTAACGTATATGTCCAGGTTGTATCGTATGAACTCTCCGTCACCGGTGGTCAACAGTCCGTTCTGGAGCCATTCTTCGATCGTCTCGACGTCTACGCCGGCGTGTTCGGCCGCTTCTTCGATGGTGCCGACGAGTTGGTCAGCCGCTAAAGCTTCAAGATCCTCTTCCTGCAAGAGTTGGTTGGCCTGCTGATCGGTCAGGGGGCCGATCCAGTGGACCAGTTCAATCGTCTGCGTCTCGCCCAGGGCGTCAAGGTAGTCGGCCGAGCAGACCGCCCGCGTCCACATCTCCCCACTGACCGGTTCGGAGAAAGCCTCGACTGCGGTGCGCCAGGAGATGCTCGGGTACAGTTCACTGGTCCCGAACTCGACATTCTCGGTCAGAGACTCGGAGACCAGAACTTGCTCCAGGTTCTCACGCGCGACCTGGAAAGCCTCCATCTGCAGAGCGGAATTGGCCGTCGAGGCCATGCACCGATTGATCACATACAGGACACTCGAACTCGTGAAGGCCAGGATCACCAGCGCCGTCAAGACCTCAAGGAGGCTGAAGGCCCGTTGGTGAGAACGGCAATCTCGTCCACCTGTCAGATTCACGGTATTGGCTCGACCTTTACACATGCTTCACACAATAGCTGTATTCAACTCGACTGCTCTGGCTAGAAAGACGGCACTTCGTCCTTGGCCTTGGGACGCATCAATTCAGGGTCGCCTACGATCAACTGAACGATCGGCGTCAACCGACTGACGGCGACCGTGTGCGATTGCTCATCCTCATCCTGAAAAACGATCTTGCCGCCATACATCCAACCAGCGTGGCCCACGCGAAACTTGGCCTCGCCTTCGTTGGTGTAGTCGGCATCGTCAAATTCGACATAGGAGACGCGACAACTATCGCCAAACTGTCCAGCGACAATGATCTCCTCGTCAAGCACCTCGGCCAGATTCGATCCAGTGATCTGACGCAACAGGTAGGTCTGTTCTCCAATGTCTATGATGACTTCATATCGTCGTCCCGTCTCGGCGGCTCCGGAAGCGGCCATCTGCATGGCCGAGATGAAACCCTGCACCTGCGCTTCGAACGTGCTGCGGCGCAACCTCCCAGAGAGATCGACCATCGCCATGAGAATAAACAATGACAGAAACGACATGACGACAATCATCTCGACGAGAGTGAACGCGTGCGTTCGGGGGCGTCTGACGCGAAACCTCCGCGACGTACCCCCCCCGGCATGGATACGACCTGTGTCCGGCCTAGCTGGCATCGGTGCTATACAGGTCCGCGTCGAAATTCTCGCCACCCTCTTGTCCATCGGCACCGAGACTCTTGATGACGAACGCTTTGCCGCTCTCGGGATACAACTCGAAAATGAACTCATTTCCCCATCCATCGGTGGGTAGTTCGGTCGTATTCAAATAACCGTTCGGCTGCCAATTCTCAGCGTCCGTGGGGGCCTCGATGAGAACGTACAGCCCCTCATCCTCACCGGGCCAGCGGCCCGTATCCATTTTGAATTGGTTGACGGCGTTGTGTAGAAGTTTGAGGTTGGCCTTGGTCGTGATGCGCCGCCCCTTGTCGGTTGTCCCGACGAAGTTCTGGACGACCACGGCAGCCAGCAACCCCAGGATAATCAGCACGGCCATGAGTTCAACCATGGTGAAACCACTTCTAACCTGTTGCTTCCTGTTCTCCTTCATAGTCCTTCAACTCCAAATCACTCCAAGGAACACTTAGAATTCAGCGACTGAGATTCTCAAGATAGGCAAGACCGTTGCATAGGCGATCACGCCCACGACACCGGCCATAATAATGATAATAACAGGTTCCACCGCCGCACTGAGACGCTCGATCACCACATCCGTCGAACTTTCCAGGTTCTCACTGATACTGGTGAGCATGGTCTCGAGTTCACCGCTCTTCTCCCCCACCGCAACCATATGCGCGATCGCCGGGCTAATAACACCACTCTCCCGCAACGGCGTCGAGATATCCGCGCCGGCCAGGATCCGCTCGCGGGACTGCTTGATCGCCCGCTTCATTAGACTGTTTCCCGTCGTCTCGGCGACGACGCGCAGCGACTCGGCCATGGCCAGGCCCGACCCGATCAAGGTCGACAGCGTCGAGGCAAAACGCGCCACGACACGCTGCTTGATGAGCGGGCCAAAGAAAGGCAACGACAGGATGAACTTGTCCCGCATAAACGCGCCGCGTTCGGTCTGGAAGAGACGCCTGAGAAGCCAGGCAATCCCGGCGATGCCAGCCAGAATGACAAGAATCCACCAGCTCGTCACGAGATGGCTAAAATTCATCAGTTGGGCGGTAATCCAGGGCAACTCCTGTCCGGCTCGCTCAATCTGCTCGCCGATCTTCGGGATCACCTTGGTGGTCAGAATAAGAATTGCCAGGAGGCAGAAGCAGACCAGGACGATCGGATAGATCATCGCCGTCAAGACCTTGGCCTCGACGCGTTGGCGTTTCTCCATGAAGTTCGCGATGGTTCTCAGGCTCCCCCCGAGCGTTCCGGTGACCTCCCCAACGCGAACCATGGCGACATAGATCACATCGAAGTAGTCGCGGTACTCGTTCAGAGCGTCGGTGAAGGACTCCCCCGTTACGAC